>OLSC01002624.1_pt1 | contig 11850 bp, 9 predicted proteins | sample 1672881 | NCBI WGS metagenome assembly OLSC01 (sample SAMEA3136733, study PRJEB25190) | human gut metagenome | biome: human gut; feature: human-associated habitat; material: faeces | place: Austria | collected 2013
ATATCGAATGTCTCCATTGCTCTACCTCCCTTCACACAAACATCTTGTCAAGCAAAGATTTCTTGATATCCTGCAGCAATTCCAACTTACGCTGATGAAGGGTGATGAGGCCATCAAGGTTTGACATGAAATGCCCGATTGCCTGCATCTCGGATTTACACTCCGGCATGAGAGTTGCGAAAGTCGCGAATTTAGAAATCCAGTGCCTCTCATGGCTCACAGGCGTGTAGGCAATATTTTGCAGTACCTGGTATGCAAAATGAATGTCTTCGTTTTTGTCGCGAAGAGTCAGCAGTTTTATAGCAGAACTCTTGACTTTAAAGGGGAAATCAACAAAATGGCTCGAAGTCGTAAAATCATCAAAAATGATAACGGGATGCTCAGGGCTCGCCATCTTAATCCCCTGCTTCTCATTTGTGTATCCCAGAACGAAACTTTGACCGGCAGTCAAAACTGGTGTGGGGAAGGAATCGTCATACTCAGTTCCCCTCACAATATATGGCTGAGGCTGTTCGTAATCAAACAATTCGCCCAACTTACGCTGTTCCCAAGGGTCAGTAAAACCAGCAAAGCGAATCGCAGGAACTTTCGCCTGTTCAGTCATCATTCGCCTCCCAACAGGGTCTTCAGCTCGGCAATACCAGCCATGTCGAACTCATTGCCGGTTAGTTGACCAAGCATATTGCCAAGTTCTGCCTCAGTCTGTTCGATCTGTTCGCACACATCGGAGTAGGTAGTCGAATACTTGTCGTTCAGCGCATTCACCGCTGCAATCAACTCATCAACAGCCGTCTGAGGGAGCTCCTCAAGCTTGCGCTGCAATGGTTCCACCCACTTGGCAGCAAGCAAGTCATCAGCATGTTCATCGCTCAGTCCTTCAATAACGGTCCGGGTCTTTTCGTCAAGCGCTGAACGGAGATTCTTAACGTTCTTTTTGACTTCACGCTCTTCATCAAACAACCGCTGTGCACTCACAAGAGCACGGTCAAAGTCAGTCTCGGAATTCTTCCCAATCGTTTTCACTGCTTTCTTCAATTCAGCGGCAACGAAAGAATCTCCATCCTCGCTGACGGCATCAGTCGAACTCTTGTCATCCTCATCCAGATTTTCAAGAATGTCAGCGATTTCGCCGCCAATCTCACTCAGCCGAGATTCAAATGTGGCAATTTCCGCAAGATCAGAGGTAAGAAATTTCCCCTGTACGAGATCGAACGGCAGAATATGCCCGACCCAGCCGTCCGGCACTTCGACATCCTTACCGTCTTTCTTCTTGACGACCATATTGGCATCGACTTTGCGAACGGCGTCATGTCCCTCGGCCTGTATGGTTTCAAGGTCGATGGAGATAGTCTTTTGCCAACTATCGTCAAGCACCTGATACGCCGCATAGGCGTCTACGAGAGGGATACCAGCCAAACGACGCAGCAGATCATTTGCCAGAGTCTCCTCTTCGGCGGCAATGCTCACATTGGCGGCATTACCCACCAATTCACCGCGTATATAAGCCGGATAATCGATGAACGCCTCACGATAACGCTGGATATATGCCTTCACATCTGAGTCGGCATTCACCGCCTCACGAACGTCTTGCACGGCGAGCTTGGCCGAATGGCCGTTCTCCTCAGCAAAGAGACGTTGGCGCAATCCCGGGAACACGTTCCAATACTTACCGAGCGCATCGATATCCTGCTTGGGAATGCCACCAAACATGGTGGAATACACGTCCCAACTTTCGGCGCTTTCAGAGGAATCCACATATCGGGGAATATTGAGGTTGTAATCGTTCTGCCGAATCTCATCAATGCTCACCAAACGGCTGAACTTATCGATATCACGATTCCCTGTCACCGCATCCACGATGCGTTTGATATCGCTCGCACGCAGCTTGTTGTTCTTGCCTTCCTTGGTGAAGTATTTGGAAGCGTCCACAACAAGCACATGGTCATCGTTGCGGTGCTTGCGCAGCACCATCACGATGGTGGGGATGCCGGTGCCGAAGAAGATGTTCGCTGGCAATCCGATGATGGCCTGAATATGGTGGTTTTCCACTAGATTCCGGCGAATAGCGCCTTCCTCACCGCCACGGAACAGCACGCCATGTGGCAACACGATGGCCATAATGCCGTCATCACGCAGGTGATAGAGATCATGCAGCAGGAAGGCATAATCAGCCTTGGACTTAGGCGCAATGCCATATTCGAAACGGATATCTTCGCCCGCTTCCGGCGGCTCCCAGTTCTGGGAGTAGGGAGGATTAGAGACCACGGCGTCCACAAACAGCGGCTCATAGGTCTCGTCCTTCGTTTCGTCGGTATCGAACCATGGCCAGTCGCTTTTTAACGTGTCACCGTTACGAGCCACAATATTGTCTGGCAGTATGCCACGCATGACAAGATTCATACGCGTGAGATTGTAGGTATTCTCCTTGAGTTCCTGTGCGTAATACTTGATGTCATTCGGATTGCCATTGCGACGGGCCACAGCCTGACCGATATGGATCAGCAACGAGCCCGAGCCACTCGTGGGGTCGTAGATGTTGATTTCTTCACGGCCGGCGAGATGCCAGGCCACTATTTCGCTCATGAGCTGAGAGACTTCGCTCGGCGTGTAGAACTCACCGGCCTTCTTACCCGCATTGGAAGCGAAGTTGCTAATTAGATACTCATAGATGAAGCCGAGGGTGTCGTAGTCCTGCCGGCTGTCCATCGGAATGTCCTTGATGAGGTAGATGAGGTCGCGGACAGCCTTGCTACGACTTTTTTCATCGGTGCCGAGTTTGGACAGACCGGTTTGCAGCGTGTCGAAGATGCCAACGAACACACGTTTACGAGCCGGATCAATGTTGCGTTCGAAAGCGGAAAGCGCGTCACGTACATCAGCGATGGTGAAATCGCCCTGGCTGGCAATCCACGTGGAGAACAGGTTGTTGTAGGAGATGAAGTAGCCACATAGATCACGTACATACTGTACAGTTTCGGCATCATTCTCATCCAAGCCCTTGAGGTCTTCGGCTCCCCAGTCTTCAGCACGCAGACGAGCAATCTCCGTCTCCGAGAGGAACTTATAGAAGATAAAGCCGAGGATATAGTCCTTGTATTCATTCGCCTCAATCTTGGAACGCATTTTATTGGCGGATTCCCAGATTTTGGCGGCAAGCTGCTGCTTATTCATTCATATGCTCCTTGTTTCTGTACACGTAATCAAGGGTCTGTCCTTGTTCATTGACCCATTCGGTCCAACCGTTTTGACTGCCACCGAGAACAAATACAGCAGCAGCGGAAGGGCTTGACAGTTCAATGTCATCAGCAAGAGTCGCCTTGCCCGTCTGCGTTCCGAAAAGATGCTGCCGAGCTGCCACGGCTCCCTGGTTTTTAATAACTGGATGCACGAGATCCACTTCAGAACCGGAAAGAACAGTGAAACGACCTGTACCTTGGCTATATCGCCCAGTGGCCTGAACACCGTTCTTCTTCGTATGGAATACGGCGTTCACCATAACCGGTGTCTTTTCTTTTCGATCAAGGTCATATCCGAGCACTCGCATACGAAAGAGGATGTTATTGTGCAGTCTTTCCACCTGTTGCTCTTTGTATGGATTCATGCGAGGAGCAGGAGTATACTCATTGTCGGTCTCATAAGAGCCATGTTTGTCCACATAATCTATGGCTGTTGACTCAAGAGAGTCCAAAACATCACGATCGATATTGACATCATTATCGAGGAACATGATGGCTTTGTTCCAAAAATCTTTCTTAGTCTTGTGCGCATCAAGCCGACTAAGCCCCTTCGTGGTTTGTCCCACATACGCACGGCTCAGAACTCCATGATCTTCATCAAGAAGATAATACACACCGCGATCCGGCAAATCGGGAAGACTTTTCGCCTCACTCAACATATCCCGGGGCACCACAACCGTGACAAGCGACTCCCCATCCACACGACAAATTCGAATGCCATCAGGATTGTTGTCAATAATTTGTATGGTCATAGCAGTGAGAGCAATCATTACTTGCCGCCCTTTGCTAGTTCATTAATCATGCATGTTCTCACGAATGCCGAAAAGCTCATCCCGCGAAGAGATGCGGCCTCTTTAGCAGAATCTCGCAAATTAGCGGGGATACGCATAGTAACCGGCACCACATCACCGTTTACCAGATACGAACGTATCTCTGTTTCACCAGCATCATGCTCAATCAGATCGGAGTACGTCATTGCATTCTACACTTTCAAACTGCAATACAAATGCAATAATTCTACACCCGCTTGGGAACAGCGTAAGTTTGGGGATTGCTTCGAGTTCTTGAAGAGCAACACTCTTTCACGTGCCGGTTTGAATGGCGAGAATGGCACTGCTCGCAATGTTCATTACGGAGATATTCTTATTAAGTTCGGCGATTGCCTCGATGGCGAACGAAGCGATTTGCCGTTCATTACCGACGATACCGTGCTTCCCAAATTTGCTGGGTCGATACTTCGCGAAGGTGATGTCATTTTCGCTGACACGGCAGAGGACGAAGCGGCTGGCAAGTGCGTTGAACTGCGAAAATTACCCAAAGAGCCAACTATCTCGGGGTTACATACGATACCGGCGCGGCCTCGGTTCTTCTTTGGGACGGGCTACCTGGGGCACTACCTTAATTCCGATGCATATCACAGACAGCTTCTTCCTTTAATGCAGGGGATCAAGGTGATTTCCGTTTCAAAGGCCGCACTGCAAGATACACAAGTAAGATTTCCGGGCTTGTCGGAGCAAGCTGCCATAGGCGCAGCGTTGAGTGAGATTGACAACCTCATCACCCTTCATCAGCGTAAGCGTCTGTGGTTTGCTAAATAAGGGTGGATAAGGCTCTCATCACGATGTCAACGTCTTTGTTTTCCAATTCGCGGATGACATGCAGATATATTTCCTGCGTTGTGTTCATGCTTGCGTGCCCAAGCCGTTTAGAGACGCTTGCAATTGAAACGCCGGCAAATAGCAAGAGTGAAGCATGGGTGTGTCTCAATCCGTGTATTGAAATCACAGGTACTCCGGCTTGTTTGCAATGCCGGGCCAGAATACCGTTGGCGGTTGAGTTGTATACCTTGCCATCCACGAAGATAGGCTTGTCACCGGGTAAGCTCTTCAACAGAACAGACAACTGCATGATGAGTTGCCAGTCAAGTTGTACTTTACGTACCGAAGAAGCATTCTTTGTTGGAACAAAGCCACCTCCATTCTTGTAATTCCATGTCTTATTGACGGACAAAGTCTGGTGAACGAAATCGAAATCATCAGGAGTAAGCCCCAATGCTTCGGAGAAACGTAACCCGGTTTTTGCCACTAGCAGTATCAACCAGTCCCAGTTAGGTATCGGATCAAGCTTCAAATCAGCAAGGACAGCATGAAGTTCGAACTGGTTAAGATATTTCACCTTCTTCTGTCTCGGCTGTTTTCCTTTGATGATTGCTTTTCTTGTTGGGTCTCTCTGAATCAGACCTTCATCAACGGCATCGAGGATGGCTCCTTTCAGTTGGTGATGAAAATCCATTGTTGTCTGATGCTCGTGATGCTCAGCGTATCCGTTGATGAGTTTCTGATAGCTCACACGATCGAACTCGGAAAGCTTGAGATCAGGGATAAGTTTTCTCAGCCACGCCTGTGTGAGCTTGTATTTCTTCATTGTCACTTCCCGAATCGCGCCTTCCTTGTAGACGTCGACCCATTGCGAGTAGTAATCGCAGAACGACATTTCTTCGTTGATTGTGTTTATGACCACACGGGGCTCCTTTGACGAATAGATAGACGCTTACGCTGATGAAGGGTGATGAGGTCGTCAAGGTTGCTGAAGAAAGAGCCAATTTGTCGCTGCTCATCTAAACTTGGTTGAGGAATACCTAGCTCTTTGATGATTGCGCCTGAGAGGTTTCCCTGCCCACCTTGAAGAAAGGTTTCGGTTATTGATTTCTTCTGTCTACGGAGCCAGTAAGCTATGAAACGATTTGCTGCCATATCAGATGCATCCATGGCAAGAATCGCCTGGTTAATTGCCCCTTTTATCTTCGAAATAGCGACTTCTCCGCTGGTTGCTCCATACATGGCATAGAGAACCATTCCTTTATCAACAAGCTTTGCTGATGAGTTATTTAAACCCGCAACCGTAAGTGACAATTCGGTTGAATCGCAATCGATTTCAGCAGATCGGATAAAAGGAATTTCACCTCCATAGTAAGCAGAATTGCCAGCGCTGGGAGTGCCTCCTGAATAAGTCAGCGCCAGCTCTCCCAACTTACGCTGTTCCCAAGCGGGCATCGGCACTACATGAAGCAGGGCAGACGGGATACGAGTGGCTGGCCGAACATACGCAATACATCTACCGGCAACTTGGGCACTACCATTTCCGTTGTTAGCTACACTTATCGCGATAAGTGTAGCTAACAACGATTGAAGCGACACCTTACAAGCCATGAGAGGTAGAACCGTTCCCCTTCTATTTTGAAAAACTTGAATAAGTTAGATTTTTTCAAAATAGGGATGCGTCGAAAAGACGCATAAACGCACGAAAAATGCGGGCATCCGATATGCAGTGTTCATTGAATCACTGTATATCGGATGCCCGCAATTGTTTCAGACCAATTGAAGAGCCTTAGCTCAGCATCAGCCTCACGCCTTGGCGACCTCAACGGCCAGCTCGGCACCTTCCTTCACTTCGAAGGAGGTAGCCAGCGTCTCACGGGCGATCAGATCCTTGAACTGCTCGACCTTGGCCACGTCGTCAGCAGGCACGGTCAGCGCCAGCGAGATGCGGTCCGCGATGTCCAGATCGGCAGCCTTACGTGCGTCCTGCACAGAACGAATCACGTCGCGGGCGTAGCCCTCGGCCAGCAGATCGGCATCCAGCGCGGTGTCGAGGATCACGAAGCCACCGGTCGGCAGAGCGGCGGAGACCGAAGCGGCGGCCTCGGTGGCGTTCTCCTCCTCCACGCGGTTGATCAGCTCGTACTCGCCTTCGACCAGCGCAAGGTCGCCGGACGGCGTCGAGACCACCGGTGCACCGGACGCGGCATCAACATGCCAATCGCCGGACTTGGAGGCCTTGATGGCGAACTGCACCTGCTTGCCGAGGCGCGGACCCGCCGCACGGGCATTCACACGCAGCTCGTGAACAATCTTCAGACCGTGGGCGGAGGCGTCCTCCAGAGTCGAGAACTCAATATTCTTGATATTAAGTTCGGCCTTCAGCAGCTCGTCGTAGGCTTTGACGGCGTCCACGTTCTCGACCACCACGGTGAGCTTGGAAAGCGGCTGGCGCACGCGGATCTTGGCGGCCTTGCGCAGGGACAGGGTGCCGGAGACGACCTCACGCACCTTCTCCATCGCATCCACCAAGGCCGGATCGTCGACCAGCACGCGGCCGAGTTCGGTGTCTTCACCGGTCTTCTCGTCCACCACGAACGGCCAATCGGCCAGGTGCACGGACTCGCCGCCGGTCAGGCCGCGCCACACGGACTCGGCTTCCATCGGGGCCAGCGGCGCAAGCACGCGCATGAACGCTTCAAGCACGGTGTACAGCGTGTTGAACGCGGACGCATCCTCGTTCCAGAAGCGGTCACGGGTGTTGCGGATGTACCAGTTGGTGAGCACGTCGATGAAGTCGGAGACCGCATCGCAGGCGTCGGAAATCGCGAACTCGTTCAGCGACTTCTCGGCGGCCAGCACCAGGCGGCGGGTACGGGCCAGCAGGTAGCGGTCCATCTCCGGCAGACCGGCGACCTCGTCGGCACGCAGCTGGCGAGCGTCGAAGCCAGCCCCGCCGTTGGCCGCATTGGCGTACAGGGTGAAGAAGTAGTAGGAGCTCCACACCGGCAGCATGACCTGGCGCACGGTGTCGCGGATGCCATCGGCGGTGACGATCAGGTTGCCGCCGCGCAGAATCGGCGAAGACATAAGGAACCAGCGCATGGCGTCGGAACCGTACTTGTCAAACACGCCGTTCACGTCCGGATAGTTGCGCAAGTGCTTAGACATCTTCTGGCCGTCGGAGCCGAGCACGATGCCGTGGCAGATCACGTTCTTGAACGCTGGGCGGTCGAACAGGGCGGTCGCCATGACGTGCAGCAGGTAGAACCAGCCGCGGGTCTGGCCGATGTATTCCACGATGTAGTCGGCCGGGAAGTGCTGCTCGAACTTCTCCTTGTTCTCGAACGGGTAGTGGAACTGCGCGAACGACATGGAACCGGACTCGAACCAGCAATCGAGCACATCGGAAATACGGTGCATGTGCGACTTGCCGGTCGGGTCGTCCGGGTTGACGCGGACCAGGTTGTCGATCCACGGACGGTGCATGTTGATGTTGCCGTCCTTGTCGCGCGGGTAGTCACCGAAGTCGGCCTTGAGCTCTTCGAGAGAACCGTAGACGTCCACACGCGGGTACTTCGGATCGTCGCTCACCCACACCGGGATCGGGGAACCCCAGAAGCGGTTGCGGGAGATGGACCAGTCGCGCGCGTTGGCGAGCCACTTGCCGAACTGGCCGTCCTTGACGTTGCCCGGGATCCAGTTGATCTGCTGGTTCAATTCCAGCAGACGCGGCTTGATCTTGGTCACGGACACGAACCAGGAGGAGACCGGCTTGTAGATCAGCGGGGTGGCGCAACGCCAGCAGTGCGGGTAGGAGTGCACGTAGCTTTTCTCCTGGAAGAGGATCGCGCGGCGCTCTTCCGGAATCTCGGCGAGCGGGCCGTCGCCGGCGCGCAGGTTGCGCAGGATCGGCAGGTTGGCGTCGAACACGAAATCACCCTCGTAGTCGGGGCACTGCGCGGTGAAGCGGCAGCCATCGTCGAGCACGTCGGTGCTCTTGATGCCGTGCGCGTTCAGCGTATTCATATCGTCTTCACCATAGGGAGCCTGGTGAACCAGGCCGGTACCTTCAACGGTGTCGACGTAGTCGGCGGTGAAGATCGTGTAGCCGTTCGGGCCAGGCACGTGGCCTTCGGATTCGGCCTCGTCACCCGCGAAGTACGGGAAGACCGGGTAGTAGCGGCGGCCTTCCAGCTCGGAGCCCTTGAGCTCGCGCACGACCTCGTAGTTCTCGCCGAGTTCCTTCTCGTAGTGCGGCAGCAGGTCCTTGCCGAGGTAGAACTTCTTGCCAGCGAACTTGCCTTCGGTCGGGCGGACCTCGACGTAGTCGATGTCGCCGCCGACCACGATGGCGAAGTTGGTGGGCACGGTCCACGGGGTGGTGGTCCAGAAGACGGCGTAGGCGTCGTCCTCATCGCGCATCTTCACGGCCACGGACACGGTGGTGTCCTGGCGGTCCTGGTACACGTCGGCGTCCATGCGCAGCTCGTGCGCACTCAACGGCGTGCGGTCCTTCGGGCAGTACGGCAGCACGCGGTAGCCCTGGTAGGCCAGGCCCTTGTCGTAGAGCTGCTTGAAGGCCCACATCACGGATTCCATGTACGGGATGTTCAGGGTCTTGTAGCCGTGCTCGAAGTCCACCCAACGGGCCTGACGATGCACGTAGTTCTGCCATTCGTTGGTGTACTTCAGCACGGAAGCGCGGCAGGCGTCGTTGAACTTGTCGATGCCCATCTTCTCGATCTGGTCGACCGAGTCGATGCCGAGTTCCTTCTGCGCCTCAAGCTCGGCGGGCAGGCCGTGGGTGTCCCAGCCGAACACGCGGTTGACCTTGCGGCCCTTCATGGTCTGGTAGCGCGGGATCACGTCCTTGGCGTAGCCGGTCAGCAGGTGGCCGTAGTGCGGCAGACCGTTCGCAAAAGGCGGGCCATCGAAGAACACGAATTCGTTCTGGCTGTGGTCGCCGGAAGGGTTGCGTTCAACGGACTTCTGGAAGGTGTCGTCCTTGTCCCAGTAGTCGAGAACGGTCTCCTCCATGTCGGGGAAGCTGGGGTTCGGCGCGACGTGCGCGGTCTCGCCGCCCTCGTTCGCCTTGGGATATACGTTTTCGCTCACCGTAAATCTCCTGTTAGTACTGTGCACTGGTCCTACAGGAGCGTCATTGATGGCGATTGCCGGGCGCCGACGTGTGCCGGCTGGGTTCACGAATGTCACGTACCGAACCGTGGGGCCGATCGCGTCAATCGCCTCGCAGCCGGAACTGACTGTGTTCCGCCCGGAACAGCCCTGTCTGCCGTTCCTGCCTACGAGGACGATGACGGGCGCTGGTATGCGCTCCACACCGCGGTACCACCTCGCTTATCGCACCGGTTGCGCCGCTCCGAACTGTTGCACTCGGAGCCGCGAGCCTGCGCGACCGCTTGTGTTCGGCTGTCTCGGGCCGATCCCGTCGGTTCTACTGGGCGATTGCCGCCGTTCTTCCGAAGACTCCCCGCTGATAACGGATCACTGCCTCACAACGGTGCATATCGTAACACGCCACGCGGTCAAATCGCCGCCCACGGCCACGGCACCGTCAGGAGCCCGATTTAGATTGGGACCGGCCACCACGGACCGAGAAAGGATTGTCGGACAATGACGTATGATTTCACGTCCATCATGAACAGGCATGGCATGGATTCGATCGCGGTCGACGGACTGGGCACCGACCCGGGATTCGCGCCGGACCCGCCACGCGAGGGTTTCGACGTCATCCCCATGTGGGTGGCGGACATGAACTTCCCGACCGTGCCCACGATCCCGCAGGCCATCATCGAACGGGCGAAGCATCCCGCCTACGGGTACTTCTCCCCCACCGACGACTATTACAGCTCCATCATCGACTGGCAGTCCACGCGCAACGGGGTCACCGGATTGACCCGGGAGGCGATCGGCTACGAGAACGGGGTCCTGGGCGGTGTGATCAGTACGCTGACCGCGTTCGCCGCTCCTGGCGACAGCGTGCTCCTGCACAGCCCGACCTACATCGGGTTCACCATGTGCATCGAGAACAACGGCTATCGCATCGTCCACAGCCCGCTCAAGTTGGACGAGCACGGCGTATGGCGCATGGATTACGAGGATATGGACAGGAAGCTCAAGGAGCATCACATCCACGTGGCCGTGTTCTGCAGCCCTCACAATCCTTGCGGGCGCGTGTGGGAACGTTGGGAAATCGAGAAGGCCATGGAAGTGTACAAGGCCAACGATTGCGTGGTCATTTCCGACGAGATTTGGTCCGATTTGACTCTGGGGAACCACCAGCACATCCCCACCCAATCGGTCAGCGAGGACGCACGCAACAGGACCGTGGCGTTCTACGCGCCCAGCAAGACCTTCAATCTCGCCGGACTGGTGGGAAGCTACCACATCATCTACAATCCCACACTCCGGGACCGCATCGTGGCCAAAAGCTCGAAATGCCACTACAACGACATGAACGTGCTTTCCATGCACGCGCTGATCGGCGCCTACCGGCCCGAAGGCCATGAGTGGCTCGACGAACTGAAGGCGGTGCTCACCGGCAACGTCGATTACGCCTACGACTACATCACCAAGCATTTCCAAGGAGTGAGTCTGGCCAAACCGGAAGGCACCTACATGCTGCTGCTCGACTGCGAGCAGTGGTGCGAACGCCACGGCCTGAGCCTGCCCGAGTTGGAGAAACGCGGCTGGGATGTGGGCGTCGCATGGCAGGACGGCGACATGTTCCAGGCTCCCTACAGCATCCGCGTCAATCTCGCATTGCCCTTGAGCCGCGTCAAGGAGGCCATGCGCCGCCTTGACCAATACGTATTCAACGCGTAAACGGCATGCATCCGCGATTGCGGTGTCCTGGAAAGACGAATGCCGTCAACGAGGTTGGTGCCCGTTGGCGGCATTCGTCATACGTTGGCCGAACCGGGCGAAACCCAAGTTGCCAAGTTGCCGTGCGCTATGAGGTGGATGCCGCCAGCGGACGTGTACATCTGACC
>OLSC01002631.1_pt1 | contig 11832 bp, 10 predicted proteins | sample 1672881 | NCBI WGS metagenome assembly OLSC01 (sample SAMEA3136733, study PRJEB25190) | human gut metagenome | biome: human gut; feature: human-associated habitat; material: faeces | place: Austria | collected 2013
TCTGGCCCATCATGGCCATCTCGATGCTGATCGAAAAGACCTCCCGCGGCAAGGCATCGCTGAACCGCATTACCGAGCTTCTGGATGCGCCCATCGACGTGGCGGACCGCGACGGCGTCGCCGACCTGCGCGACCCGCACGGCGGCATTGAGTTCCGCCATCTGACGTTCCGCTACCCAGACGGCGAGTACGACGTGCTGAAGGACGTATCGTTCACCATCAAGCCCGGCGAGAGCGTCGGCATCGTCGGTAAGACCGGCGCAGGCAAGACCGCGCTGGTGGACCTTTTGCTGCGCACCTACAATGTGCCCGACGGCACGCTGTTTGTGGACGGGCAGGACGTGAACGCCGTGTCCATCCATTCGGTGCGCGACGCCTGCGCCTACGTGCCGCAGGACAACTTCCTGTTCTCGGACACGATTGCCCACAACATCGGCTTCGGCGTGGACGACGCCAGCCAGGCCGACATTGACCGCGCCGCCGCGCTGGCCGATGTGCGGGACAACATCGTGGACTTCAAGGACGGCTACGAGACCGTACTCGGTGAGCGCGGCGTGACCGTCTCCGGCGGACAGAAGCAGCGCATCTCGATTGCGCGTGCCCTGCTGAAAAACGCACCGATCCTGATTCTGGACGACTCTGTCTCGGCTGTCGATACCCGCACCGAGAAAATCATCCTCGACAACCTCAAGACCAGCCGTGCGGGCAAGACGACGCTGCTGATCGCCCACCGCATTTCGACGGTGGAGCAGCTGGACAAGATCGTCTTTATCGAGGACGGCAGGGTAGAGGCCGTTGGCCCGCACGATGAATTGTATCGCAGCTGCGCCGAATACCGCCGCATGGTCGATCTGCAGAAGCTCGAGGACGAGGAAGGAGGCGGCAGCCATGGCTAACGTAAATCCGCTGTTGCTGGTAGGCGCAGTCATCGGTGTCGTCACGGCGCTGCTGGTGCTGGCCTGCGCCCTCATCAAGGACAAAAAGGAGACGATGGGCTTTGAACGCACGATGAACGACGGCGAGATTCTGCGCCGCCTGGCCGGGTACGCCAAGCCGTACTGGGCGAAATTCGTCGTTGTGCTGTTTTTAATGCTGTTCTCGATTGCCTATGACATCATCTCGCCGCTGATCGTCGGCGCACTGGAGGAGCTGGTCTCAGGCGAGTTCGAGCTGCCGCGGCTGTTCGCGGGCGTCGCCGTCTATGCGGGCGTGCTCGTTTTCTCGATGGCCAGCACCTACTTCCAGGCCGTCATTCTGCAGCGCGTCGGTCAGCGCATCATCTCCGACCTGCGCGAGGACCTATTCACCCACATTGAGTCGCTGTCCCACGAGCAGCTGAACGAGATTCCCGTCGGCAAGCTCGTCACCCGCGTGACGAACGATACGAACGCTATCTCGATGATGTTCACGAACCTGCTGGTCACGCTGACCAAGAACATCTTTGTCATCCTCGGCATCCTGGTCGCCATGCTGGCGCTCAACTATGAGCTGACGCTGATGGTGCTCTGCTTTGTGCCGTTCATCGTGATTTTTACGGTTATCTTCCGCAAGTTCTCCCGCCGGGCCTACCGCAAGGTCAAGGACGCGACCACCGACATCAACACCTACCTGTCGGAGAATCTGTCCGGCATCAAGGTCACGCAGATCTTTGGCCGCGAGGACGAGAAGATGGCGGAGTTCCGCGAGAAAAGCCAGCGCCTCGCCCGCGCGAACCGGGAGCAGATCTTTGTGTTCGGCGTGTTTCGTCCTCTGGTCTACATGCTGTATATCTGCTCGATCCTGTGTCTTTTTTATCTCGGCGGCATGGGGCATCTGAACGGCGTGACGTTTCTGGGCCAGACCATCACGGGCGGCACCATCGTCACGTTCTACATGTACATTTCCAAATTCTTCACGCCCATCCAGAATCTGGCCGAGCAGTTCAATTGGCTGCAGTCGGCGCTGGCCTCGTCGGAGAAGGTGTTCTCCATCATGGACATTGCGCCCAAAATGGTGGACGCCCCCGACGCCATCGAGCTGGATGAGGTAAAGGGCGAAATCGAGTTCCGCGACGTCTGGTTCAGCTATCTTCCGGGCGAGTGGGTGCTGCAGGGCGTGTCCTTCCACATTGACCCGCACCAGACCGTGGCGTTTGTCGGCTCGACGGGCTCGGGCAAGAGCACGATTCTCTCGCTGATCTGCCGCAACTACGAGTTCCAGAAGGGCGAGATCCTGATTGACGGCATCGACATCCGCAAAATCAAAATTTCGTCGCTGCGCCGTCACTTCGGGCAGATGCTGCAGGACGTGTTCCTTTTCTCGGGCACGATCCGCAGCAATATCGTCCTGCGGGAGGAGGGCATCTCCGACGAGGAGATCCTACAGGTCTGCCGCTATGTCAACGCCGACAAGTTCATTGACAAGCTGGACCACGGTCTGGACGAGGAGGTCCGTGAGCGCGGGAACAACTTCTCCGCCGGGCAGCGCCAGCTGTTGAGCTTTGCGCGGACGATCATCCACAAGCCAAGCGTTATGATTCTGGATGAAGCCACGGCGAATATTGACACCGAAACCGAGCTTTTGATTCAGGATTCGCTGGAAAAGATGCGGTCCGTCGGCACGATGCTGATCGTCGCGCACCGGCTGTCCACCATCCAGCACGCGGACAACATTATTGTGCTGTCCCACGGCAAGATCCTCGAGCAGGGGAACCATCAGGAGCTTCTGGCGAAGCACGGCAGATATTACCAGCTGTACACGCTGCAATATCATAAGGAGCAGCTGGAGGGGTAAGAGCCTAAAGCCTTCCCCCTTTGGGGGAAGGTGGCCCCGCAGGGCCGGATGAGGGGCAAGCCTGCCATTGCAGACCCTTAACAGGCAACTACCGCAGGCCTTGCCCTCATCAGTCAGCGGGCGGGGCCGCTGACAGCTTCCCCCGAGGGGGAAGCCGCTCGTTCCCAAAAGTCTCTCTTTCACACGAAAGGGAGGCTTTTTTATTTACAACCTATGGACGTAACTGCAATTTTATGGTATACTATATCGGTTAAAGTGGGGAGGTATAGGACTATGCGCGTTTTGGGCATCGACCCGGGGTATGCCATTGTGGGCTGGGGCGTTGTGGAGTACATCAGCAACCGCTTTGCACCCATCGGCTACGGGGCGGTCATCACCGAGAAGGACACGCCCTTTGAACAGCGCCTCGTTGAAATTTATGAGAGCGTATTCGACATCTGCAAGCGCTACCAGCCCGAGGCCCTCTCCATCGAAAAGCTGTACTACCAGCACAACCAGACCACCGTCATCGGCGTGGCCGAGGCCCGCGGCGTCATTCTGCTGGCCGCGGCGCAGTGCGGCGTGCCGATCTACGAATACACACCCATGCAGGTCAAGCAGGCCATCACCGGCTACGGCAAGGCCGTGAAGAAGCAGATTCAGGAGATGACCCGCATAATGCTACACCTCGAGTCCGTCCCCAAGCCCGACGATACCGCCGACGCCCTTGGCATGGCGATTGCCCACTGCCATTGCAGCCGCAGCCGGTTGATGGGGACACCGGTGAGATAATCCCTTGCCTTCCCCCAAGTGGGGGAAGGTGGCCCCGCAGGGCCGGATGAGGGATGAGGTTTCCGCAATCACCCATTTGCGTGCGGTACCCGACAAGTTGACCCTCGGGCGCCTTCCCCCCCCCCAAGGGGAAAGGCTTTCCACCATACAAAAGAAGGATACACCATGATCTACTGCCTTACCGGAAAAATCATCAAGAAAACGCTGGATTCCGTCGTCATCAGCTGCGGCGGGGTCGGCTATTTTGTCCAGATCCCCGCCACCACCGGCGAGGCCCTGCCCCCCGCCGGGCAGGAGGGGACCGTTTATACGATTATGAACGTCACCGAGAACGACGTCTCGCTCTACGGCTTTGCTGCCGAGGAGCAGCGCGACTGCTTTAAGATGCTGACCGGCGTCACCGGCGTCGGCCCCAAGGCCGCGCTGTCCATCCTGTCCATCATGACGCCGGAAAAAATCGCGCTGGCCGCGTCCAGCGGCGACCACAAAGCGTTCACCAAGGCCGCGGGCGTCGGGCCGAAGCTGGCCCAGCGCATCACGCTGGAATTGAAGGACAAGGTCGGCAAGGGGCTGGCCGCGGGCACGGGCTTTTCCGGCAATGTTGCCGCCCCGGCCCCCAGCTCTGCACCCGCGCAGGCCGTCGCCGCGCTCGTCAGCCTGGGCTATGCGCCGTCGGACGCTGCCGCTGCCGTGGCCCGCGTCGACGAGACCCTCTCCGTGCAGGAGATCATCACCATCGCGCTGCGCAGTCTGTCGCGCGTGTAACAGAAGGGGAGTGCCGAATTGAACCAGGAATACACCGTGGACCCCAGCCGTCTCGTCAGCCCCGATATGACCCCCGCCGACACGGAGGAAGTCAGCCTGCGCCCGAAAACCCTGGACGATTACGTCGGTCAGGAGAAGGCCAAGGGCAACTTAAAGGTCTATCTGCGGGCGGCGCAGCAGCGCGGCGAGCCAATGGACCACATCCTGCTCTACGGCCCGCCGGGCCTGGGCAAAACCACGCTGGCCGGCATCGTGGCGCAGGAGATGGGCGTACAAATTCGCATCACGTCCGGCCCCGCCATCGAGAAGCCCGGCGACCTAGCCGCCCTGCTGACGAACCTGCAGGAGGGCGACATCCTCTTTATCGACGAGATCCACCGCCTGTCGCGTCAGGTCGAAGAAGTCCTGTACCCGGCTCTCGAGGATTTCGCGCTGGACATCATGATCGGCAAGGGGCCGAGTGCCCAGAGCATCCGCATCAATCTGCCGCGGTTCACGCTGGTGGGCGCCACGACCCGCGCGGGCCAGCTGACCGGGCCGCTGCGTGACCGCTTCGGCATCCTGCTCAAATTAGAGCCCTACAGCCCCCGGGAGCTGGGCCGCATCATCCTGCGCAGCGCGGGCATTCTGGGCGTGCCCATCACCGAGGAGGGCGCGCTGGAGCTGGCCCGCTGTGCCCGCGGCACGCCGCGTATCGCCAACCGTATGCTCAAGCGCGTGCGCGACTTTGCCACTGTGCAGGGAGACGGCACGATTGACGAGGAGACCGCCATCGCCGCCCGCAAGTGGATGGACATTGACGAGCTGGGTCTGGACGAGCTGGACCGCAGTGTCCTGCGCGCCATCATTGAGATGTACGGCGGCGGCCCCGTCGGTCTGGAAACGCTGGCCGCAGCCCTGGGCGAGGAGAGCGTCACCCTGGAGGACATCTGCGAGCCGTACCTGATGCAGATGGGCATGCTGACCCGCACGCCCCGTGGCCGCTGCGTGACCCGCCTTGCCTATGAGCACCTGCACATGGCCGTGCCGAAGCGCTTTGACGACGAGGATTCCGGCCAGACGAGTATGTTTTAAATAAGGAAACGTGCGAGCTATAAGCGAACGGGTAGAGCCCTTCCGGGCACTGCCCGCGAGAAAGGCGCCCCACGAAGTGGGGTACTCCCCACAGTGTGGGGAGATGTCGCGGAGCGACAGAGGGGCCCGGGTCCGAAGGACTGGCCGAGTTTACGAGGCCTGAGGGGCTCTGCCGCTTGGCCTTAACCACAAAATTCATCAAACCAACACATATAGCAAAGGAGAATCGCCTATGCGCCCTGCTGATACATGGCGGGATTATGAGCTGCTGGACGCTACCAACCACAACCGGTTGGAGCGCTGGGGCCAGACCCTGCTGATCCGTCCCGACCCGCAGGTCATCTGGAAAAACGACGAGACCAGCCTGCTGTGGGCCAAGGCCGACGCTGTCTATTACCGCTCTGCCAAGGGCGGCGGGCAGTGGAATTATCACAAAAAGCTGCCGCAGAAATGGCAGATCCACTGGAACGATTTGACGCTGATCGTCAGCCCCACGGGCTTCAAGCACACCGGCGTTTTCCCGGAGCAGGCCGTGAACTGGGCATGGTACCAGGAAAAGATACGGCAGGCTGGCCGTCCCATCCGCGTGCTGAACCTGTTCGGCTACACGGGCGGCGCAACGCTGGCATGCTTGGCCGCGGGCGCGTCCGTCACCCATGTGGACGCCAGCAAGGGCATGGTCGCCTGGGCGCGGGAGAACGCTGCCGCCAGCGAGCTGGCAGACCGACCCTGCCGCTGGATCGTGGACGACTGCGCCAAGTTTGTGCAGCGTGAGATCCGCCGCGGCAGCCGCTATGACGCTGTCATCATGGACCCGCCGAGCTATGGCCGCGGCCCGGGCGGCGAGATCTGGAAGCTCGAGGACAACGTCTACGACCTCATCACGCTGACTGAGCAGGTGCTGAGCGACGACCCGCTGTTCTTTGCCATCAACTCCTACACCGAGGGTCTGAGCCCCGCGGTCATGGAATACATCGTCAAAACGACGCTTTGCCCCGTCAAGGGCGGCCACACCCACTGCGACGAGATCGGTCTGCCGGTCTCCGCCACAGGCGGCGTGGTGCCCTGCGGCGCAACGGCCATCTGGGAGAAATAAGCCATGCCGAATCAGGAACCGATGATCAAAGTACAGGACGTCCGCTTCCGCTACGACCCCGAGCAGCCCAAGTACGCTGTGGACGGCGTGAGCCTGGACATCCGCCGCGGCGAGTTCGTCGCCGTGCTGGGCGCGAACGGCTGCGGCAAGTCCACGCTGGCGAAGCACTTCAACGCCATTCTGCTGCCCGAGGCCGGTACCGTGCTGGTCGAGGGCATGGACACCCGCAACGAGGACCATCTCTACGATGTGCGCCAGAAGGTCGGCATGGTGTTCCAGAACCCCGACAACCAGATCGTGGCGACCATCGTCGAGGAGGACGTGGCCTTTGCGCCGGAGAACCTCGGCGTGCCGCCCGAGGAGATCCGCACCCGTATCGACGAGGCCATGAAGCTGGCGGGCATCTATGAAAAGCGCGAGGCTGCGCCGTACAAGCTGTCCGGCGGCCAGAAGCAGCGCGTCGCGATTGCGGGCGTTATCGCCATGCGGCCCGACTGCCTTGTTATGGACGAGTCCACCGCCATGCTGGACCCTCATGGCCGCGCGCAGGTCATGAAAACCATCCGCCAGCTGCGGGCAGCGGGCATCACGATCGTGTCCATCACCCACTACATGGAGGAGGCCGCCCAGGCAGACCGCGTGCTGGTCATGAGCCGGGGCCGCATCGTCATGGAGGGCACGCCCGAGCAGGTGTTCAGCCAGACCGAGCGGCTGCACGGGTATCACCTCGATGTCCCGCAGGCCGCCGAGCTGCGCGACGAGCTGGTCAAGGCCGGGATTCCGATGCCGGAAAATGTCATTACCCCCGACGCCTGCGCGGAGGAGCTGTTTAAGCTGCTGAAATAAAGGAAGCCTTCCCCCTTGGGGGGGAAGGTGGCCGAGGCCCCGCCCGAGGCCGGATGAGGGGCGAGCTTGCCGAGGTATCCCGTTTATGGGAAATCGCCGCGAAGCCGCCCCTCATCAGTCGGCGGGCGGAGCCGCCGACAGCTTCCCCCAAGAGGGGGAAGCCACTCTGACGAAAAACTCCCACGTATGCCGGAACGGCACCGCAACCGGGCTGTATCCGGCGGGAAAGGAACAACTATGTCCGAAATCATTCGTGTTGAAAACCTGAGCTACATCTATAACCAGGGTATGCCCGACGCGACGAAGGCGCTGGATGACGTGTCCTTCACCGTCGAGGAGGGCGACTTTGTCGGTATCATCGGCTCGACGGGCAGCGGAAAATCCACGCTTATCAGCCATTTCAACGGCCTGAACCGCCCGACATCGGGCCGCGTCCTTGTGGACGGCAGGGACCTGTGGGAGCAGGGCGCAGACCTGCGCAGCTTCCGCTTTCTCGTCGGCCTTGTCATGCAGTACCCCGAGTACCAGCTGTTTGAGGAGACCTGCGCCCGCGACATTGCCTACGGCCCGCGCAACATGGGCCTGGACGAGGCCGAGGTCCAGCGCCGCGTCAGGGAGGCCGCCGCGTTCGTCGGCCTGTCCGATGAGCTGTTGGAAAAAAGCCCGTTTGAGCTTTCGGGCGGGCAGAAGCGCCGCGTTGCGATTGCGGGCGTCATGGCCATGCACCCCCGCGTGCTGGTGCTGGACGAGCCCGCTGCCGGTCTGGACCCCGAAGGCCGCGACACGATCCTGAGCCAGATCAGGGACTACCATGAGAAAACCGGCATCACGGTGCTGCTGGTCAGCCACTCGATGGAGGATATTGCCAAGTACGCCAACCGCGTGCTGGTCATGCACCGCGCTAAAATTGCCATGTATGACACGGTGGAAAACGTCTTTGCCCGCGCGCAGGAGCTGCTGGAGCTAGGGCTTTCGGTGCCGCAGGTCACGCAGATCTTTTTAAAGCTGCGCCAGATGGGGCTGGACATCCCCGCGGACGTCTACACGATCCCCTATGCGGTCAAAACGATTCAAAAGGCGCTGGCCGCCAAACAGGGAGGTGGGGCAAATGCTTAAAGATATTACGATAGGTCAGCATTTTCCCGGGCATTCCATCCTGCACCGCTGCGACCCGCGGCTCAAGCTGGTCGCGACGATTGCCTATATCGTCGTGCTGTTTGTGGCCCCGAACCCGCTGGGGCTGGCACTGTCCATCCTGCTGCTGGCCGCGCTGTACAAGGTAGCGCAGATTCCCGGCAAAATGATTTTGAAAAGCCTAAAGCCCATCGTGCCCATCGTGATTTTTACGGCGGTGCTGAACCTTTTCTTCGTCACGGGGCAGGGGGAGCCGCTTGTACACTTCTGGGTTTTGAACATTTACGTCGAAGGTGTCAAGTATGCCATCCTGCTGGCGGTGCGCGTCTGCGCACTGATTGCAGGCACGAGCCTGCTGACCTACACGACCAGTCCCATCGTGCTGACCGACGCCATTGAGAGCCTGCTGCGCCCGCTGGCGAAGCTGCACTTTCCCGTGCATGAGTTGGCCATGATGATGACGATTGCGCTGCGGTTCATCCCGACCCTGATCGAGGAGACGGAAAAGATCATGAACGCCCAGAAGGCCCGCGGCGCGATGCTGGACAGCGGCACATTTACCCAGCGCATCAAGGCGCTGGTGCCGATCCTGATTCCGCTGTTCATCTCGGCGTTCCGCCGCGCCGACGAGCTGGCCATGGCGATGGAATGCCGCTGCTATCACGGCGGCGAGGGCCGCACCCGGCTCAAGCAGCTGAAATTCACCGGCGAGGACTTCAAATGCCTGGCGGTCATTGCCGTGGCGCTGGTGGCCATTGCCTGCACACGATTCTTTGTGCCGGGGTTGGCGTAAGAATCAGCCGCCTTGTAGGAGCCGGGCATGCTCGGCCCGCAGCCTTCCCGCAAGCATCTGCTTGCCTTACACAACCGGGCCGGGCATGCCCGGCCCCTACCTGGTTCTGACATGAATTATTTACTTTGGATTTCCTACAAGGGCACCCGCTATGCCGGGTTTCAGGTCCAGCCAAATGCGCCCACGGTCTGCGCGGTTTTGCAGGACGCGATGCAGGCGGTGTTCGGCTGCCGCCCCGACGTCAAGGGCTGCTCCCGCACCGATGCCGGCGTCCATGCGCGGCGTTTCGCGCTCAGCTTCTGCTATACTGGCAAAGTGCCGATGCAGAAAATCGTGCCCGCGCTCAACGCCCACCTGCCGCCGGACATCCGCGCAGTGGACATCCGGTCCGTGCCGGACGGCTTCCACGCGCGTTACGCCGCCCACGCCAAGACCTACCGCTATTACATTTTGAACGCGCGGGTGGATGATCCGTTCACCTACGACACCTGCCACAGGGTAGGGGCAGCGCTCGACCTGGCCGCCATGCAGGCCGCTGCGGCGCAGTTCATAGGCACGCACGATTTTTCCGCCCTCTGCGCGTCCGGGTCCAGCGCCGCCGCCCACGGGGATACCGTGCGGACGATTACGGATTGTACCGTTGTACAGAACGGCGATTTGTTTACAATTTCCGTGACCGCCGACGGTTATCTCTATAATATGGTGCGCATTCTGGCGGGCACGCTCGCGGACGCGGGTCTTGGCAAGCGGACGCCGGAGAGCATCCCCGCCCTGCTGGAAAGCGGGGACCGACGCCAGGCCGGGCCGACGCTGCCCGCAAAGGGGCTGTTTTTGGAAAAGGTCGATTACCCGGAATTGGATGACGCTTAAACGTGTTCTGTAGGGGCGGGACATGTCCCGCCCGCGGCCTTCCCGCAGGATGTCATTTCCGTACAGTGGCGGGCCGGGCATGCCCGGCCCCTACATTTCTACACAAAATACGAAAGGAGGGGGCCCACCTATGAGTAAGGCGGACAGAGATCGTCAGGCATTGCTGCAGCGGCTGGCGCGTGAGCAGAGGCGGGCCCTGAGCGCCGCCGCCCGCGACGCAAACCGCGCACGCACGCCGCGCACCGCTCCCACACCGCGGCGCGATGACAGCCCGCCGTCCCGGACGTCCGAGCAGCCGTCCGCGCAGAGCGCCGCGCGGCTCAAATCCCTGACACCGCTCTACAAGCAGCGCCAGCAGCGGCGGCTCACCGTCCTGATCGCCATTATCATTGCGCTGGCGCTGGTGCTCACCGTTGTGACCGGCACACTGTCGGCCTCGCTGGCGCTGCTGGGTGATGCCGTGGACAGCGCGTCGCTCTACCTGAACCGCGCCGACGGCGGCTGGCCGACCACCACCGGCATCACCGAGCCGCTGCAAATCGAACCGCTGGCGGACGGCTTCGTCGAGCTGGGCAATGAGGATGTGCTCGTCTACTCGGCCTACGGCTCCAAAATTCTGAGCCTGCAACCGTCCTACGCGCGGCCCGTGCTGGCTGTGGGCGGCACCCACTTTGTGGTCTACAACCGCGCGGGCAGTGAGCTGACCGTATGCAGCCGCACCCGCACGCTCTACACACAGCGCTTTGACGAGGACATTCTGCTCTGCGCCATGTCAAACAACAACTCGCTGGCCGTCGTGACCGACGCGGACCGTTTTGCCGGCTGGGTACACATCTATGACCCTTCGATGCGGGAGCTGTACAGCTGGCGGATGCCCCAGTCGATGGGCACGCCGATCTCGCTGGACTTTGCCCCCGACAACCGCAGGTTTGCCTCGGGCATGATTGCCGCACGGGACGGGCAGCTGAACTGCTCGGTCTACTTTATGAGCCTCGACTCCGACACTGAGGGGCTGCTCTACACCGCCGACGCGGGCAGTATGCTGCTGCGGCTGGACTGGCAGAGCGAGAACCGCGTCATGGCCGTGTTTGACACCTACATTGCGGTCATCGACCCCCGCACCGCCGCCGAGGTCGCACGCTACGACTACGGCGGGGCCGCGCTGCAAAGCGTTGCGCCCGGACGCCGCCAGACCGCGCTGCTTCTGAACGTACACGGCGGCAACAGCCTGGTCACCCTGTCCGAAAGCCTCACCGTTATGTCGGAGATTCCCGCACGGCAGGCGTTTGCGGTCTCGGCCACCGACACCGACATTTATCTGCTCTGCCCCGATGCCGTCGAGTGCTACGGCTACGACGGCGTGCAGAACTGGGTGCAGACCGGCCTGCCGTCCCGCCCGCTGGCGGTCCTGCACGGCAAGCAGACGCTGGTCTTTACCGGCAGTCAGGCGGACGTTTTGGCGAAGCCAGCCGAGTAGCTCCGAAGCCTTCCCCCTCGGGGGAAGGTGGCCCCGCAGGGCCGGATGAGGGGCTGCCTTGCCGCAATAACCAATTTGCGGGCAATAATGGCAAGGTTCGCCCTCATCAGTCAGCGGGCGGGGCCGCTGACAGCTTCCCCCTCGGGGGAAGCCCAGACTGCTAAAAAAGGTGCGCCCCTCCCTTGGCCCCCTCTGCGAGGGGGCTCCGCCCGCAGGCGGTGGGGGAGAGAACTG
>OLSC01002640.1_pt1 | contig 11803 bp, 10 predicted proteins | sample 1672881 | NCBI WGS metagenome assembly OLSC01 (sample SAMEA3136733, study PRJEB25190) | human gut metagenome | biome: human gut; feature: human-associated habitat; material: faeces | place: Austria | collected 2013
TTTTGATATCGTTCGATTAAAACTTGTGTTGCTGGTTTCATGAGTACTCCTTTTTGGTGTTAGTGGGAAAACAGATGTTCATTTCTTAAGGCCTTTCACTTATAATACAAATGAAAATATGGAAAGGTTACAAATGGAGGTAAGAATATATGTTTTAACTATATCTTACTATCGAGCATAAGCATTTTACATTTTAAAATATACGTTGTAAACTATATTATGAAAAAATAACTTCGAAATAAGAGGTGAAAGATAAAATGTATCTGGTATCGGTATATTTTGATGATAAAAGCAATAAAATAATTTCTGATTATATCAATAAGATTGCACAAAAGACAGGAAATACTTTTATGACGGACAATCACGTTCCACCTCATCTGACAATTATGTCTGTAGAGGCAAGAGAGGAAGAAAAATTGACAGAGGTGATGGAACAGCTGGAGAGGTCCCTGACCAAAGGGCAGATCCAATTGGTCTCTGTCGGAGTGTTATTGCCATATGTATTGTATGTGACACCGGTTCTGAATCTGTATCTGGAAGATATGATCGAACAGGTACATGATATGGTAAAGCACATTCCGGAGGTCAGAATGAGCCGGTATTATCAGCCTATGCAGTGGCTTCCGCATATCACACTGGGAAAGAAGCTTTCAAAAGAACAGATGCAGGAAGCCTTTTCGGTGATGCAGGAACTGTTTGCGCCGATGGAAGTGACGGTGGCAGAGATCGGACTTGCGAAGACGAATCCGCATCAGGATCTGATAAGAGTAGAATTAAATGACTGATCGATAAAAAAGAGCATGAAGGAATGCAGAGGATATCGAAAGATGATCCCGGCATAGAATTCATGCTTTTTTTATATTATGACAGGATATTCTGCGTTATAATAAGTGAAAGAATCAGGAGATTGAAAAAGAATATGCAGCAACTCATATAAAAAGAAAAACATGGAAAGCCGGAATGTTATGAAAAAGTACATAGGTATATTAGCAAAAATAACAGGATTCATACTGATTGTGATTCTGGCGGTGAATATCATTCTGCCGCTGATAAAAAGAAATCCGGATGCAGCTTATGAGAAAGAACTGGAACAGACTACATTTACGGAAGAAACGATGAAGGATGTCGGCGGAAACCAGGCGGGAAAAAAGAATGCAGAGCGGATCAGATGTATTGATGACAATGAAGAGGCTCTGTTGTGGCGGCTCCGTATGATCGGAAATGCGAAAAAAAGTATTGTGTTATCCACATTTGATCTGCGTCCGGATGACAGTGGTACGAAGATCATTGCGGCATTGTATACGGCGGCAGAAAGGGGTGTGCAGGTACAGATATTGATCGACGGGATCTATCAGAAGCTCTTTCTGGAAAAGAGTCCGGTGTTTCAGGCACTGGCAGCACATCAGAATATAGAAGTTGGAATCTATAATCCAGTCACGAATCTTATGCGTCTGAATTACCGGATGCATGATAAGTACCTGATCATTGATGAATCGATGTATCTGCTGGGAGGACGCAATACCAATGATATCTTTCTGGGAGATAAAAAGACCAGAATTAATGTAGACCGGGATATTTTTGTATATGAAGAGACACAAGGAAAAGGGGAATCGCTGCAGGCACTCGAGAAATATTTTGATACCATATGGAATGAAGCACAGGTCAGGAAAAAGAAGAAAACATATGCTGCATCTTATGAAGAAAAGTATAAAAGCGAATACCATCAGTTGAAAGAACGATACCGTTCATTAAAAGAGAAGTATCCGGATATCGAAAACTATGAGCACTGGGAAGACGATACATATGAAGCAGATAAGATCACACTGATCGATAATGGAACGCAGACGGCTAGAAAAAGTCCGAAAGTTCTTCAGGCGATCGGGTATATCGCCGGACAGGGAGAAGAGGTGGTCATCCAGACTCCGTATGTGATCTGTAATTCCTATATGTATCAGAAACTGAAGCAGATATCGGAAAAGGCAGATCTTAAGATTGTACTCAATGCAGTGGAAAAAGGTTCGAATCCATGGGGATGTACGGATTATCTGAACCAGAAAGAAAATATCCTTGGAACAGGTGCGACGGTATATGAGCTGATGAATGCCCATGCAGTACATACCAAGACGGTTCTGATAGATGATAATATATCCATTGTGGGTTCGTACAATCTGGATATGCGGAGTACGTATCTGGACACGGAACTGATGCTGGTGATCGAAAGTAAACGTTTGAATGAGGAAATCCGTGATACAGAAAATGTTTATATTGAGAAAAGCAAAGAAGTAAAAACAGATGGTACGGAGACGGAAGGAAGTCTGTATAAGAAAAAAGTACTGACACCGGAAAAGAAGCGGTTCTATGCATTTCTGAAAATTATTATCAGACCATTTCGGCATCTGTTATGAGCAGATAGTGAAAGGAATACATTCGTTTCAACGATAAGAATTGGAAAGTAAAAGGAAAAGAAACAAAATGATTAACAGAGAAGACATGCTGGCACTGACCAGAAGAATGACAGTTAAGAGAACATCTATGACCAGAATCGCCGGAGGATATCTGGACATGGATGGGTATATAGACGGGACATTTAACACGGGATTTTTAAAATTGAGCCCAGATGAGAAAGAAAAAAATTTACAGATAGCAAAAGTAATCCCATTTGCAGATACGAATCAGAATCTGAAAGAATATGCATTTTCCAGTGAGAAGATGAAAGGTGACAGTATGTGGAAGCTTTTAATGGGAATGCGTGTGTGTGGACTGAAAAATGATGCATTAATGGAGACCTTTTATGAGATTGTCGGGGAACAATATCAGGCAATGGGAGATTATGCGGTCTATGTATTTCATGACAGGTATGACATTCCGGCAAAGGGCAAAGATCATGTCCGCCAGGGGGAATCCGAGGAGATGTTCGAATATCTGATCTGCGCTATCTGTCCGGTGAGTGGAGACTATGAGCCCGGAGAACCGGAGTGCGGCTTTCTTTTCCCGGCATTTATGGATGGCGCAGCAGCACTCAATTATGTGGACGTATATCAGAAGGATCAGGCACATCCGCATACAGAGCTTCTGAAAATGCTAGGCGTGCGGTGAGATAGAGAAAATTTCTTATAAATGAGTTTAATGGTTCCCAATTCCTTCCGGATATCCTATAATATAGTGGATTGAGTTTATAGGAAAAGGCAGGGAATATACAATGCATACAATGAAAAAATTCATCCGGTATTATGCCCCGTATAAGGCGGTATTCTTTCTGGATCTGATCTGTGCGGCGGTTATAAGTCTGGTAGATCTTGCATTTCCGCAGATATTGCGGACACTTACAAAGACCTTGTTTGCAGAACCGGCAGATCGTATATTACAGGCCCTTCTCCCAATCGGAGCGGGGCTTCTTGTAATTTATATTTTACAGGCGCTGTGTAAATATTATGTCAGCTATCAGGGACATATGATGGGCGCCAATATGGAACGGGACATGCGGCAGCAGCTTTTTGACCATTATGAGAAATTGTCATTTTCATATTATGACCAGAATAATTCCGGGCAGATGATGAGCAAGCTGGTATCGGACCTTTTTGATATCTCAGAGTTTGCACATCACGGACCGGAGAACTTATTTATTTCGCTGATCAAAATTATCGGTTCGTTCATATTCCTGTTTCTAATCAACTGGAGACTGGCAATACCGCTTCTGGTTCTGGTAGTGTTCATGTTGTTCTTCTCGTACGGGCAGAATAAGAAGATGCAGGCGACATTCATGGACAACCGGCGTAAGATCGGGGATGTTAATTCGAGTCTTCAGGATACGCTGGCCGGGATCCGTGTTGTACAGTCCTTTGCAAATGAAGAGATTGAACGGGAGAAGTTCCGAAAAAGCAACCAGGGATTTCTGCGTTCCAAGGATGCCAATTATAAATGTATGGGAAGCTTTATGAGCGGCAACCTGTTCTTTCAGGGGATGATGTATCTGGTAACGCTGGTATTCGGAGGATGGCTGATCGCACATGGGAAGATGGAGACAGCGGATCTTGCGATGTACGCACTCTATATTGGGATCTTTATCAGCCCGATACAGATTCTGGTCGAGCTTACTGAGATGATGCAGAAAGGACTGTCCGGATTCCGCAGATTTCTGGATGTGGTAGAGACCGAGCCGGAGATCGTGAATGCACCGGACGCAGAATCAATAGATGAAGTAAACGGACACGTTTCTTATGAAAATGTATCGTTTCATTATAGCGACGATGATACACCGGTGCTTTCTAATGTTACATTCGACATTCCGGCAGGAAAATCCGTGGCTTTAGTCGGACCTTCGGGAAGTGGTAAGACGACGATCTGCTCTCTGCTTCCGAGATTCTATGATGTAACAGGCGGACGTGTTACGATTGACGGAAAAGATGTCCGAGATCTGACACTGGAAAGTCTGCGTAATCAGATCGGACTGGTACAGCAGGAAGTGTATCTGTTCTGTGGAAGTATTAAAGAGAATATCGCATATGGGAAGCCGGGAGCATCTATGGAAGAGATTGAAGACGCAGCAAGGAAAGCGAACATTCATGATTTTATTATGGAACTGCCGGACGGATATGATACATTTGTTGGTGAACGTGGAACAAGACTTTCCGGCGGACAGAAACAGAGAATCTCGATTGCAAGAGTATTTCTTAAGAATCCGTCAATCCTGATTCTGGATGAGGCGACAAGTGCACTGGATAATGAGAGCGAACGCTGGATCCAGAAGAGTCTGGAAGAGCTTGCAAAGAACCGGACAACGATTACGATCGCGCATCGATTATCAACAATCCGCAATGCGGATGAGATCCTTGTAGTGGCAGATAATGGAATCGCAGAGCGTGGAACACATGAAGAACTGTTAAAACAGGGCGGAATCTATGCGCATTATAATGAGATGGGATAGGCAGAAGATAAGAAAAACGGAAGCTGCTCTGTGAGTAGAAACATAAAAATTATCAATAAAGAAATTTGCAAAAGAAAAAGATTGTCGTGAAAAGAATATATGATATAATTTACAAAGATATCAGCGGCAGAAAAGACAGTGCAAAACTGTAAAGGAACAGTAGAAATGATTGATATCAGTGAATAAAAACGGCCACAGAATAAGGCGGCAAATCATAAGAAACAGAGGTAGAATTATGGGAAAAATCAGAATTGGTATCGTTGGATACGGTAACATCGGACGCGGAGTAGAGCAGTCTATCAAGCGTAATGATGATATGGAATTAAAAGCAGTATTTACAAGAAGAGATCCTGCAAGTGTAAAGATCCAGACAGAAGGGGCAGAAGTAAAGCACTTTGATGATATGGAAGCTATGAAAGATGATATCGATGTAATGATCCTCTGCGGCGGATCAGCAACAGACCTTCCGGTAATCGGACCGAAGGTAGCAGCATCATTCAATACCATTGACAGCTTTGATACACATGCTAAGATCCCTGAGTATTTTGCAAATGTAGATAAAGCAGCAAAAGAAGGAAAGAATGTAAGTATTATCTCAGTAGGCTGGGATCCGGGAATGTTCTCTCTGAATCGTCTGTATGCAGAGTCTATCCTGGTACAGGGAAGCACTTATACATTCTGGGGAAAAGGGGTCAGCCAGGGACACTCTGATGCAATCCGCCGTATCGAAGGTGTGAAGAACGGAATCCAGTATACGGTACCGATCGAAGCAGCGGTTGACCAGGTAAGAAGCGGAAGCGAACCGGAGTTGACAACAAGACAGAAACATTTAAGAGAGTGTTATGTAGTAGCAGAAGAAGGAGCAGATAAAGCAGCCATTGAAGAGGCAATCAAGACAATGCCGAACTACTTTGATGAATATGATACAACGGTAACATTTATCACAGAAGAAGAATTAAAAGAAAACCACAGCAAGATGCCTCACGGTGGATTCGTGATCCGTACCGGTGAGACAGGATGCGAAGGCAACAAGCATGTGATCGAATATTCTCTGAAACTGGATTCCAACCCGGAATTCACAGGAAGTGTTCTGGTGGCTTATGCACGTGCAGCACACAGACTTTCACAGAAAGGTGAATCAGGAGCAAGAAGCGTATTTGATATCGCACCGGCTATGTTGTCTCAGATGACACCGGAAGAGTTAAGAGCACATATGCTGTAATACCAATGGGGACAGGAAAAATGGTTTTTTTCCTGTCCCTGTTGGCTTTAAGAAGAGCGTAAATAAATTCTATAAAATGAGAGATTTTACGTACAATACCGAAACGTACGATCGGTCAGAATTCTCGCAAATATCAGTCCAAGCGGCAACATCACAATAATCATAATCGCAGAAGTAAACCATGAAACCGCATCCGTCAGGGACATAATCCCGAAATTATAAATCGCACGGTACAGGTAAAGTCCCGGAACCATGATCACGATAGAAGGCACGGTAAGCGAGATTCTTGGATATCCATTACTCTTTTTAATAAAAGAAGCAAGCAATCCGGCAGTCAGAGCCCCGATAAATGCGGCGGCGGCCGGAGGCATATGTGTGAAATCAACAAGTTCAAGCCGGAGTGTATTGGCAATGGCACCAATAAATGCAGCCGTTGCCGCCATCGAATGAGAACTGTTGAACATGATCGAGAAACCGAATACTCCGCAAAAGCTTGCAATCACACGGAAAATCAGACGGGCAACAGCACTTAGATGCAGTGCCGTAAAATTGGCCGGTTCCAGATGCAGAAGTAAAGCCATGATCCATGCAAATAAAGTGGCAACCATAACGATAATGATTGCATAAGTAAGCCGCTCCAGTCCCGAACGCAGATCCAGCTTTGCAAGGTCGATCCCGCTTGTAATAAATGGAAATCCCGGGATGATGAACAGCATCGAGCAGATATAACCAGCTTCATGAAATTCTGGAATGTGAAAGACAAGTTCCGCAAGTTTCAGAAAGACTGCATAGGTAAAACATGCTGCTGAAACAGAGACTGCTATATTCAAAAACAGTGTGTAATGGTGTTTGATCAGTTTCGTCCGGATCAGATTACCAATCCCGGCGGCAATAAAAGCAAGAGCCATCTCAACCGGTCCGCCTCCGAGTAAAAAAGTAAAACCGCAGCAGGCAAGAGCTGCGGCAAGCCCCAGCTTTGCAGGTGAATAAAGAGCATGGATTTCTTCAATTTCATCCAGTCGTTTATGGATATCTTCACCGGTCATATGTGCTTCTTCTTCCGGAAAATGATCTACAAACTGTTCCATGCGGTAAAGCTTGGAGGTATTCACTCCCGTATTGGCAATACTCAACGACTGGGAAATACAATCGTTTCCATCGAAACAGTTAAATACAATGGACATCAATCCCACGTCTACCGTACAGGTTACACCAAGCTCTTTGGAAAGCCGGTTCATGGAAGTCCGTACACGCCATGCACCGGTTCCACAGGAGAGCATGATTAACCCAACACGGCCGATGACGGAAGCTTTCTCGATCAGTCCGGCTTCTGCAATCAGCACATTACTGTCATCATTGGCATAGTCATGCCATGGAATCTCCATATGATTTTTTTCCATAATATCAATAAAGTCAGAATTAGTTGTCTGCATAAATGATCGCCTCTGCTTTGGAAACGTGGCGTTCCAGATTTTTTAAGAAATGTGAATTCGGAAGGAAAACTCCGATCTCATCATAACGGGTATTATCTTCAACAAGAGAATCCTGTCCATAGAATACATAGGACATAGGAAGCTCTTTCTGAAGTTTTATGACAATATCCAGAATAGCAGAATAAGCTTCTGCTTCGGTTTCTTTTAATTTTACGGTATCCGGTAATTCACGGATCAACAGTACACCGTTATTCTTTTCCAGAATGTTTTGTTCCGGTTCCATATCGTCGGATGTATAAGAATGGCTGTAGCGGTATGCCTGTGCCAGAAAAATATTCTTTGGAGCTCCGAGATCTGTATATACCTCATGGAAATGACGGTATTCCCGTTCATGAATCGATCTCTTATATTTAGGAAGTAACATTCCGTTTTCATCTGTCATGATCATCGGATTCTGTTTTCCGTCCGCATTGAACCGATAGGGAATCAGGAATGCATTTCTTAAAAGATCAAAGACTGTATTCTGACAGATAGCCATCAGAAACGCAGATAAATCCCGATTGCGATAAGAATTAAAAAGAGCCTGTGCGAATTCTGTAGATGACGGAGAATCGGGAAGGTCTACCCCATCGTTACTGAATAAATAACTGCAGAATGTTTCCATCAGTTTTTCACATGCCCATTTATCTTCGGATATTTTCTTAAATAAGATTTCTGATTTTTCTTCTCTGGGAAAAAGTGTTTTTTCCTCCATAATAAAGCGCTTCCTTTCATATTTTCATCCGAATAAATTATACAACTGTGATAAAGATAAGTGAAAACTATAATTGATATAATGGATATATGATTATGGTATGCCGGAGAAGTTAGCGGTGGCAGCTTCTGTAGATAGTCGGTTGATGATTTGAAAGGGATATTTGATATAGTTTAAAACTATGACAAATACACATTTTTTTGTATTATACAAGTTTATCAAAACAAATTATAATAAATCCATCGATCGAGAACATCATCAAGAATATGAAAAATATAAAAGAAAGCCATCAGGGACAACAAAAAAGACAGAAAACCTAAGTCCCTGGCGGCAAGGAGGAAATAATCATGAACACACCATTTCGTTACGACTTTGTAGGAAGTTTTTTACGCCCACAGAAATTAAAAGACGCAAGAAAGAATTTCGAAGAAGGGACAATCTCACAGGAAAAACTGACCGCAGTAGAAGATGAATGCATCCTGGAACTGGTGGCAAAGATTAAGGAACTTGGATATCATGTGATCACGGACGGAGAATTCAGAAGATCGACATGGCATCTGGATTTCATGTGGGGATTTGAAGGTATCGAGCATCAGAAGACAGTAGAGGGGAATACAACATTTGACGCAGAAGCTGCAATGATTGATGATACATACATGACGGGAAAGATTTCAGTAAAGAATCATCCTTTCGTAGAGCATTTCAAATTCATCAAAGCATTAGAAGATGAAAATACTGTCGCAAAACAGACTATCCCGTCACCGGGACAGTTCTATGCATACTTTACCGGGGCACAGCTTCTGAATACAACATTAGAAATCTATGGATCGGAAGAAGCATTTGCCGAGGATGTGATTAAGGCATACGGTGAATTCGTGCAGGAAATCTATGCAGCAGGCTGCCGTAACCTTCAGTTTGATGACTGCGTATGGGGCGGAATGGTAGATGCGAAGATGGCAGTTGCATTGACCGGAAGAACAGGACAGAGACTGGAAGATTACAAGAAACTCCTTCTGGAACTGAATAACCAGGTAGTAGCACAGGCACCGGAAGATCTGGTGATCAATACACATGTATGCCGTGGAAATTATCATTCTACATTCTTCAGTTCCGGAGCATATGATTCCGTAGCGGATTTGTTATTCGGAGAAGAAAATGTAAATGCATATTATCTGGAATATGACGACAAGAGATCCGGCGGATTTGCACCACTTGCAAAGGTATCCGGCGATAAGAAGGTCGTACTTGGACTTATAACAACCAAGACACCGGAACTGGAAGACAAAGAAAAAGTAATCGCAAGAATCCACGAAGCAGCAAAATATGTTCCGCTTGACCGCTTATACTTAAGCCCACAGTGCGGATTTGCATCCTGCGAGATCGGTAATAAGCTGACAGAAGAAGAACAGTGGGCAAAGCTTAAGCTTGTAAAAGAGATTGCTGACGAAGTCTGGTCGGACAGATAAGCCAGAACAGATTGGCCATAAGCCAGCCGATACCGGTAGCAATGGCAGGGGCTGCCAGCCCGAAATGAGGGAAGAAGAACCATTTTCCCAAGTCCGTTATAAGTACCGGTGAAGGTACCGCCGGTATTGATCGTACCTTGTACAAGCATTTTGCAATATACCCTTGGTACTCTTATAAGTTTATATTGAACAAAAATCAAGGATGGATAAATGATAAAAAAATGATTGTAAAACTTTGAAAAATGCAGATATTTCAGGAAGGGACAGGACCTGGATTTACAAAGATGGAAAGAACTCGAAATGGTCATTAAATGTGGAAGCCTGACAGCAGCCGCAGAAGAATTGGGATACACACTTTCCGAAATCAGCCGGAGTATGAAGACACTAGAAGAATCTGTCACCGGTGGCAGGAAAATTTCTGGAATTTATCAGAACAGAAGATCTGATGCCATAAACGTACAATTCGTTATGGAGACAATAAAAATCGTTCTGTCATCTGGAAGTATGATATACTGATAACAAGACCTGCAAAAAAAGATGGAGGTGGACTACATGGATGTTGCAACGATGGTAGCGATTAATAACCTGAATATGGTTACGGTGATGGCAGTACAGGCGGCAAATAATGTAATCACGATCGTAAATGGAGAAAGGATGGAAGAAGATATGGATGGTTCAATGTTAGATCAGTATATGGGAAAAGATTGTACGGTAAGTCTGTTCAACGAAGTAGGAGCAATCAAAGGAAAGCTCATGGACGCAGATATACAGTGGGTAAAGGTTGATACCAAGAAGGGAACACAGTTGATTAACAGAAATATGGTACGGAATATTACTTTTGATAATAAATAGAATGAATAAAAATAGTTGTTTCGAAAAAAGTCAGAAATCAGAAAAAATGAGTTGACATTTCGTGCAGGTGTTTCTATACTTAAACATGTGGATAAAACACGGGGAGCTTGTGTACCAGGCTGAGAGGAAGTTAAGAACTTCGACCCATATACCTGATTTGGATAATGCCAACGTAGGAATGTATGACGTAGATTTTAGGAGAGATGCATTTAGTTGGTATCTCTCTTTTTTGTTGCTATGTGACGTAAATCAGGAACAATAGAATATCGGATAAGTTGAGAGTGAACGAGAGTTCACGAAGGGGTGCACCACCACGGGTGTATTTACTTCGTGAACTCTTTTTTTATCTGACAAGTACTTTTGAAAGTATGATCCGGGAAAGGAGAACGCATGATTATCGTAAATGGAAAAGAAATCAATCTGACAGAGGATACGACTGTTGCAGAATATCTGGAACAGAATCAGTATCAGGTAAAAAGAATCGCTGTAGAGTTAAATGGAGATATTCTTCCGAAATACAGCTATTCCGATACCATGTTAAAAGACGGCGACCGTCTGGAAGTTGTGACATTCGTAGGAGGAGGCTAACATTCATGGAAGAAACCGGATTAGAAAATATGACGGAGAATACAGAGAAAGAAAAAGTACTTAGTAAAGAAGCGATTGTGGCAGCACTAAATGAGAGACATTCTCCGGAGAAACAGAAACTTCTGTCAGCGGGGAGGGTTGCGATCGCCGGGCTTGGCGGATTGGGGTCAAACGTGGCATATGCACTTGCAAGAATCGGAGTCGGCCATCTGCATCTGATTGATTTTGATGTGGTGGATATCACGAATCTGAACCGGCAGCAGTATTTTATGGAGCATATCGGGATGTATAAGACAGATGCGCTGAAATCATTATTGTTAAAGATCAATCCATATCTGGATATCGATACAGATTGCATAAAAGTCACAGAAGAAAATCTTACGAAATTATTTTGTGACGACCTGATTGTGTGTGAAGCATTCGATAATCCAGAAGCAAAAGCAATGCTGGTAAATGGAATACTGGAACATTTTCCGGAAAAGAAACTGGTATCGGCAACCGGTATGGCAGGATACGGAAGCAGTAATACGATTCGCACACAGAAGTTAATGAAGAACTTTTACC
>OLSC01002648.1_pt1 | contig 11747 bp, 8 predicted proteins | sample 1672881 | NCBI WGS metagenome assembly OLSC01 (sample SAMEA3136733, study PRJEB25190) | human gut metagenome | biome: human gut; feature: human-associated habitat; material: faeces | place: Austria | collected 2013
GGGAATCACACCCTGCCCTGAAGATCATATTCTATTCTTATGTGTCTGAGTATAACACGCTTTCTTAAAATGTCAATACTGTTTTTCAGACCAAATTTTACTGCAGCATATAAATAAGTCCAAAACAGCCGGCTCCACAGTTACTTGTAATCGCTGCTGATGCCTCCTGCATGTAGATCTGATCAAATTTTTTATACTTTTGCACTTCCTCTAAAATCATATCTTTCGTCTCTTTCGAACAACCCGCAGATGTTATAAATAAGACTTTCTGATCAATCGGCGACCATCGCGCCATCTGCGCATGTATATATTTTTTATAAACATCCTGTGTATTTCCAAAAAAGATCGCTGCCGGTACAATTTTCTTTTTGTGCAATGCCAGAACCGGATGACACTGCAGCATCTCTGTCATTTTCCATACCTGCTTATTTAAAAGTCCACTGCGGTAAAGCTGTTTCGAACTGTCTAAAATAAAGCTTGTCTGTATTTTAGGCTGTATTGCTTCCAGACTCTGTAATACTTCATCCAGATCCTTATTTTTCAGCACCATATTGGCTGCATGCATAACCATCAGGCCTGTACCGCTCGACAAATGACCGGAATCAAACACCTGCACATGGGAAAATCCGGCTGCCGCCTGGCTTGCATTCTCAAATCCCTTTCCGGATTCTGAAGCAATACTGATATGCAGTACCTGTTCCGCCTCCTCAAGCAGATTTCCAAAAAATGTCTCATATTCCCCGACTGTCGGTGCTTCCGACTTGGCATACTGATCTTTTTCAATATAAGAAAGCAGACTGTCTGAATGGATTTCCACCATATCCTCGTAATGCCCGTATTCCGTATTTACAAAATAATGCATAACCGGTATTCCAAGCTGCCGGATCACATCATTCGGCAGATCCACAACATTGTCCGTGCTGACGATCAGCCTTTGCTTTTTCTTCTGCCCTAAGATACGGAATCCGTCCATCTCACTGATTTCATCCGGATCGATCATATATTCAATGCGCTCTTTCGGCAGATAACGGAGCAGCATTGCCTCAAAAAGGATTCCATTGATCGGTTTCGCCAGATAATCAGAAAATCCCATTTTACGATACTTTTCTTCCGCACCTGACATTGCATTTGCCGTCAATGCAATAATCGGCGTTTTGCGGCAGAATCCACCCTGCTGGTTGCGCACCAGATCCATGGTTTTTTCACCATCCATCTCTGGCATCATGTGATCCATAAAAATCACATCGTAATTATTTTTTGCCGTCAGCTTCAGACATTCCATTCCACTATGCGCCAATGCAAGCTGGACTTTGGTTTCCCGAAGCAGTTTTTTAGCGACAAGCAGATTCATATCATTGTCATCCACAACAAGAACTTTTGCTTCCGGTGCTTCGAAACTCTTTTTATAGGAGGATCTCTGATGTCTTGATGAACTATTATAATTGAGATTTCCAAGCGGCGTGGCATTTACAATTTTCTGCGGAATCGTAATCGTAAATGTAGAACCTTTCTGATAAATACTGTCAACCGTGATCTGACCACCCATCAGATTTACAAGCTGGCTGCAGATAGAAAGTCCAAGGCCTGTTCCCTCGATTCCTTTTGTGCTGCCTTCATTGACCCGTTTAAAACTGTCAAACAGGTATTTCATATCATCCTGACGGATTCCCATACCGGTATCGATCACAGCCATTTTTAAAAGGATTTCGTCCGCTCCCGTCTGCTCACTCTCCACAAACAGCGTGACGGATCCCTTTTGCGTATACTTGATCGCATTACTTAAAATATTGGTTAAAACCTGTTTGATCCTCATCTCGTCGCCATAAAGCATGGATGGCAGTTTTTCAGATACATTGACACAAAATTCCAGATTTTTCTCATGTGCACGGATCCAGGTCGTGTTTACAATTTCACTGAATAATTCTCCTGTCTCATAACGCGCCGGAACAACTTCCATTTTCCCCGCCTCAATTTTGGACAGGTCTAAAATATCATTGATCAGGGACAAAAGCATCTTACTTGCACTCTGGATATTATTGGCATTCTCAATAATATCGTCTGACAGATTCTCCTCCCGAAGTGTCATTTCATTTAATCCTATGATCGTATTGATCGGCGTTCGGATTTCATGGCTCATATTTGCAAGGAAACGGCTCTGTGTATTCATTGCGGCAACTAACTCCGCCTGCTGCTTTTCATTTTCTTTTCTCTGATATTCAGAGAGTGTGATCTGGATAAACATAAACGCACAGGTCAGAAAGATGGTTATGACCGCACTCACGATAATATCCCCATAAACTACAGATTCCGATTCCATATAAGTGATCCGTTCCGGATGAACATATGCAGTGTAAAAACAATACGCATCCGCAATGATCGTTATAACAGTTCCCGCGGCAAGACTTTTCCCCCGCAGCAGGAAAAAAAGCGAGATGAAACCAAGAACAAACCAAAGCGGCATACCGCTTTTTAAGCCTCCGGAGCGCAGAAACGTAACTGGAAGAAAAATTCCATTCAGCCCTGACATCAGAATGAAAGAACAGAGATCATATTGCTGGAATTTATTTCCTGCCCAGAAAAGCATGCCCATAAAAAGCGCCCCGGCAAATAATGCTGCGACATTTTTTATCTCCATTCCCTCGGCAAGCGTATAAACTCCCCCCACTGCCATCGCGATCGTTCCAAGCAGCGACATAAAGCGGAATAACTGTGCATGAATTGAAACATCTTTCCGGATCAGTACCTGGATAATTCTGTCACTCAGCTTACTCATTGTCCGCACCTCCCCATTTTTTTAATGTTTCCGCAGCACTGATAAAATCAAACAGTTCAATCTGGGCTTCCATATCAGCGATCAACTGTGCATCCGAATCCGCCATCGAACTGCCCATCTCATTTTTTATCATCTCTAACAGCTTCATTGCCTCTGCCTGGTCAAAATTGTCGATTGCTGCCGATAGTTTCTGCACTGGATTTTTTTCTTCCCCCACCGTCACATACTTAGACAGCCCATCAAGGATCGAACAGTAGTCTGCGATCAGCTCCGTATGGTTTTGTATGATATAATTTTCATCCCCATGCTCACATGCCTCCTGCATCCTCTTTGCCCTTTTTGAAAGCTCTTTTGCACCGATCGTAAGACTTTGTCCTTTCAGGGAATGTACATTGATCTTATAATTTTCCCAGTTTTTATCATACAGCTCCTGTAATGTCTGGATCTGACTTCTTCCCTGTTCATAAAAACACTGCACGATCTCCATATAATCCGCTTCATTATTGTCAAAGTAGGAAAGCCCAAGCCGGCGGTCAATTCCTGCAGCCTCAAATTCTTTCCTTCCTTCTTTGAATTGTCCGGATAATCCACTGTTTTCTTCTGTCTTGCAGGTAACCTGTTCCTCTCCCGTATCTTTTTCAATAAACATGCTTAAATATTTGCGAAGGACACGTTCCATCGCAGATTTTTCAATCGGTTTCGCAACAAAATCATCGAATCCTTCCCTGATCAGCATCTCTCTGGCTCCGCCTATGGCGTTGGCTGTCAGTGCAATGATCGGTATTTTCCGTTCACGGAACCGCGGTAATTCATGAATCCTGTGCATACATTCCACGCCATCCATTTCCGGCATCATATGATCCATAAACACGAGATCATAGCTTCTGTCACTGATTTTATCAATTGCCTCGCTACCGCTCAATGCCGTATCGATCGTGATGCCATAATGGCTTAACAAACTTGAAACAACTTTTAAATTCATGGCACTGTCATCCACTGCAAGAATTTTGGCTCCTTTTACACGGAATCTGTCATGATGCCACCGTTCGTCGTATGCGTCCTGCTGAAGTTTTTCTCCATTCAAAATGGTTGCAACCGAGAATACATGCATCGGGCGATAGATAAGCAGAACTTCCGGTCCGATTTTTTGCAGATCACAATCCCGGTTTGCCATGACAACAACTTTCATTTTTGCAGTCAGGCTGTCAAAATAACTTTGATCTATAAAATATTCGACATCCGCAACAAACAAAAACTGATAATTTTCATGATCGATGCGGTTTTTTAGTTCATGCATGGTCGAACAGCGCACGGCATCTACATGAAGCTGATCGACCATCCTCTGTATACATTCAAGATATCCGTCACGAAGCTGTCCGAAACGGTATCTTTCGAGATCCATATAAAAAATGATCTTTTTATCTCCGGCATCACGCACGGATACAAGCGGCATATCCGTCAGTACTCTCTGTGGAATGATAATAGAAACCGTCGTACCTGCATCAGGAACACTCTCAATGTGCATATGTCCATTCATTTTTGCAATCATTTTGCGTGAGATTGCAAGACCTAAGCCAATGCCCCCCGCACGCCGGTCACGGGTCGTATCTACCTGATTGTATGTGTTTTCCAGTGCATCTATATTTTTTTCGCTCATCCCGATTCCGGTATCTTTCACCTTTACCATAAGATTGATGCCGTATGATTCCTTGCGGGCGCCGACAAACAAAATGACACCACCGGCATCTGTAAATTTGATCGCATTGTTGATGAGATTTAAGATAATGCGATATATTTTCTGACTGTCTCCAAGCAGGTTATTCGGAATATCCGCCTCACAATCCACAATGATCTCAAGATTCTTTTCTTTATTCCACACATGTGCCATGTTAACCACATCATTGATCACAGACGTAATGTTATATGGTTCTTCCACCAGCTCCATCGTGTCATTTTCAAGTTCTGAAAAATCCAGGATATCTGATACCAAAGACATCAGATTCCTGCCCGCAACTGTAATATCATACAGCTGTTCCTTTGTCGTATCATCCACTTTCGCATCCAGTAATTCTGATCCGATTCCGATGATAGAATTTAACGGTGTACGGATCTCATGCGAAATATTTGCCATAAAATCATCTTTTGCCTGTTTGGCATCCTCGAGTTCACGCATTGTCTCATTGAATTCCATATCATGCTGTATACGGTTTTTTAACTGTTTATTTTCCATGATCTCGAGAATAATGATCGCAAAAAACTGCATAAAAAATTCCATTTCCCGTATCAGATTATCATAACTTACTTTATCTAACAGGAATGTATCAAGACAAAACAAAAAGATCGTTGCTACCAACGAAATATAATTGATCTCGATCAGATCAAAAAGAGACAACATCACAACACTTGCTGCTACTGTTGCCATGGTAAGAGACGAACCGTCCGTGAATACCGTATATAAAATAATATTCATCCATATCATAACAGAACAAAATAACTTCGCCAGTCTGCTGTACCGTCCTGTCAGCATCCGAAGTCCGATACTCGCCAAAAGCCCACAAATTATCACCGCAGCTACCCAGCTTGGCCATTTTAAATAAACTGCTGCCACTACCATATAAACAGTATATATGAAATAAAGCACATACGGGATCACTCCCGCCCTGTCCTTTTTTATTTCTCTTATCATAACGTCCTCTCTCATTCACTTATATCTGTAATTTCCCGCTGCAATTCCAGAAATATCTCTGTAAGGTTCGGATCAAACTGAGAGCCGCTATTTTCCTTTATAATTTCAAACACCTTAGATGCGGGACGGATTGCTTTCTTATAACACCGGTCCTGATATAATGCATCAAAAACATCAGCAAGTGCCATGATCCTTGCACATAACGGAATCTCCTCCCCGGATAATCCATCCGGATAGCCCGTACCGTCCCATCTTTCATGATGATATCGTGCTATTTTTCTGGCAATATCCACATATTCCTCATGTTCCACATTTCCGATGATCCGGTCAATGATCTCACACCCGGCTACCGTATGCTGTTTCATGACTTCAAACTCTTCGTCCGTCAGCCGTCCCGGGTTTAAAAGAATCGCATCTGGTGTTTTTATTTTTCCAATATCGTGAAGTACCGATTCCTTTACTGTATTGAGCTCATAATTATGATCAAGGATATCCGGATACATCCCCTTTTCCCTCAACGCTTTTGTCAGTATCTGTACATAATTCTGGGTATTTTTTACATGAAGTCCCGTACTGCCATCACGGCTCTCGATCAGGTTGGCGATACCGGTAATCACTTCATCCTGCATACGCGTCATTTCCGCAACCTGCGAGGCGACCATCTCTTCTAAATGATTCTGGTACTGTCTGTTCTCTAAAATTCGTTTCACACGGCTGACTAATACCTGGGAAACAAACGGCTTCCCGACAAAATCCATAGCCCCTGCCTCAAAACATTTTGTTTCTGTTTCAGCATCATTATCACCGGTCAGAAACACAACCGGTATCATAGATCCATTTTCAAGTTCCCGAATCTTTTTCAGTGTTTCAAATCCGTTCATTTCCGGCATATTTACATCCAAAAGGATCAGATCCGGTGTCACTTTTGAAAGAAGTGACAATGCCATTTTCCCAGATGTAGTCGCAGCAATACGAAATTCTTCCCCCAGAATCGTCTGTGCTCTTTTGAGATTGCCCGGATCATCATCTACCAGCAGGATCAGTTCTTTGTTACTTGTCTGCATACGTTTCTCCTTTGTAAAAATCTGAATTGCCCGACTCCTTTACACGTAGGAATGATCTACTTTGATAACCACGTAATAATTATTTCCAAGACGTTCCCTTACCTGTGATGTAATACGTGCTGCCAGCTCATCATCCTGTATCTGAAACTTATACGGTATCAGGACATCAAATATAATATTCGTATGTGTCGGTCCCGTTACAACGCGGAAATCATGCATATTGATCCGCTCATCAATTCCCTTGATAATAGATATTACCGCCGCTTTCATCTCGCTGACATGTTCATCCGATGTCACGATCGGATCCATATGTATCGTCGCATCACAGCCTAACTTTTCTTTTAATTCATTTTCAACATTATCAATAATATCATGGATCTCTAAGATATTGCCCTCCGCAGGTACTTCCGCATGCAGTGATACCATCTGTCTTCCCGGGCCATAATCGTGTACGATCAGGTCATGGATTCCACAGATCTCCTCATGTGCCATTACGATCTGATCAATCTTCTGCACAAATTCCTCCTCCGGCGGCTGCCCTAAAAGCGGATTTAAGGTATCTTTCGCAGCTCCGATGCCCGCAAACATGATAAATACACCAACTAATGCACCACAATAGCCATCCACATAGATTCCGGTAAAATGTCCAATCAAAGCTGCCACAAGTACCACTGCTGTTGCGCAGGTATCGCTCAGACTGTCGGTTGCCGTTGCCTTCATGGCAGCAGAATCAATTTTTTTTGCAACCCCACTGTTATAAAGATACATATACAGTTTTACAAGAATCGAAATAATGAGGATCACAACCACCATTACGGAAAACTCTGTTTCTTCCGGATGAATGATCTTTATAATAGAATCCCTGATCAGTTCATACGCCATCAAAAGGATTGCTGCCGCAACGATCAGTCCCGATACATATTCGATCCGTCCGTGGCCAAACGGATGCTCCGAGTCCGGTTTTGCTCCTGCCAGCTTAAATCCGATCAGCGTAACAGCGGAAGATCCTGCATCTGACAGGTTGTTGAATGCATCCGCAGTCACAGCGATCGAATGGCTGATCGTTCCTGCAAAAAATTTGCCACAAAAAAGCAGAATATTTAAAAAGATTCCGACCATACCGCAGAGAATACCATACTCCTGTCTGATCTTTCCTTTATCCTCTTTTTCTTTAATAAAAAACTTTGAAAGAAATGTTATCATGTCTGATCCCCCTGTGTCCGATCTCATACAATGCCTGTTTCCAAACACTTCCATTTAAAATCTATGCATTTTTGATTGCTATCTGATTTTTCCGATGTCCTGCAGCGGCCAGTAAATGACCTCTCCTTTACCGAGGATTTTATCGATACTTACATATTTGTTATCCCAGTAACGCGCGTCCCAGGAGTCATTCCGGTTATCCCCTAATACCAGATAACAGTCATCCGGTACTTCAAATAAATATGGTCCTGTTGCCACCGTCCATTCTTCCTTCAAATAATCTTCCTCCAGCGGCGTTTCACTTCCATCAATATAAATCTTTCCATCGTCAATGCGGACTTCCTCCCCCGGCAGTCCGATCACTCTTTTTACATAAAGTTCTTCCTCATCATCCGGATAATGGAAAATCACAACATCCCCGCGCTCCGGTGTATCCTTTAAAAATGCGAGACGATTTCCGATCAGGCGGTCCCCCGGCATGATCGTATTTTCCATGGAGCCTGTCGGCACATCTGCGTTGATGATCAGATAATTCTTGATCAGAAATGCTGCCCCGATCGCCAGGGCAAATGTAAGTACCCAGCTTAAAATCTCGCGGACCGCACTGGTGCTTTTCTGCGTTTCTTCTTTTTTATTTTCATCTATATCCATCCCGATATCCTGTCTTTTCGCTTCCATCTGTGTCCTCACTTTATGCCATAATGATTTCTTTTATGTTAAAAGATTATAATGTATTAAATGTAATTTTAGCACACTTGCCACAAAATAAAAAGTGCCACACCATACGATGTGACACTTTTTTGCCTGTTTTTGTCTATGATTTATTTTTAAGGCTATTGCCTGTTTTTCAGGCGATACGCTTTCTTTAGTCTGCGAATAATGCTGTGGAGTAATAACGGTCGCCACTGTCCGGAAGAAGGGCAACGATTGTTTTTCCTTTGTTTTCCGGGCGTTTTGCAAGCTCGATTGCAGCATATAAAGCTGCACCGGAGGAAATTCCGACTAATACACCCTCTGCTTTTGCAAGCTCTTTTCCGGTTGTAAATGCATCCTCGTTTGCTACCGGAAATACCTCATCATAAATCCTGGTATCTAATACCTCTGGAACAAATCCTGCACCGATTCCCTGGATCTTGTGAGGACCTGCTGTTCCTTTGGAAAGAACAGGAGAAGTCTCCGGCTCAACTGCAACAACTTTTACATCTTTGTTCTGTGATTTTAAGTACTGTCCGACACCGGTAACTGTTCCGCCGGTACCAACACCTGCAACAAAGATATCTACCTTACCGTCTGTATCTGCCCAGATCTCCGGTCCTGTTGTCTCGAAATGGGCCTGTACGTTTGCCGGGTTGGTAAACTGGGATGGGATAAAGCTTCCCGGGATTTCTTTTGCAAGCTCTTCTGCTTTTGCGATCGCACCTTTCATTCCCTTTGCACCCTCTGTTAAAACGATCTCTGCACCGTATGCTTTTAAGATGTTACGACGCTCAACACTCATGGTCTCCGGCATTGTTAAGATGATACGGTATCCTTTTGCTGCTGCGATAGAAGCAAGACCGATACCTGTGTTTCCGGAAGTCGGCTCAATGATCACGGAACCTTCCTTTAAAAGACCTTTCTCCTCTGCATCTTTTACCATGTAATATGCAGCACGGTCTTTTACACTTCCTGATGTGTTAAAATACTCAAGTTTTATAAGAACTTTTGCCTCAAGTCCTTTGCTTTTCTCTAATTTTGTTACCTCTAATAAAGGTGTGTTTCCAATCAAATCTGTTGCACTCTGATAAACTTTTGCCATGATATTCCTCTCCTATTCTGAAATTTTTCATTTCTGAAGTCTGCAATGCTTTTTGCAGACTTCAAAGTAAAAATAAGGAACTTATTTCTACTTTACTGCCTTAAATGCTTCATCAAGATCCTCAATGATGTCCCTGATATTCTCTGTTCCGATGGAAAGACGGATCGTGTTCGGGTAGATTCCCTGCTCTGCCAGCTCTGCCTCATTTAACTGTGCATGTGTGGTAGAAGCCGGGTGAATGACAAGTGATTTCACATCTGCCACGTTTGCAAGTAAGGAAAAGATCTCAAGATTATCAATAAAATCTTTTGCCTTCTGCTCATCCCCTTTGATCTCAAAGGTAAAGATTGAACCGCCGCCGTTCGGGAAGTATTTTTTGTATAATTCCTGCTGTTCTTTATCCTCTGTAACGGATGGGTGATGCACTTTTTCCACCTGAGGATGATTGTTTAAATACTCTACAACCTTTAATGCATTTTCCACATGACGTTCTACACGCAGGGACAATGTTTCAAGTCCCTGTAAAAACATAAATGCGTGGAACGGTGAAATCGTTGCTCCGGTGTCACGGAGTAAGATTGCACGGATTCTTGTGACAAATGCTGCAGAGCCTGCTGCCTGTGAAAAACTGATTCCGTGATAGCTCGGGTTCGGTTCCGTGATGGCAGGGAACTTACCGGATGCCTCCCAGTCAAATTTTCCACTGTCGACGATGACACCGCCGATTGCGGTTCCATGTCCGCCAATGAATTTTGTTGCAGAATGAACAACAATGTCTGCGCCGTATTCGATCGGCCTGAGCAGATACGGGGTTGCAAATGTATTGTCCACAACAAGTGGAATTTTATGCGCATGGGCGATCTTTGCGATTGCCTCAATGTCGCTGACATCTGAGTTTGGATTTCCAAATGTCTCTATGTAAAGAGCCTTGGTGTTGTCCTGAATCGCTTTTTCAAAGTTTGAAACATCGAGTGGATCAACAAAAGTAGTTGTGATTCCATAGTCCGGAAGTGTATGCTCTAACAGGTTATAGGAACCACCGTAAATATTATTTGCTGCAACGATATGATCGCCTGCATGTGCAAGGTTTTCGATCGTGTATGTGATCGCCGCTGCACCGGATGCAACTGCGAGTGCGGCAACACCGCCCTCTAATGCTGCAATTCTTTTTTCAAATACATCTTCGGTCGGATTGGTAAGTCTTCCGTAGATGTTGCCCGCATCTTTCAGGCCAAAACGGTCTGCTGCGTGCTGGCTGTTATGGAATACATAGGAAGAGGTTGCGTAGATCGGCACTGCTCTCGCATCTGTAACCGGATCTGCCTCCTCCTGTCCTACATGTAACTGCAATGTTTCAAAACCCAGATTTCTTTCGCTCAAATGTTTCTTGCCCATAGATCACTTCTCCTTCATTTGATATTTCTAGTATTCTTCTTCCTCTTCTTTTTCGCTGATATCATTTACCGGACGCTCTAGTCCTTCGATTTTGATACCGTTTTTCTCTGCATAATCCCAGAGTGCTGCATGGATTGCTTCCTCTGCTAACAGGGAACAGTGTACTTTTACCGGTGGAAGTCCGTCTAATGCTTCCATAACGGCTTTATTGGTAACTTCAAGTGCTTCCTGGATCGTTTTTCCTTTTACAAGTTCGGTTGCCATACTGCTGGTTGCAACGGCTGCACCGCATCCAAATGTCTTGAATTTTGCTTCCTGAATGATGCCGTTATCATCAATATCAAGATACATTCGCATGATATCGCCGCATTTTGCATTACCAACGGTACCTACACCGCTTGGATTTTCCATCTCTCCAACGTTTCTCGGATGATTAAAATGGTCCATTACTTTCTCACTGTACATATCTGATTTCTCCTTTTTATCTCTTTACGCTCAATTTTCAATCCTGATTACTGGTTCTGTTTTTTTACAAAATCCTCATATAATGGGGACATACCACGCAGACGCTCGATAATCTTCTTTAACTCGTCTACGGTATAGTCGATCTCTTCCATCGTGTTCTTCTCGGATAAAGTCAGACGCAGGGAACCGTGTGCGATCTCATGCGGCAGACCGATTGCAAGAAGTACATGGGACGGGTCTAAGGAACCTGAAGTACATGCAGATCCACTGGAACCGCAGATACCTGCCTGATCTAAGAGGATCAGCATGGACTCTCCCTCGATAAAACGGAAGCAGAAGTTTGCATTGTTCGGCAGACGGTCT
>OLSC01002657.1_pt1 | contig 11702 bp, 13 predicted proteins | sample 1672881 | NCBI WGS metagenome assembly OLSC01 (sample SAMEA3136733, study PRJEB25190) | human gut metagenome | biome: human gut; feature: human-associated habitat; material: faeces | place: Austria | collected 2013
ATAAGAGGAACAAGGTTCTGTGGAATATTCCAAATAACAGTTTGTGCTCCCTCTGATTCTCTTAATTTAATGCTCATCCCTGTAAATAACGCATCTGTACTTGTGAATGTCCCATCTTCTTGCTTTGTAAATTCATAATTATTTCCATTATAGCGAACATACACACTATTCCCTCTAAGCTGCATTCCTGTACCTAGCTGATCTTCAAACTGAACTGACGTACCACTTTCAAATGGTAGTTTACTAACATTTGTTACCGCATTAGCGAATTGCAATAACAGTTGCTTTAAATCATCTTCAGTTAAGGTGCCACTCTTTGAATAATCAGCATAAGACTCTTTCTTATAAAGAGTACTATCCTTCAAAAGATTATATAATTTTTTCTCATTCGTGCTACTTCCTTTGGAACTACAACTGTTATAATTTTCTAATGTTGGATTTAATACTGTTTGGCCAAACAATCCTGTTACACCTAATCCTACTGTATATAAAAGTGTATTTCTTGAATAAGCATTTGTAACAAGTTGCTTATGGTGAATAGCAGTTAGGATCGTGTAATACCCCATTTTATCTGCATCTTGTTGATTGGCCATACCATTTCCAAATTTATAATTTGAATCTAATGTTTCATAAGAAGTATTACCATAGGTGGGTTCTCCGTCTGATAAAATAAATAATGCTGGAACGCGATCACTATTTGCAGCGCTAATTAACATATCCGCGCCTGCTTTAATTCCTGCTTGCGTGTAGGTTCCTCCAGTCACATTCACTGTTTTACTTACTTTTGGCTCAACTGCTTCACTTATAGATATGTTCCCAGAGGGCTCCCACCATCCACCATAATTTTTACCTGTATATGTTAAATAATCTCCGGTACTCGTATAATTATTTAAAGGTAAAAATTGTTGACTACCTTCACTGAACGTTACAATACCAATTTTAGTTTGAGGATTTTGTGATACTAATTGTTTAATAGCTAAATTAACTGCTTTAACCATTGCATAGGCGCGTGTCTCACTATCCTTAGTTGCCCACTCATCTTTACCTAACTTATACTTCATACTTCCAGATACATCTAACACAAAAACAACATTAGCAGGAGTTTTAGCCGTAGACTCTACATTATACCCTTGCCCCAAAGCTGATAAAATGACATTAAAGTCACCGTTACTTATCGCTAAATTATCGATATAATTAAAATTAGAATCTAACGTGACAGATTTATCTAGCCAAACTGCTCCATCATTTTCAGATGACATAGAGCTAGTTAATCTAGTATATTCATCTGATGTATTTGAATCAGCAGCAGCACTTGCTTGATATCCATTCCAATTATAACTGCTATATAAATTTTCTGTTCCTTTCGCAATATACGGATTCAAAAGTCGAATATTAGCAGTAAAAGTAATATCTGAATCTAAAGAAATTTCTTCCTCTTCTACCACTTCATCTTCTTCAACGACTTCCTCTTCAGTTGGAAATTCTTCTTCATCCAATGAATCTTCCTCTTCTACTGGGGTTTCAATTTCATCTGATGGTGCTTGCTCCTCTTCAGTTGGAGTTTGAACGTCATCGGACGGAATGTCTTCCTCTTCAGTCGGTGTTTCAACGTCTGATGGAGCTTCTTCTCCTTCATTCGGTACTTCAATATCAGATGGCGCTTGCTCCTCTTCAGTTGGAGTTTGAACGTCATCGGATGGCGTTTCTTCTTTAGGTGATGCTTCTCCCTCTGTTTCTACACCTTCTATTTCATCTGTATTTTCTTGTTGTGAGGTGGATGTTTCTAACAAGTCATTTAAAGCATCAAAATTCTGCATTTCGACATTACTACTTTGTGAAACTTGTGCGTAAACAGAACTGATTAAATCTAGTGCTGATGTTGGGAGCACAAGTGATACTACGATCATAATAAGCAGTATCTTTTTAATCTTATTCCACACCAATACAATCCTCCCTTCAAAATGTTAAAACTTAATTAACCATGCTTTAGATTCTTAATGAATCGTTTATGAAAAGTACATCTGGTTACCGTACAAATCATTATATTTAAAAACCTTTTTATTTATTCAATTTTGGCATTTATTTCTAAAAAATAACAAACTACCAAAATCAATAAATATTAATAAAAGCTGATTAATTAACAACTTAAAACAAATTATCTCTTTTTTCGCATACAAAAAGCCCTACAAATTCAATAGAATTTATAAAGCCGGTTGCACCACTAACTCCATATATTCCAGGTGCCCAAATACAGAATATACTTCATCGTTTCTTTTAATTCGATGTGTCTCATTATTCCATGTTATGGAAGTTTTTTCAATTCTCATGAGATAGGCAGTTATTCAAAACAAGAAAAATTTGGTTATCATTATCATAAATTTCTGTAATTTGACAATTCTAGATAAAAATTTTTTGTCCTTTTTTGACATGTTGTCAAATTAATGTATTTTTTAGTTCTTCGATTAAAAAGAATATTTTTTTTCACCTTCTTACAAAATAAAAGTCTATCTTCTAAAATTTTTTCTATCATTTTAGACAAAAAAAATACCGTACAAAAAATTTTTGTACGGTATTTTTTTATCGTCCTAAATCAATAACGTTTTGAACTAGCGCTTTACAACGTCCGCAAGCTGTCCCAGCTCCCGTTTTTTCTCCAACTTCTTCAACTGTTGTGGCTCCACCTTCAACAGCTGCTACGACATCTGCTAACATGACTTGTTTACATCCACAAACAGAATCTAAAATCGCTTGGATTTTTGGTAAACATCCACCACAAGCTGTTCCAGCTCCTGTCATTTCTTTAATCTCGTCAATCGTACGAGCTCCTTGAATCATTGCTTTACGAATTGTAATGTAATCCACTTGCTTACAGTGGCAAATCATTTTGTGTGCATGTCCTGCCATGATTTGATTCCTCCTAATAAAAAATAATCCTTTTTATCATAGCATATTTTGTAAAATCATTAAGTATTTTGCACTTTAAAATAATAAAAAAAGAGGATTCACATCCTCTTCTACAATTCAGCTATACTCCCATCCTCACCTACAAATAACAGTAATACAATGGGATCATCAGCTCCTTGTTCTTCAAGCTCCACTGATTTTAAGGCGACATAATAACCGATTAAATCATCACCGTAATGTTCTGGCATCTCATCATACATATACACAATATCATCACTAGCTCCATAAACTTCAATGGCTAATTGAATAGCATCTGTTCCTGAAAAATCATGCGCGTGCGCATACTCTGAACTTGTATCCTCTGCACTCGCAATCAAAGTTTCAAGTTCCTCAATCTCAGGATAATCTTCTAAACGGAGTCCCTCAACTTCAATCAATTCTATTACATTGGCAAGCTCAAGCTCAGCACCACGTGTCTCCCCTAAACCGAGCAACATCGCAACATAATCAAGACTTTCTGAAATAGTGGACTCAACACTTACTTCCTCGACCACATCCAAAGAATCCTGATAATCAAGCGTCAATCCCTCCGCACTTTCAAATCGCACAATATTCCCGCTACATCCGGCCAACAACAAAACAGTCCATACGCCTAACCTTTTCATCATATCCCCCTATTCATTCATCCGTCTTCGCAAATACTTAAGTTTGGCCATCTGCTCATCAAAAACCTTCATATCGCCAAGTCGCTTAATCACCTGATTAATCATCCCTTTTTCCTCACTAAACTCGCCACTCTCAACCGCCTCTTCGCAGGTAACAATCATCTCACCTAGCATCTGTTGCAGTTTCTCAATCGCAACCTCTTTAACGACCTCGGACTTCGTGTTCACCAAATTCAAATCCGTCCAAGCAAGAAGAGCGGCATCAAGCTCACCATCATCTAAGTACTCCATCATCTCGATTAAAGACTGCATCTGTGCATATAAAGAAGCATACTCAGGATCGTTACCTTCATTTTGCGCAAACGCAATATAAGAACGTGCCTCCTTAAAATCACCTTCCTCAAGCGCTTCAATCGCCCATCTCATCGATTGAACCGCCAAATTCTCAGAACAACCACCTAACAACAAACAACTCATCATCATGAAGACAAAGTATTTTTTCATCTCATCGCCTCACGTCATCTTTTATTCACTTGAGGATAACATGGATGGATTCAAAATTTTGGCGCATTCTCGAGAAAAATTTTTCTACTTCTGTCTCCTTTTATCAAACAAAAAGAAAACCGCCAAACGTTGACGGCAGATCACAAAAGCCTATTAAATCAATAAAAAAAACGGTGAAACAGACACATCTATTCAACAAATGTGAAATTTCATCGTTTCTCATGTTTTTTCACTTAATAATCTTTTTCTTTTGTACCTCAAACTCTTCCTCTGTTAAGACGCCACTACTTCTTAACCTCCCCAAACGTTCGAGTTGTTCAAGCTTCTTTTCATTTAAATCTGTGGCTATCTTTACACTCCTTTTACTATCAGGAATAACTTTTACCATACTACCCGAGATAATCAATCCATCACCTGATGAATCATACGCTATATTAATAATCTTATTATATCCATACCATTTGGCATAAAATCTTAGATGTGCTATTTCTACCCATTTATTTTTGGGAGATGTGCTCACTCTAAAATGATACGGTTCTTTCGTCGAATCTATTTTAAAATTTTTGTGGTACGTATTTGGAAATGTCTCGATTTCATTATAATCTAACTGAACCTGATTTGCCTTTTTCAATAATTGCGCTCGTACTCTCTCATAACAAGTTTGACACAAACAAGGATTATCTTTTGGAACGCCATAACTTTGAATCAACGAATACAAATCAAAATGATTCGTTAAATAAGGGGGCTTGGATAACTCGTTAATTAGACTTTTACGATACCCAATATCCCCTTTTAGAAAAGATTTTCGTTTCGCTTCTTTATTACATCTTCCACATCTCGCATTAGTTTCTAAACTAATCCTATTTAATCCATACGCCACCAATGGCAACCACTCATCCATCCTCTTAAGTCCTCCTTATTCGTTTACCTCACTTATTAAAACACTTAATAAAGTTTATGCCTAATGAATTAAAATAGAATAAAAACTAGCTTCGTAGCTAGTTTTACTTAATAATTTTTCTCTTTTGTGCCTCAAACTCTTCTTTAGTTAACACACCACTCTTTAATAAATGTCCGAGTTTTTCAAGTCCCATCAATTGTTTGATCCATTTGTCAACATCGTGGCCTGCCTTCTTTTCCTTCACCAAATGCACCAAACTTCCGGACAACTTAATGCCTTCCTCAACCGGTGTCTGCCGCAAATTAATCACCGCATTATATCCATTCCAGCAACCATAAAACTTCACGTGACTCAGCTTTAACTCTTTCTCATCCTTTGTCGTCAACACCTCAAACGTATGAATGGGTTGCGAAGACTCTAGCACATACTCACCCCTGAACGAATCATCAAACACCTTCACATTATGATAACGAACCTGCACATCCTCAGCCATCCTAAAGAGTTCTTCGTGCCACTTCTCATAACAACTTTCACACAGCCAATCGAACTCAAACATTGACTCAAAATCAAAGCAATCGAACAAATAAGGGGAGTCCTTCAAATCGTTAAGCAACTGCTCTTTGTAATGAACGCCATCCTTATAAAACTGTTTTTTCTTGTATTTTTCTCCACACTCATGACATACCTTATGAAACCCCATCGCCATCACCCTCTTATTTAAAAGTATGTCAGCCTCATCCTAAAGATGTCTCCATTTATTAACCCCGACAAAGATTAACAAAAACATTCATTTATGATATAATAAGGTGTCAATAAAACGGGATTATTGGGATAGGAGAGTTAGTTTATGCGCAAACCAGTACGTAAAGCCGTGATTCCTGCTGCAGGATTTGGAACTCGTTTCTTACCTGCAACAAAATCACAACCAAAAGAAATGTTACCAATCGTTGATAAGCCAACGATTCAGTACATTATTGAAGAAGCGATTGCTTCAGGAATTGAAGAAATTTTAATTGTCACAAGTTCAACTAAACGTTCAATTGAAGATCACTTTGATAAATCATATGAACTTGAAGATACATTAGCTAAAAAAGGTAAACAAGACATGTTAGAAATGGTTCAAAATATTTCTAATATGGCTCAAATTCACTATATCCGTCAAAAAGAAGCTAAAGGTTTAGGACATGCCATTTTATGTGCTAAAACGTTTATCGGTGATGAACCCTTTGCTGTCCTTTTAGGAGACGATATCGTCGTAAACGAAGAAAATCCAGCAACAGGGCAATTAATTCGTGCCTACGAAAAAAATGGATGCTCAATCATGGGAGTTCAAACCGTTGCGGATGAGGACGTCTCAAAATATGGAATCATGAAACCATCTACTTCATCTAAACCAGATGGACGCTTAGTGAAATTAAGCGGAATGGTTGAAAAACCAAAACAAGAAGAGGCGCCATCTAACTTAGCCGTGATGGGACGCTACGTCTTAACACCTGAAATCTTTGAAATGTTAGAAACGCAAGAACCAGGAGCAGGTGGAGAAATCCAATTAACAGACGCGATTGACCGTTTAATGGACCGCCAAGCGGTTTACGCTTACGACTTCGAAGGAAATCGTTACGATGTCGGAGACAAATTCGGATTCATTAAAGCAACGATCGACTTCGCCTTAAGCCGCGAAGACTTAAAACACCAAGTAGAAACTTATTTAAAAGAATTAATGGCATAAAAAAATGAGGAACGACAGATGATCGTTCCTCATTTTTTTATTTATTTGTATATCCAAACTTTTCATAAATAGCTATTTCAGTTTGTAAAACAGTGTCTGATGGTTGATAATTTTCATCTCCATAAATATTTTGGTGTAGTTCTTTAACAATCGTTTGATAGCTATTCATGACATATAACGGGCTATATCCTTTGTAACTAACGCTATGGTTAATATCTGAATATCCATTAGTCGGAATTTGATATTGTTCAATGTTAGCAAGATCTATTTTAAGAGCATCAAGCCCTAAATTAATGATCTCATCTTTTGAAAGATTGGTTTCAATATAAGGAAGTGTCTCGTTTAATAGGGTTAATAATTGTGTATATGGTGTCTGTTTCATTTTAGCGAAGATTGCTTTCATCACAGTTGTTTGGCGCTCCATTCTAACGTAATCGCTATCTGCATATCTAATACGCATATAAGCCATGGCTTGCGCACCATTTAAGTTTTGTAATCCTGCCGATTTGATTTGATCACGGGCATATGGAATTTCAGATTCTTTGACATCGATTTCAACACCACCAACTATATCAACTATTTTTTCAATTGCGTCAAAATTAAATGAGACATAGCGTGTTAAATCTAAATCAAAATTGTAATTGATGGTTTGCATGGCAAGCTTTGCCCCACCATAAGCATAAGCATGATTTAATTTATCAAAATCTTGTACCTCTGCTGGAATATAGATAAGTGTATCACGCTGTAAAGATGTTACAGCCGCACGTTTATTCTCAGTGTCTAAAGATAAAACCTTCATCGCATCACTACGCCCATCCGATCCATCACCATTTTGATCGAGACCAAATACCGCAATATTCACCACTTTTGATTCTTCTTCTTTTTGAATGATTTGCTCGGTAATCCCTGCCTCTTCTTTTGTTATACTCTCCGTCATCACCATCTGATCAAGCGTAGAATTAACGACATAGTTTGCGAATATAAATCCACCACCTATTAAGACCGTCAGTATGCTTAAAATAATCGCCAATGTTATCCCAAATTTTTTCATAAAATCATCCCCTAATTTTTCTATCCTTTCCTATTTTATCACAATATTTTCCACATTAAGATTGTTTACATTATTTTTCCAAAATTTTAAACGTTTTATAAAATTATTATCACTCTTTGAATTCAATTTTAAATACTTTTTTCTAAGAATGGTTGGTGCTAAAGATAGGATCACGAATCTGATATTACTACAAAAGTCTTGATTTCCTGTAGATTCGAATGACTTTCAATCGTCGACTCATCACATATTCTAACCTTCTCATCAAATAGTCAAAATAATAATTTAGTTATGAAACCTTGGACTTCAACTGAATATGGCTTTGCTTCTAACTTCTTTAAATGAGATATTGTAAGTCAGTGTAACTTTTTTCACTTAATTCCTTCGTCTCAAATCAAGCTTTCTATCAACTAAAAAAGATGCTATCACAAACGTGATAACACCTTAACTCTATTTCATCCTCTTTTTAATTAATCTCTAACTTTCCTTAAAAGTTGAAGCGTACGCTTTCTTGCCGTTAACCTAAAAATTAACGGTTCACTCAAACAATACTTCTTTGCAATCTCATCCCAATCCAAATATGTCTCTACCTTTAAAAGCTCTTCTTTCACATGTTGAGCTCTATGGTATTGAATCTCTGGATTAATCGATTCAAACACATTAAAATACCAATCACCGGGTAAGTGGCTCTTTTTATTAAACACCATGACAGTGAGATTAGGACAACCGCATTCCTTACAAATCATCCATAAATTTTTAAGATGGTTGACAGAATCTTTGGCACTAAGTTTAAGGCCTGACTGAGCACAAAGCAAAGAATGATTTAAAATTTCTGCTGTTGGATCGACTAAGTGCCAAAGAATCGTTTCCATAAAAGTAGTACAAATCTCAGCAGGAGTTGGTTTAATAGTCCCCATCTTTTACATTTCCCCCTTCAAAATCTTTCTTAACTTCTTCAACGCATCTCGAGTACGATTTTTAACTGCGTTCACACTAATCCCTAAATGTTTTGCTGTCTCTTCAACTGAATAATCATTAATATAACGTTCCCTAATAACCTCTTGTTGATTTTTTGTTAAATAACGCAAATAATTTTCCATGATTAAATCATTAATAACGTTCTCACTTTTAGAAAACTCTTCTTCATAAGTTTCTAGAAAGTGATCCTCTGTTAAGCAAATTCGTTCTTGATATTTAGTCATTCTTGTTAGCGATGTCTTCATTCGATTAATAATATAAGAGTAAGCAAAATGATCAAATTCTCCTTTTTCTTCATTATAACGAAGTGAAGCTTCCCAAAGTGCTACCAACCCAATTTGATAAAATTCATCTAAATCCCCTCTAAGATGCAATTTTTTCATTGCCCCATAAACAAGATATAACTTTTCTTCATACCAATGTTCGAATTGCTTTTCCATGATTATTCCCCCTGTTAGGTTTAATTTTTGCCACAAGAAAATTATACCAAACATTGTAACCGTTTTTTAGTTCGTCAAAAAGGCGACGAAATCGCCAAAAAAATTTGATTTCTTTAAAAAACAGCCACACCACGTTCAGAAGCAATTCACAAATCCACACAAGCGTATGGACGATATTGATAACTTAATCCAAAAAAACAGCCAAAAAATTTATCAAATTTTTTTATTTTTGGCTCATTTTATTACGATTTTAGCTCTTTTAACTAAATTTAGCCCACTTTTGTCGAAAAATGTTATTATCGATATAGCAGAGGGAAGTAAAAATCAATCCAATTTATCCTATCATAAAAGACGAATTTTCAATATCAATGCACAACTGTTCATTAAATGGAGCAAATGAAGCTTTCCAATCTAAATATTTTCTTGATTTTTTTTATAGAGCAAAATTCTCTAGTTTCGAAAGAACTTCCATACATACACATCCAAATATGTTAAGCTGTTAAAAATTCATAAAGAGATTTCCTTATTAAAAATTGGGAGCAGTAACTCCATTCCAAAACAAAATTGTATTTATGAATTTTTTACATCTCACACTCACCATAACAATCTGTCTACTAAAAAAGACTTTAATAAGAAATAATAATCTTTACATCTGGTTAATTTAAAAGATTACTGCTCTACTTTTTATTGACATATATCCTATGAGCCACCTGCTTTTTAAAAGCATCCTAAAAATACCTTCAAAACATAACAAAAGGCCGCCGAGTGGCGACCTTAATATCTATAATCATTTTCACAAAACGGTTCTGAACTGACTGCTAATAGTACAGCCCCCTCACTAAAATCAAAGGCTTCACGCCAAACCTCTGGTGCTAAATAAAGGCCAACTTTTGGATCATTCAACGCATAAACCGTCTCATTACATCGTACCTTTACCGATCCATGTAAACAAATCAGCACCTGCTCGCTCTTATAATACGCATGATTTCCGCGCGTCATCCCTTGCTTGACATCCACCAAATAAAACACTCGCTTCACCTCAAATGGAAAATCATCTCCATCTAGTGGCACCAAACTTCCAAAAGAAGACAACTCAAACAAAACATGCCCAACCAACAACCTCGCAATCTTAGCCGCATCATTCGTAAAAGGATTAGTTTCATATCTTGGTTTAAAGGTCTGAAGATTACCGATAATCTCTTCCATATCCAGCCCACCTGAGTACTCAACTTGAATGGCTAACGCTCGCTCCACCAAATGGTGAACCGTCGCTCGATCCTCAGCCACCGTCTCTCGGCCGATAACCGCACACTTTTTCCTTGCTAGCATCGTCTCGGCTACCGTCCCAAAACCGGCCTTCGTAATAACCATTTCAGAAGCTTTAATATAATCTTGTGTATTCTCTACTTCTTTTGGCAAATACAACACATTATCTCCACTCAACTGAATGCCTTCCGTCACAATAAACTGATAATTCAAATGTGATACATCAATCTCTTCCTCTAAATCCACACTTCGTCCAACACTCACAAACACAATCGCCTTATCAAATCGATCTCTAATTTGTTGCACTGCTTTCTCATCAAACGATCTCGCACAAACTGAAATGGACTTTGCATCCTTAAAAAACGTTGTAAAATACGGTGTCGCTAAATCATAACGTAACACCTTATCTACTAGTTGATAACAGTTTTTATATCCGACAGATTGTAATATTAAGTGCGACAACTCATAAATAGGATCTTTTTTATAGAATGAAGTTACCACACAAAATTCTTAACAAGGAGATCCATTTATGAGCTATCACCATCTTACCACATTTGAACGTACACGGGCTTAAGTTCTTTCAAAAATGGGCTATTCAACGAGGCAGATTGCAGTCCAATTGAATTGACATCACTCCACCATTGCTCATGAACTGAAACGAAATACTCAGATAACTTATCCGGCCGAGCTAGCCGATGAATTAGCGAGAAAACGTCGTTTAGCTTGTCACTGTAAAGAAGCAAAGTCTGAAGAACTTATTCAAACTATTCAACACTATTTGAAGTTAACCTGGTCACCTGAACAAATTTCTCATACGATTTTAAAGGGTGTGATTTCATTTAAAACCATTTATCGTTGGATTTATGATGGAACAATTTAATCAGGAGATTTAAGCTGTTTGAGACAAAAAGGAAAACGTCGAAAACCACGAGAAACACGTGGACGATTTAACATTTGAATGTCGATTCATCAACGCCCTAAAGAAGTTAAAAAGCGCCAAATATGCGGACACTGGGAATTAGATACCGTGGTTTCAATTCATGGAAAAAGTAAGGGATGTTTAGCGACCTTTGCTAAACGTCAAACACGCTTTTATATGGCGGTAAAAATAGATAATCGCTCAACTTCAGAAATGTATGGAGCGATTAGTCAATTACATGAACAGTTTCCTAAAGGCAACTTTAAAACTTATACGGTTGATCGAGGAAAAGATGGATTGTCAACACTAAACTAAACAACTTTTTTAAGGGTATTTTGACGATATTCA
>OLSC01002677.1_pt1 | contig 11647 bp, 9 predicted proteins | sample 1672881 | NCBI WGS metagenome assembly OLSC01 (sample SAMEA3136733, study PRJEB25190) | human gut metagenome | biome: human gut; feature: human-associated habitat; material: faeces | place: Austria | collected 2013
AGCAGAAGCATCCAAATACTGATGGAAATTAGGACAACCTTGCAGCCAGCGGAAATCAATTCCTTTATAATCTCCAATGATGAGAGTTACTTCCTTATGAAGACTTAGTTCGCCAAGTATCCATTTCAGAAGGTACGTCTTTCCAGAACCAGAGGCCCCGACCACCCCGAGATGGGGTGGCGCTAATGGGTCGATATATACCAGCTCCGGCAATGAAAAACGGAGGAAGTCTGTGTCATAGCCAAGGCAGATTTTAAAATTCGAGGATTGAAAATTGTCCATAAATATGGTATTATTCTCCATATCCCTTATCCTTCATATGCAAGCGTGCAAGTTTTTTGTTTCTGTTCTTGATCGTAAGTGCGCAGAAACTCTAATGTACCTGGGCAGATATGAGCAACGGAAAAAGAAACAGAAAATTGGTCTGCCTGCATATCAATGATGTACAAGCCACTGATGCTGCTTCCGGCATAAGCCGATGTATAATGCGCCTTAAATTGGTCCGTGATTATCTTCTGTAATAACATCCGCATAGATTCAACGGAAACTTCCCGGTTGATGTTGGGATTTTTCATTACTCGAAAAGATGCAGTGGGACACGGAAAATTGTCAGGAAGTAGAGAGCAAACCTCTATTTCCTCTTCCGTTTCCGGACGTTTTAGCCCTAAAGTATCACAGCAAATCCGAAGCGCAGAGAAAACAATTCTTCGGTCTGCCCGATAATAAGTGGAGCAGCCGGGGCAATTTCCACAACGACCTTTAGCTGCAAGTGCAACTTTGTTTTGTAGGTAATCACATAAAGGCTCTGCAATAATAAGCAGCGTGACAGTCAACAGAGCTAGAAGTTCTGCGGCATGTTTGGCTGCGAACATTATAAAAAATAGAATCAAGAGTGGCGACAAGAGAATTGCCAGTGCCCCAAGAGGGGATGCATTTTTCATGAAGTTTGTGAAGCGTTCAAAAAGCTTCTTGATCATAAGTGATTCCTCCTTTCTTTTAGTGTTCCAGGGTAATGTTACCAAACGGCTCCTGAATGAGTTCGACGGCCACAGCTTCTTTGCCAGCCAACGTGACTTTTATTAAAGAAGCCCAAGACCAATTTTCAGTTTCTTCCTTGATGCTCGCAACCGCTGAGGGATGAACCTTGATTTTTTGTACAGCTCCCTTGACATCCCAAAGAGGAAGTACAACAAGAACCGTTGCGGCACTATAGGTGACGAGCTTTCCATTCTGATTGGTAAACTCCCCTGCTTCTCGATCATAGACATCAAGAAGCAAACCGCTCTTTTGATTTTGACTGTTTACACCTCTCATTTTTAAATCTCCTTTCTGCTTTATGTTCGTTTCGTTGTTACAACATTATCCTACCAATAATTTTCCATTTTCGATAGATAGCCAATATGCACATTTGTATCTGTAAATGCACATTTATTTTTTCCTTAAAAAAAGCCTCCATTTGTTCAAAAAACAATGGAGGCCCAAATTAGTATTTTTTCTTATTTTTAATTTGTAAAATGATATACTTCTTCAAGTCTAGCTATCATATCTTTTAGCTCCTCGATGATACTGGAAATATCGTGTCCTTTAAATTCATACTTAAAAACGGAACATGGCAAAAGCCTCTCCACCGGAATCTTATAACATTCAGCGTAATCAAAAATATCTCCAAGAGTGATATCTTTAAACTCGCCTCTTTCCTGTCGTGAAATAGTGGTACGTTTTTTGCCAATCAATTCTGTTACTTCTTGCTGGGAAAGATGCGCTTCTTTTCTTGCCTGTAAAAGCAGTGCAGAAACGGCCATTTTAAACTCATCAAAACCAGTTACTTTATTAGTAGTCATTTTTTAAAATTTGCGGGCCCGTTTTTTCTCCTTTCTTAATTTGATCACATGTGATAGAATAAAAATATCAAAAAAATATCGATCTGACGATGAGACCTAAAACAGAAGGAAAGTGGAAAGGAGCATTGAAAATGATGAATGATTACAGCTATGAGGATATTAAAAAAATTTGTGATGAAAGGACTAGCTTTTGCCGAAACTCCTGCGTGAAAGGGAATTTGAAATTACTAGCTGATGAAGCGGATGAGTATTACAAACAATACTTTTTACGCTACAGTTATCTAAAATCCGCGGACAATGCATTACGGCAGTTAGAGCAGGGAATGACTTACCTTGAACGCTCCATTATCAGCATGTTATGCAAGGAATTAGATCTGAATAAAAATCTTGAACTTTACGATTGGGACTATTTGCGAACAGAACTAATTCGCTTAAAAATCAAAGACAAAGATTTAATAGATGCACTTACAAATTGTTACGATTGGACGTGTGAGCATGTGGGTGAAACAGGCATAAGTTTGACTCAACAATTTAACTTAAATTATGATAAAATTATCTCACATAAAGATTGTGAAGAGAAAATGGATATTTGTGGTTTTTCGAAGGTATATCATATTTCTTTCAGAAAATACATCTATGATCATATCAAAAAATGTCAGGATGAATCGGATGTACAAGTTACATGGCTTATGGCTGATGCCAGTGTTGCATTGAGAAGCAGAATTGACTACTATCGTGAAAGAACGAATGGCAATGTAGTATACTTTAATAATGATTGTAAAGAAGAACTCGACAACGTATTGCCTAAGAATGAACGTATTGTAAACATGTATTTATATGATCCTGAAACGGGCTATTATGCAGTTAATGAAAAAGTGGAAGCCCTCCGAAAACAGATAAGCAACAAAAATATCAAACAACATATTGATCTTTCAAAGGTATTTGTAGTGGAAAAATAAATATGAAAAAGAATATAAAAAGGATAACTGCATGTTGTATAATAACATGTATATTAAGTACTGGTATTTGTAATAACACTGAGAAAATTACCGCAAAAGCATCTGAAAGTGTTCTGTTAAGTGCCAATATTGTAAAAATCAGAGTTAATCAGCGCACTGTTATCAATATTGATAACACAAACAATACCACTGTGAAATGGTCTGTAGATAAGAAATATCAGAAATACATTGCTATTGCTGGATCGGGTAGAAAATGCCATGTAAGAGCTAAAAAGGTTGGAACAGCCTACGTTAAGGTTACTGTGGGGAAAGCTACCTACAAATGTAAAGTAGTTGTTAAAAATGGAGCCGGGTTATCTGACACTACTAAATCATTGAATACGGGTAAGAGCTTTGAACTGGGTCTTTATGGAACATCTAAGACAGCTAGATGGAAGAGTTCTAATAGTAAAGTAGTGAAACTCACTAAGGTAGGTAAGAATAAATACAAAGTTGCAGGTGTTAAATCTGGAACGGCTTATGTGAGCGCCACTATCGGTAAGAAAGCATATAAGTGCAAGGTAGTAGTTAAAGGTAAGAAAGTAGCTCCGAAGCTGAGTGCTACGAAACTAACTGTTAATTACAATCAGATTAGAACACTTAAGCTTACAGGAGTTAGCTCTAGAATTACTTGGAAGGTTGCTAATCCTAGAATTTTAAAGCTCACTAGAGTGAGCAATGGTTCTGTGAAACTTCAGGGCTTAAAAGTTGGAACAACGAAAGTTAAGGCCACCTATGGTAAAACTACAAAGACATGTAACGTTACAGTTAAGGCTGTAAGTTCACCGTATCTGAATACCTCTAACCCCAAACTCACAGTAGGATCTAAGAAACCTATTGCATCTTATATTACTGGTTCTAAGGTTGGAATTACCTCTTGGGTAAGTAAGAATCCTGAGGTAGCAGATGTTAACGACTTTGGAAACCTTATTGCTAAGGGTATCGGTTCTACTACGGTAACTATTACAGTTGATGGTGTTGACTTGTACCTTGGTGTTGTTGTAGTAAAATCTGGTAGTAATACGGGTAAGGTAGACGATAAGAATGAAACAGTAGAGTCAGGAAACAAGGAGACTGAGAAGAATACTGAAAAGAGTACTGAAAAGAGTACAGAGAAGCCTACTGAGAAAAACACGGAGAAATCCACCGAAAAAGTAACTGAGAAAGAGACAGAGAAAGAGACGGAAAAGGTTACTGAAAAGGAGACAGAGAAAGAAACTGAAGGGTTTGTGTTTGATGGAGATTGGTGGAATAATGAAAGTATCGCAGGAAGTGAATCAAACGATTATTTTTGTATGTTAAATAAACTTGGCAGATCTGACTTTGAGGTGTATAGTGAAAAAGGTTTTATTGAAGTTTCTGAACCAAGCTGGGAGAAAGTGCCTGCTGGATATTACATGTGGGTATTTTCTTTCACTGGTAGAAGAAAGGGTGTTGATACTCTAGTATTAAAGGTACATGGTAAAGTTGTAAAGACATGTACAGTTACAGTAACAAGTGACGATACAGAATTCCTCAAATTTGATAGTTGGTTAGACACTAAGCAGTCAGAGTTTTTATCTAATGGAACTTGGACTGACTCAATGTCTAAAATAGAGAAATTGGCAGCTCTTGGTCAGTGGACGCTTGATAACTTTGATTATGTAGCTAACAATCCTCATGGAGTATATTGCTTTATGTATGGAGAGGGTGGTAACTGTACTTGTACAGCAGCACTGATTTGTAATATGGCAAGGAAGATGGGTCTTAAGTCTATCATTGATATTTCATTAACAGTTTCCACTCATGAGTATGCAAAAGTGTATGACGAGAATGGTAAAGTTTGGGGTATCGACGCAGGTTATTCCGGAAAAGCTGGTAAACGTGGAACTGTCAGTGTATTTGAGTACAAACAGTAACTTTATTTTCGAAGCCTATTGACACAATTGGTAAAATATGGTAAAATGAAAATCACTTAAACGGGGGAGAACCCTGTCTGAGGAAATCATTGTAATGGTAACCCGTTTTCAGCGTCTGTTTTCGGGTATCCTATGGTCTTATAAATAGTATAAACGGTAATCAAGAGCTTGATAGCAGTAAATTGCTATTCAAGCTCTTTTCTGATTATGGGTTCTTGTAAAATATAATAGTCACAGTCAAGCCCCACTTGCTACGCAAGTGCCTGACGGTAAAGGGCTGGACAGTGACTTTCTTTGTCTTTTGATGTGTTAATTCATATGCGCAATTTTGATACTTATATACCAATGTCATTTAAAATACCCATTGCTTTTCGGTTCGGCATGGTAAAACGCTGGGAGAGATAACGCATGGAAGCACCCATTTCCCCATCCGGTCCACCATACTGGCTCATAATAATCTGTGCCAGTTTTGCATTTGGCTCCTTGATATTAACCGGGTACTGTAATCTTTTTTCATAATTCCACATAGACTATTTCAACCTCCCTTCCCAGGGCCAGGGGGTGTTGACCCATTCCCAGCATTCGCTGGATGCGTCGTCAGCGGTGTCGATTGTGAGCGGTCCATAGAGGGCTGCATATTCTTTCAGCGCTTTATTTCTCATGGCAATGTGGTCTTCGCAATAGGCAAGGGCCTCACGGTCTGTCGGGTGAGTGTCGAGGTAGAGAAGCATATCGGAGACAACAAAGCTGATCTGATTGATATAGGTGAGAAGCTGTTCCTGATTCATGGCGCCAAGATCTGTAGAATAATGTCTGGGCTCGGGGCGGGGCATGGGCGGCGGACAGTTATTAGGCCGTCCGGAGCAGCCATTATTTCTCATACCCTGGCAGTTACAACCGTTTCTGTTCACAGGCAGGCACCTCCTTTGCCGCAGAATGGCATGCAGAGCTCCGGAAATACCGTTCCAAGAGAAAGAGCTGTCGCATGGTCGTAGGTTTTATGAAATGTCTGCCAGGGAACATAAGCCATAGCCAGGGGAAGCTGATCCAGGCCGGAATAGTCCAGGCGGTTCGTTCTGCTGCAGCAATCCGTATTATTTTGCATGAGAACTCCTTTCAAAATCAAGGTTTACTCCTAGCATATGAGAGAGGAAAAGTTCTGTGAAAAATTGCTTGCATTTTTCAAATCCATAAGATATAATTACATTTTGTAAGGGGCATTAGCGCAGCTGGGAGCGCGTCTGAATGGCATTCAGGAGGTCACGGGTTCGAATCCCGTATGCTCCATTTTTCATACTTATATTTCTAATTTATTACTCTCAGGCTGCATTTTCTATTGCGATTGACGTCTAAAAATCTATGTTTTTAAAATTTCTTTTACAATTTTATCTTTTCTTATCCTGCTTAAAAGTGTACAATTATATATTGAAAGGAGCTGATTCTATGCCATTACCCAAAGAACATACCTATACAATCAAAGATATCTATGCTCTTCCGGAAGGAGAACGCGCGGAGCTGATCGACGGCCAAATCTACATGATGGGGGCACCGACTTATCTGCATCAGGCGCTTTCCATGGAGCTTTCTGCTACTATCCGGAATTATATTCGCAGCAGAAAAGGTTCCTGTCAGGTTCTGCAGGCCCCATTGGCTGTCACACTTTTTTCCGAATATCGTTACGAGGAAGACGCTGCGCCAATGATTGCCCCCTTTGATCAGACACTCACTGTTGGAATTTATGGAGACTTTGAAATCAATATTGCAAAGCTTCTGGAAGAAGCCGGAATTAAATAAAAAGATCGCGTGAGACCTGTTTTTATTGCAAGATTCTCACGCGATCCTTTTATTTAGTGTTCCATCCTTTTTTGTAAAACAAAAAGCATCTCACATTCCTGTAAGATGCCTTTTCAAATAAAAAATGGAAGCAAGGGGGCTCGAACCCCTGACCTCTCGCGTGTGAGGCGAACGCTCATCCCAGCTGAGCTATGCTTCCATGGCATCAATTATAGCACTCTCATTTAAAAATTCAATACCTTTTTTCTGATTTTCCATGGATGATCTGTATTTTTTCTTCAACAGACCATCCATGGAGTCAAATTATTTGTTATTACTCATTACTTTTCTTTGATTTTCTGTTCTTTTTCCAGAAAGCCAGAAGTACGGTGCCGGAAAGAAGCAAAACGCTTACCTCCACGGTTCGGTCTGTCGTATCTCCTGTCTTCGGAGCATTTGATTTTTTGGAATTTTCTGACGAAGGTGTCTCAGATGTGCTTGTTTCAGATGTGGCTGTTTCTGTTATTTTTGTTTCAGTTTCCGTTTCAGTCTCTTCCGTTTCGGGAACTTTTGTCTCCGGAGTTTCTGTTTCCGTTTCTTCTGCAGGCTCCGTCTCTGGCTTTTCTGTTTCGACAGGTTCTGTCTCAGCAGGCTCGGTATCTGGTACTTCCGTCTCAACCGGAACAGGCTCTGTCTCTTTAACCGGACTGTCATACATGAAGACGGTCTGGATCTCCATCGTATCCTTCACTTCAAAAATGACATCCTCTGTCTTTTCATAACCATCCGGAGCGATGGTTTCACGAAGATGATAGCTGCCTGCCGGAAGTTTTTCCACATAATGGGGTTCTTCTCCGGAAATCCAGCTTTCCAGCACTTCACCTTTTTCATCCAGAATCTCCAGATGAGCGCCCGGAAGCTCCTTCCGGTTTGTAATATCCAGTTTGGAAATCTTCACTTTCGTACACTGGTCAATCATCGTAATCCGATGAACCTCTCCGTCTTCTGTCACCTCAAAAGAGATCGTATTGGCTGTCACATAACCTGCCGGCGCAATCTTTTCTGTGAGAAGGTATTTTCCCGGGGTCAGCCGTTCGATCCGATGAGGCATCTTTCCTGAAATCCAGGTCTCGATCAGCTCATTCTGATCATTGTGAAGCTCAAGCTCGGCTCCTTCCAGTTCCTGATCCCCGGTGATATCGGTTTTGGAAATATCCCATTTCGTATAATCGTTGATCCATCTCAGCGTCTCCGTATCAGACTTTGCACAGTCTTCATCCAGAGGTCTGCCCTCGGAATCCGACTCAAAAATAAAACCTTCTTCATCCACTGTAAAATAACGCTCTTTCGTATCCAGAAGATAACCCGGAAGCGTAGATACCTCACGAATCACATAGGTTCCCGCTGTGACATATTTCGTTTCGATCTTTCCGCCGTCAGCCGTTGTCACCAATACCGCTTCTGACAGATTTTCTGCTTCATCTGCCGCCAGCACTTTCTGCACGGAGAAAGTCACGCCATCCAGTGTGTTCCCGGCCGTATCTGTCTTAAAAAGCTTCCAGGTAGTCGGATGATTTTCCAGGGTAAGCTCTGCTGTCACCAGCGCTGTCTCCTGATCCTCATATACAAGCTCAGCCGGATAGCTGGCAGTGTCCAGACAATAGCCTTCCGGTGCTTTTGTCTCCCGGACAATATATTTTCCCAGCGGCAGTTTTCCTGTACTTCCCGTTCCATCTGCCTCGATAGTAACACTTTCAATAAATTCATCTTTTGCATAATGGCAGAAGCCATCTGGTGTCACGATATCCTCCGCTGCAAATACGGAAAATACAGCCCCGGCCAGCAGTTCTTTGGTCTCTGCGTCCATTTTGAAAAGCTTTCTTCTGCCTTTTACCGGTTCATCATGGAAGCTTACTTCCATCGGCTTTGTCCAGCTTCCCCATTTATCCACGGTAAAACAAAGATCTTCTCCTTTCAGATAGCCTTCCGGTGCCTGAAGTTCTCTGAGATAATAAGTACCGTATGGCAGTTTCTCCGGAATGGTAATGGTTCCCGACTCATCCGTTTTCAGCGTGGTAATCTCTTCTGCATGAGGATAGTACACATGAAAAGTCAGCGGCTTTTTCTTCTCATCCAGTACCTGAAATTCAGTTCCCGCTGCCGGAATGATCAAATCCTGATCCCCACTCTTTTTCACCAGAGTCACAGGCATCTCGATTGGCCGGTCATTCAGGTAAATTCCCGTATATTCCTTCCGGTCCACCTCTCCCTTGATCTCAAAAGGTGCAACCGGCATCACAGAGGCCGGATGTTCCGTCTCTGTCACCACATAGGTTCCATAGGGAAGTCTTCCGTTCGGGAAATGTTCCGGATCTTTTGTCGTTGCCACACCGTCTTTATCTGTGACAAGCTCCGCGTATAATTCTCCCGTAGATTTCAGGCGGATTTCAAACTTGCAGCCTTCCAGCGGAAGCACATGGTCTCCCGGCTCTTCGCTGCTCAGAGTATCTTTAAATTTCACCAGGGTAATATCAAAACGGCTGACTCTGTTTTTTGCTGCAGAATTTTCCTCATCAAAGCGATAGACTTTTCCATTTTTCCGCACTTTAAAGATTCTGCTTAAGTTTTCACCGTCTCTGGTGTACCCCGTCGGCGGACAGGTTTCTTCCAGCTTATAACTTCCATAGGGAAGCAGATCTTTCGCTGTCTCAATCTTTCCTTCCGCATCCGTCCGAAAAGTATCAATCACCTCTCCGGGCGCAATTTTTCTGCCATTCACAAGCACGGAATGTTCCGATTCATTGGTCAGAGTGAACTCAGCCCCTTCCAGTGTGGCATCTCCCTGGGATTTTCCCGGCTCATTCAGCTCCAGATCCCATTTGGAAAGAGCAAAACCGCCGCGGATTACCTGATCTCTCACAGGCGTTTCTGTCAGATCGACGATCTCTCCGGGTTTGTCCTCCAAAATCGTGAAAAGAAGTTCTTCCTCGCTCAGGAGATACCCTTCCGGTGCAGTCAGTTCTTTCACAAGATAAGTTCCTGCCTGCAGAACCGCAGCAGTTTCTGCCAGCCCGGCTGCATCTGCCGTAACCCTCATTACCTCCGCATCTGTGGGATAAGAGTCGTCTTCCCGATCTTTTCGTGTCACAGAATAACTATTTTTATTGTAAATTCCAAAAACAGCACCTTCAAACCGGGCGTCGCCATCAGGCTCTTCCCCTTGATCCAGGCTTCTCTTTAAGATTTTCACCCCTCCATAAACCGGTTCATCCGTTATCCGGATTCCCCCATTAGTAAAGAGAACCCCATTTGCATCGGTATAGATTCCGCTTTCATCGGATACAAACGTCCGTACAGCAGGATCTACCGAAAGACCGACCGGAGCTTTCGTCTCTTCTATCGTCAGTCTTCCAAGCGGAAGAACCGCCTTTCCATCTGTCTGATAGAAAGAATCCCCGGAAATTTTATAGCTGTCTTCAAATTTTGCCAGACCTTCTGCATCTGTTTTTAAAACCCAGGTCCGAAGCAGACTTTCTCCGCTGTAATAGCGCAGGGTAAACTCCGCCCCTTCCTTTGAGACATTGGTTCCGCCTTTGACTTCTTTCTGAACTGCTGTTTCTACCTGCTGGTAAAACGGCTCGTCTTCAAAGATCACCTCCTGATGATCTCCCAGGGCCAGTACAACTTTTTTTACTTCCTGGCTGAGCCGATAACCTGCAGGAGCTTTTCTTTCTTTCACATAATAAGTGCCGACGGGCAAAGTTACGGTATCTGTCTCCCCCGTCTCTTTCGTCCTCAGCAGCACCTTAGGCTCGCCGGAAAAATCTTCTGTTTCATAGATACCAAACTCCGCCCCTTCAAAGGAATAGAGCTCGTTCTGTGCCGTCAGTTCCGGCTTTGCTGACGTTTTTTTAAGGGAAAGCTCTCCTGTTTCCTGCTGGTTTACCAGTTCCGGCCAGGTCTCGCTCATCCTGCAGATCGGGTTCGTCGTCTTTCCATCTGCGGAAACACTATCATTTTCCGGAAGCAGAGAAAAGCTTCTCACCGTAGGATCACAAATATAACCGACCGGAGCCTTTGTCTCCCGGATGGTGTAATACCCCATGGGAAACCAGGTCAGATTGGATATTTGAGAAATATAGACCTTTCCCTGCAGCGGAGTGCGAAGCTTCAGATTTCCTTCTGCATTCGTCTCAAAAAGCCAGGACATCAGCTCCTCTCCTCCCTGAGGAGAGTCATACAGCTTCAGTTCAAATTGAGCGCCTGCAAGAGGTCGATATTCCTCTCCATCGCTTCCTACTTTTTTCAGCAGATTATTCAGAGAACCGAACACATAAAGGTCTTCATCTTTTACCGTATAAAGCGCATCCTTCTTAGAATCCGCCTTCGGAGCCGTTACTTTCAGGGATTTTACGGAAAGATTTCTCGCATGACCGCTCGACGCCCATGTCTCCTGATAATAAATCACACGGCTTTCCTCCGGTTTCAACCCCGGAATCTCCAGATATCTGGTATAGAAGCCGCTCTCCAGCGTATGGGTATATACCGTTCCAATGGCATCCTGGCAGGCTTCATCCCAGTAAAAAGTATAAGCCGCGCCTGCAAGAGAATAATTTGGAAATCTTGTCAGCCAGTCAAAATCCGCCCGGCTGAGAGAAGAGGTTTTATTTACCCGTACCTTCACATTCGTGGGTTCGTCTTCTGTCACTGTCAAGTCCTTTCCTACAAACTGATCGGCATCTTTCTGTATCGTAGCGGGCAGATCCTTTTCACTGAACTTCACAGAATAAATTTTTCCGGAAAGTCCCCATTTCCCGCTGGGCGGCGCACTGATCTCTTTCACATAATAGGTCTGGTCAAAGGCCAGAAAGCGGTTGATCTTGGTTCGCTCACTGGTGATCGTTGTCCTTACCAGCGGCTCTCCTGAACAGTCTTTGCTGTCCCAGATCCCGTACACAGCGCCCTTCATGGAATCATCCCACTGTCCCGTAGAAGATTTCTTATTCAGAAAAATAATGCCCATATAAGGATAATTCTTCACGGTCACGCTCTCCTGTTTTCCGGTGCTTACCGTACAGTTCCAGGAAGCAGTTGACAGGGTGGCATATTTTGGCGCTTTCACCTCTTTTACAGTATA
>OLSC01002678.1_pt1 | contig 11637 bp, 10 predicted proteins | sample 1672881 | NCBI WGS metagenome assembly OLSC01 (sample SAMEA3136733, study PRJEB25190) | human gut metagenome | biome: human gut; feature: human-associated habitat; material: faeces | place: Austria | collected 2013
ACGCATATCGCTGGCCTGCACGACTTGTATCGCACAAGCCCTTTGCAGCCGAGAGTTATTCTATCACACCTTCGTGCATTTGGCAAGTGTTTTTTAGAAAAAAGAACGAATTTTCTTTTTTATTTTCTCTGTTTTGTGGAATTGCGTTTTTTCTGTGCAAGATGCACAATCCCATCCCATTTTACGGGTGGAAAACTCCGCCGTGCCCCGGCAGCAGAGGTAGTATGGTCTTTGCGGCTGGGCTTTATACCTATATATAAGGAGAAGCAGGGCCGGAACGCTCCTGGCGTTCCGGCCCTGCCGTTCAAGCAAAATATCTGCTCCGTCACTCACCCACAAAGATGATGCTGCCGGAGAGGGTGCTGGTCTGGATCTTTTCGCCGCGGCTCACAGTGAAGGTGTGGTAGCTCACACCCACGCTCACGCCGTCGCTGGTGTTGGAGAGCACCTTGACCTGCGTGCCCACCGGCACATGGATCTTGATCTTGTTGGTGCCGTTCTTCTTCGTCGCCTGCTCGATGGTGATGGAAGTGTAAGGGTTGGACAGGCTGTAAGCGACCTTTTCATAGCGGGGTGCGTGGTCGGTGGGCTTGTCATCCTTCATCCATGCGGAGAGCGGGTTCAGTTCATCCACCACCTGCTCCACCAGATCGCTGGCCGTGGGGGCCTTCTTCTCGATCTCAATGGTATCAGAGCCATCGATGCAGATGCCGGTACGGCCGCTGCCGCAATAGATGGTCTCTTTCTCGGTGGTCGCATAGGTCTCCTCGGTAGCCGTCAGGGCAGCCGTGCGCTTGTTGACCACTTCCTGTACACCGGCATGATCCGTGAGGTCTGCAAACTGCTGCTGATAGGCACTGTCCAGCACCGGCTGCGTATAGGCATCCATCACCTGTTTGACCGCAGCTGCTTCCTCTGCGGTGGCCTGCCGCTGCTGACCGTCCGGGCCGGTGACCTGTGCACCGGCCGCAGCACCGCTGAGCACATTGCCGAATACCGAAGTGCCCACGCTGGTAGCACCCAGCTGGAGTGCCAGCGATTGTGCATCAGAATACCGGCTGCCATAGTTTCCATTGCGGGTCATTACTGCCACACGGCTGTAGTCCGCTGCGGCATCTGTGCTGCGGCCCATATACTGCAGTGCTCTGGCACGATAGTAGTAAGCGCTGACACTGTTGCTGTTCAGTTCCACGGCACGGCTCAGATCGTTGACCGCTTGTGCGTAGTTGCCCAGCAGCAGAGCCTCCTGGCCCGACGTCAGGTTGTCCACCAACTGCTGCTGTTCCGCATCCAGCATCCATGCACTGGCTGTCAACGGCTGGGCCAGAAGGGCCACGCTCAGTGCCAGCGCCGCAAACGCTGCTTTCAGCTTTCTTGATTTTTGTCTCATCGTGCAATACCTCACTTTCTTGGTGTGTGCTAGTTCCGCATATTTCCAGGTTTTTTCCCTGGTTAGGTTCAATTTACACCCACCTTCCGCAGCTGTCAAGCCAGCTTGCGGATTTCAGCACTGTGCACGAAAGTCGCTTCCGGCAATTTGTCACTTTTCCTAGCAAATCAAAAGGCTCCCCACCGTACAGCAGGGAGCCGAAATGCGTTTATCGTTTTGCAGGAGCCGTTTTCAGCTGCTCCTCCAGCTCATCCCGGGGGGTGATGTAGACGGTAGTGTACACCTCATACAGCACCATGCCGGGCTTGGCGCCGTTGGCCTTCCAGATGTTCTTCACCTCGGTGGTGTCCACCGCCACCTTGGCACCGGTGCCCGCCTTGTAGGCGCTGGAGTGGATGACTGCCAGCTCCGCCGCCTCCTGCTTGGTGGTGTCCGGGATGTCCTCACCGTGGCTCATGACCACCACATGGCTGCCGGGAGCTTTCTGCACATGGAACCACAGGTCCTTGCCGCGGGCGGTGTGCAGGGTGAGCTTGTCGTTCTGGGCGTTGTTGCGGCCCACCAGGATCTCGAACCCGTCGCTGGAGGTAAACCGCAGGAAATCCGCAGGCTTCTGGCGTTTGTCCCGCTGCTTGTAGTACTTCAGATAGCCCTGGCTCTTGAGCTCTGCCCGGATCTCGTTGAGGGCAGCTTCGCCGGAAGCCGTTTCCACCTCGTAAAGCACCGTTTCCAGATAAGCGATCTCTTTTTCGCCCTCGGCCAGCAGATCCACCAGCATCCGGGCAGCGGTCTGCTTCTTTTTGTAGTTCTTGAAGAAGTTCTGGGCGTTCTGGCTGGGGGTGAACCGCAGGTCCAGCGGGATGGTCACCTCGTTGCCCTCATCGTACCAGTTGGGCACCGTGATGCTCTTCATGCCCTTCTGGGCCAGATACAGGTTGGCCGAAAGGAGCTCGCCGTACAGGCGCAGCTTCTCGCTCTTGCCGCTGGCGGCCAGCTCCTCCTGCCGGGCGGCCTGCTTGCGGACGGCACGCTCGTACATATTATGCACGGCCTTGTGCAGTTCCTTGCTCTTGGTGCGCAGGCGCTCAGCGCGATCCTTCTCGGCGTAGTAGCCCTCCAGCATCGCGTTGAAGGACGGCCATTCCTTCACCGCGTAGTTTTCGCCGTACTGCTGCGGACGGAAGAAGGTGAACTCCACCGGCTTGCCGTCCGGGTCGGTCACGCTGCAGGGGCAGCCGCCTTGGTCGTGGAGCTCTTTCAGCTCGTCGATGGCCGCCATCAGACTGCGCTTCTGCGCCTCGGTCAGCTCGTTGGCCAGCAGGTGTTCCCCGTCAAAGGCGCGCCAGGCGGCTTCGCGGCAGACCACCGGGCCGACCCCGGCCACCGTTTTATTCAGGGCATCCGCCACCGGCAGGTCCCGCTGGCAGGCCGCTGCCACGATGGACGCAGAGCTTACCTGCAGAAAATCCGGCCGGGCCGGTTTGGGCGGCGTGGTGTAGGTCAGGCCCGGCAGCAGCTGCCGGATGTCGCTGTCCTCAAAATCCACCCGTTTGAGGGCGTCGATGATCTTGCCGTTCTGCACCAGCACCAGATTGGAGTAGCGGCCCATGAGCTCGGCGCACAGGGTGTTGCGCACCAGGTCGCCCATCTCGTTGGTGCACTGGAAGTCGAAGTAGACGATGCGGTCTCCCGGCTCCATGTGCACATCCAGCAGCTTGCCGCCGGTGAGGTGCTTGCGCATCAGCATGCAGAAGGAGGGCGGCGTCTCCGGGTTTTCAAAGGTCTCCTCGGTCAGGCAGACCCGGGCGGAACCGCTGCGGGCCGACAGCAGCAGCGCGTAGGTGTCCGTGCGGGTGCGCAGGGTAATGACCAGCTCATCGCGGGTCGGTTCAAACAGTTTTGCGATCTTGGCGTCGGCCAGAACGGTTTTCAGTTCCCGGGCCGTCAGTTCCAGTGTCGCGGCATCCAATGCCATGTGTGTTACCTCGTTCTTATCATTAAAATGGCCGCCGCGTTCGCTTTGGCCATTTTCAGCGGAATGTTCTTTTTTAATTACAATCGGAGCAGCCTGCGGGTTGCTCCGATTGCTTCTTCACGAAAGGGACCGTTGCGGAAAGCTACGGCCCTCCCCTATTATAAATAAGTATACGGGTCCTTGTTGGCTGTGCTCACCAGCACTTCCACGCCGGGCAGAGCAGCACGCAGCTTTTCTGCCACGGCAGCGGTCACCGGGAACTCCGTGGCGTAGTGCCCCGCCGCGATCAGCGACAGCCCCAGCCGCTTTGCATCACAGGCGTGGTGGTGATTTGCCTCGCCGGTCAGCAGACAGTCCGCGCCCACGGCAAGAGCCTCTTCAAACAGGCTGCCGCCTGCACCGCTGATGACGGCCAGCCGCCGCACCGGTTTGCCGGTGTCGGCAAACTTGACTTGCACCGCCGGGCCTGCGTCCGGTGCATTGCAGCGGGCGGCCAGCTCCTGCTGTGCCTTGCAGGCCAGCTGCGGCACCGTGATGGGTTCAATGCTGCCCACCCGGCCGCAGCCCTCGGCAAAGGGCTCCGGGTCCTGCATGCCAAAGATACCGGCCAGCACCTCGTTGACGCCGCCGGCAGCCGCATCCAGATTGGTATGCATGCAGATGGCCGAGATGCCCGCCCGCACCAGCTGGAACGGCACATCCTGCGGCCCCAGCTTTTTGAGCGGGTCAAAGATGACCGGGTGGTGCGCCACGATGGCTTCGCAGTGCTTCGCGGCGGCCTCTGCCACCACCTCCGGGGTGATGTCCAGCGTGACCAGCACCCAGGTCACTTCCCCGCCGCAGTCCACCAGCAGGCCGGGGTTGTCCCAGCTTTCTGCCAGTTCCAGTGGTGCCAGGGCCTGCATGGCTTCATAAAGCTGCTGTACGGTCGTCATAGTCCGGTCCCCTCTTTCAAAAGTCGGTCGATCTCGTCTGCCAGCGGGGTGCCGTCCGGCACACCAAGGCGCATACGGGGGAGCTTGGCCTTCTGCCAGGCCGCATAGCCCGCGCCCTCCGGCCAGCTGCCGGTGCCGCCCAGCAGACACTCGGAAAAGGTCGGCTCGTGCCGCTCCCCGGTGTACTCGGCTGCCATCACGGCATACCAGCGGCCTGCCGCCTGCACGGGGCGGTCGGCCACAAAAGCAAAGCCATGGGTCCACAGCCAGCGGCGCAGTTCACTGTGACGGGTAGCCGGGATCATGATGATCCGCGGCCCACCCACCGTGAACACCCACGGAGCCTTTTCCAGGATCTCCCAGGTGGTCTGGGCCGAGACGCCCGCCAGCACGATGCTGCCCACCTCACCGGCCGATAACACAGAAAGACCGTCGCCGAGCCTCAGCTCAGCGCGGTCTTGACAATTGGCATGTTCCAGCGTCTGCCGGGCTTTGGACAGCGGGCCGGGGCGTAGGTCGGCCCCGATGACCTTGGGGTACCGGCCCGAAGCAGCCAGCACCGCCGTCAGCTTGCCGTGGTCGCAGCCGATGTCTGCCACCGGCTGCCCGGGGCGCACCAGTTCTGCCGCCGCCGTCAGACGCGCATCCAGTGTGGGCAGCACTCAGGCCTTCTTGGCTGCCAGGTGGGTGTTCAGCTTCTCCAGCAGCTCGTCGCAGTCCACGCCGTGCACCGCGCAGGCCTCCTCGATGCTCTCGCCGCGGGATGCAGGGCAGCCCAGGCAGTGCATGCCGATCTCCATGAAGTAGGGAGCAGTGCTCTGGTCCATGTCCAGAATGTCGCCGATGATGGTGTCACGGGTGACCTGCTTGGGGGCAGCGTTCTCTTCTTTTTTGAGCATATTGAAAATATCAAACATGATGGATTTCCTTTCTTGATCGGGTAATGTACGGCAAAACCTACCGTTCTTCTATACTATACCCCAACTGACCTGTATTTTGCAAGTATCTGCGGGCAAAATCAGTCCTCTTCCTTGTAATCCTTTTCCAGCGAGAAGCCGCGGCCGCTTACTTCGGTCACATGGCTCACGATCATGAAGCAGGTGGGGTCGATCAGGTGGGCGATTTTTTCCAGCTTAGGCAGCTGCCGGTTGCTGATAACACTCAGCAGCACCTGTTCGCTGTTCCGGCTATAGCCGCCCTCACCGTGCAGGATGGTCACGCCGCGGTCCAGCTGGGAGAAAATGGCTTCCCGGATCTCGTCCGCATGCTGACTGATGATCTTGACCTCGGTACGGGTGGAACCGAAAATGAGCACTTTGTCCAGCACAACGGTGTACACGATGACCATCACGATGCCGTACAGGCACTGCTGCAGCGGGCTGAACGCCGCCTGCACCGCCAGAATGATCAGGTCGAACACCATCATGGTCGCCGACACCGGCAGGTGGAACCACTTGTTGAGCACCAGCGGAGGGATGTCCATGCCGCCGGTGGAAGCACCGGCACGGATGGTGATGCCCAGCGAGATGCCCACGCCCAGACCGGCAAAGATGGTGTTGAGCACCAGATCATCGGTGAGCACAAAATCTGCAAACACCCGCTCCCACAGGGCCAGAAACAGCGGGCTGAGGATGGTGCTGGCAATGGTGGTAAGGGCAAAGCGGCTGCCCAGTACCATCCAGCCCAGCACCAGCATGCTGATGTTGATGGCAAACAACACCCCGGACACCGGCAGGCCCAGCACACGGTTGACCCCCAGCGCGATGCCGGTGGCGCCGCCGGTGATCAGCCCGGACGGTACCAGAAACAGCACGACCGTCAGCGCGTACAGTGCGTTGCCCGCAATGATGGACAGCGAGTTGAAGGCGATCTGCTGCTTGTATGAAACTTGAATCATCTTTACACCTCTGTTCTTGAATCACTTTCTTCTATCATAACGAAAAACTCCACGTTTATCAAGCTTTTGCCGACAAACGTGGAGAATATTCATCCTTTTTTGATTATTTTGTAGCCGGTTCTTCCTCTTCCAGCAGGCGCAGACCGGCGGTGTCGGTGACCGGCAGCGAGAATACGATGGCCCCCGCCCTGCGGTCGGCCCCGTCCATGATGGCTTTCATGATCCGGTTCTTCTGCGCGGTACGGCTCACGATGAGCACCAGCTCCTTCTCGTTCACCAGTTCCATGCCCAGAAAGGGAGCTGCCCCTTCCATGCCGGTGCCCTTTGCGTGGATCACGGTGCCGCCGCCGGCACCGGCTGCGCGGGCCGCGTCCATGATGGAGCCGGTGTAGCCCTGGTTTGCGATCACCAGCAGCAGTTCATAGCGGGTATCCTTCAAGGTACTCTCCTCCTTCCAGGTCAGGGTCTGGTGCTCCGTGAGGAACCCAAGGGCCCGTTTTCCGCCGATGCTGCTCAGCGGCACGGTGAATGCAATGCCGGTGCCCGGCACGTCGATGCGCATTTTGCGGCGCAGGTCCCGCTGCACCTCCTGCCAGGTCTGGGCTGTGACCACCGCCAGCAGCACAGCTTTTTCGGTCTTTTCCAGCCCCAGGGTGGAAAGGGTCTCCTGCACCGCCGTGCCGGTGCCCACCGTGCGCAGGGTCACGTTCACACCGTGGGCCTCATACAACTGCAGAAAGGCGTCGGCAGTGCGGCGGTCGGTGATGGTGCTCATCAGAAACAGCGAACTCACAGCGCTTGCCCTCCTTACAGTTCAATGATGTCGTCATCCGGCCAGTCGGCATAGGCTGCCACCCCGGCCAGCGCGGGTTCGGCGGCACGGGCAGCCCTGCGCCGTCCGGTTTTGAGCTGAGCGGCAAGGCCCATCAGCTGCACCGTGATGAGCGGCGTCATGGCCACCATGGCCACCACGCCAAAGGCGTCCGTAACGATGTTGCCGCCCACGGCCACGCAGGCTCCCTGTGCCAGCGGCAGCAGGAAGGTGGCCGTCATGGGACCAGAGGCCACGCCGCCGGCGTCAAAGGCAATGGCGGTGAACAGCTTGGGCACCACAAAGGAGATGCCGATGGCCACCGCATAGCCCGGGATGAGGAACCACAGGATGGAAATGCCGGTGAGCACCCGCACCATGGCCAGCCCCACCGAAATGGACACACCCGCCGAGAGCGCCATGCCCATGGCCTGGGCCGAGATGGCACCATCGGTCACCTCTTCCACCTGTTTGTTCAGCACATACACCGCCGGTTCTGCCTTGACGATAAAGTAGCCGATGAGCATGCCGATGGGGATGATCACCCAGCGGTAGCTCTGCCCGGTCAGCACCTGCCCCAGATAGTTGCCCGCCGGCATAAAGCCCACATTTGCCCCGGTGAGGAACAGCACCAGGCCTACATAAGTATAGGCCAGGCCCACCGCAATGCGGCCCAGCGTGCGTTTGTCCAGCCGCAGGGCCACGGCCTGGAACACCCCGAACATGACCACGATGGGCAGCAGCGAGGAAGCAATTTCCTTGATGTACTCCGGCAGCCCCTCATGGAACAGCTGCCACAGCTCCACCGAATCGCTCACCTCTGGCAGCGCCGGCGGGATGTAGGTGCTGTCGGACGCGCGAAATGCGATGCCGAGGATCAGCACCGCCAGAATGGGGCCCACTGAGCACAGTGCCACCAGACCAAAGCTGTCGTCCGCCGCATGGCGGTCGCCGCGGATCGCCGACACGCCCACGCCCAGCGCCATAATAAAAGGTACCGTCATGGGGCCGGTGGTCACACCGCCGGAGTCAAAGGCCACGGCCAGAAACTCCCGGGGCACAAAGGCAGCCAGCACGAACACAAGGCCGTAAAATGCCACCAGCAGCGGCGGCAGCGCCACGCCCAGCAGCATGCGCAGGAACGCGACGGTGAGGAACAGGCCTACGCCCGCCGCCACCGAGAAGATCAGGGTCTGGTTGGGGATGGAGGGCACCTGATTGGCCAGCACCTGCAGGTCCGGCTCCGAAATGGTGATGAGAAACCCCAGCAGAAAGCCGACGCCCAGGATCACCGGCAGTTTGCGGCTCCGGGTGAGCACAGCACCCACACGCTCGCCCATGGGGGTCATGCTCATTTCTGCGCCCAGTGTAAAGAACATGATGCCCACCACGATGAGCACCGCACCCAGCAGAAAGCACAGCAGGATGCTGGGCGACACCGGCGCAATGGTAAAGCACAGCACCAGCACAATGGCCACAATGGGCAGCACAGCCTGCAGGGCTTCCAACAGTTTTTCCCGCAGTTTGGGGAGAGATGCTTTTAAAATCGCGTCCACCGCCTTTCCGTTCTGTACATTTTTGTGTAATGTATATAAAAAGTATACAAAGCAACTGCCGCCCCGTCAACCGACGGGGCGGCAAAGATACAGATAATTTACAATTCCTGCTTGGCCAGCACGTCGGAGGTGGGGGTCTGGAACACCGGGATGTCTGCATAGGGGTCGGCAGCATCATCGACCGGCAGGCTCTTCATGTAGGCGTCCATGGACTCGGCCACCTTCTTGGCCACGGCCACAGCCTCGACCACAGTGCGGGCACCCATCACGGCGTCGCCGCCGGCAAACACGCCCTCGCGGGTGGTGCTGCCGTCCTCACTGACGGTGAGCAGGCCCTTCTGGTTGGTCTCGATGCCGGTGGTGGTCTTGACAAGGTTGCTCTCGGAGCCCTGGCTCACCGACACGATAACGCCGGTGTGGGGGTAGAAGATCTCGCTGCCCTCCACCTGGGTAAACTTGCCGTCCTCGCCCTTGACGGTGTCGCGGCAGATGAGGCCGTTTTCCCGGATCTCCACAGGAGCCTTGCAGAAGCGGAAGCCCACGCCTTCCAGCTTGGCATAGCTCACCTCATATTCGGAGGCGCTGATGCAGCTCTCGTCGCGGCGGGCGTAGCAGGTCACATGACGGGCGCCGTTGCGGATGGCGGTGCGGGCGCAGTCCATGGCCGAGTTGCCCACGCCGATGACCGCAATGTCATCGCCCAGACGGAAGGCCTTGGAGTTGGCCAGATAGTCGATGCCAAAGGCCACGTTGCCCAGGCTCTCGCCCTTGATGTGCATGGCGTTGGCCTTCCACAGACCGGCACCGATGAATACGCTCTTGTAGCCGTCGCGGAACAGGTCGTCGATGGTGATGGTCTTGCCGATGGTGGTGTTGGGCCGTACCTTGATGCCCTTGAGCTCCAGATGGCGGTACTGGAAATCATCCAGCACACTGTCCGGCAGGCGGTAGTTGGGGATGCCGTAGCGCATCACGCCGCCGATCTTGTCGCGGGCGTCAAAGATGGTCACATCGTAGCCCCAGCGTGCCAGCAGCACCGCAATGGTCAGGCCCGCCGGGCCGGAACCCACCACAGCCGCCTTCATGCCGTTCTTGGGGGCCGGGCCGGCGGTCATCTTGTTGGCGTAGGTGGTGGAGATGTAGTCCTCGATGATGGAAAAGTGCACCGGGTCGTGGCTGGGCATCCGGTTGCGCACGCAGTGGCCCTCGCACTGGTTCTCGTGGTTGCACACCAGACTGCACACGGTGGTGAGGGGGTTGTTCTCAAACAGCATCTGGCCTGCGGCGTCCATCTGGTTTGCCTTGAGCAGACGGATCACCTCGGGGATGTTGGTGTGGATGGGGCAGCCCTGCTGACACAGCGGCTTTTTGCAGCCGAGGCAGCGGTTGGCTTCGTCCAGAACGTGTAATGCCATGGTTCCTCCTAAATCCCACTGGGGGTCTCAGTTTTGTTGCCGTTGTATCCAACATTGCATTGCTCTAATGATACACCCAATACGGCACGGTTACAAGAGCGGAATTGCTGATTTTTTGCCAGAATTTTTTGTCAATTCGTCAAAAAGATATTTTTTTGACGATATATTCCGCCCATCGGGGCCGGGTTTACCCGGCACAGGGCCCCAAAGTCGCTGGCCGCTGCCTGTGCCGCCGCCATCCGGGCACCGTCGGGGCCGGTCTGGGCCAGCTTTGCCAACGAGTGAGACACCGGAAGGGACACCTGCCCCAACAGCGGCAGGGCGTCCTTCCGTGCTCCCAGCAGGTGCAGCGCCGGCGGCAGGGCCGGCACCGTGTCGGCCGTATAGCCCAATGCAGCATCCATGGCAAGGCGGCGCATCCGGGCCCGGGGGTAGCGCACCGTGGTCAGGGCATCCAGCAGCTGCGGCAGACTGGTACTTTGCCGTACTGCGTGTTCCAACCGGTGTTCCAGCCCTTCGGACACTCCGCGCACCGCTGCAAAAGGCTCCGGCTTTGCGCAGGCTGCCCGTAGCAGTGTCAGCTCACACCGGCCTGCCGCGTCAAAATCCGTATACGCGCCGTCATTTTCCGCCGTTTTATACAGTTCAAACGCCTTTTCCGGCACAAACGGGGCCACGGCCTCGGCTCCGCCCTCGGCCCAGAGAGCCCGCAGAGCACTGGCACTGGCAAATTGCGCGTGGCCGCTCTCCTCCAGCGTCTGCCCGTGGTTGGCCCCCCTGCGGGGCAGCGGCACCGGGGTCATGCCTGCCCGCTGCTCCAGGATGGCGCGGCAGTACTCCACGGCCAGGTTGTTGTTTGGCTGGCTCAGCAGCGCCGCCATGGCAGGGTCGGCCCCCACGGCCTGCACTGCCGCCTGCCGGGCTGCCGCAAAGCTGCGCGCCCCGGCGGCCAGCTGCTGCTTCAGTGCCGCGCAGTAGGCCGCACTGTTCAGCACCCGGGCGGTTTCCAGCAGCAGGGCGGCGTCCGGGGTCTCGGCCCCGAACACCAGGGCGTCGCACCCGGTGGCCGCCAGCAGATGCACCCCGGCCCGTGCAAAGGCCTCCGCCCCCGCGCAGGCCCAGGGGGCCGGCAAGGCAAACACGAGGTCGGCCCCGCACTCCAGCGCGGCGCGCACCCGCACGCTTTCCGGCAGCAGCGGCAGTGCTCCCCGCTGGGTCAGCCCGCAGCTCATGGCCACCGCCACACGCTGCGCCCCCAGCGCCCGCGCCTGCGCCAGCTGCCAGGCGTGCCCGTTGTGGAAGGGGTCGTACTCCGCAATGATCCCCGCAAACTTCATCGTCATGCTCCTTTCCGGGCGCGAAAGGCTGTTCCGTGCCCCGGAAGATTGTTAAATTTATATCGTATATACAGAAAACCTACGGGTTTTTCTGCATTTGTAGGCAGGGTGTACAAAAGCCTTGTACACAAGTTTTACCGCTTTGCCCGGATTGTGCCTTGAAAAGGCGTTGTTCCTATTATATAATAAACACAGGAATCTGTAAAATTCTGTCCGCAGATTTCCAAAAAACGGCGGGCAGAGCAAAAACATACAGGAGGCAACACAGATGAAAGTTCTGGTTATTAACTGCGGCTCTTCTTCCCTGAAGTATCAGCTGAT
>OLSC01002686.1_pt1 | contig 11565 bp, 9 predicted proteins | sample 1672881 | NCBI WGS metagenome assembly OLSC01 (sample SAMEA3136733, study PRJEB25190) | human gut metagenome | biome: human gut; feature: human-associated habitat; material: faeces | place: Austria | collected 2013
CATCGAGATGGACCGCAACCGCAACAACGTCGTGCTGTCCCGCCGCGTGCTGCTGGAGGAGGGCCGCAAGAACGAGCGCGCCGAGATCCTCTCCAAGCTCTCCAAGGGCATGCGCCTCAAGGGCAACGTGTCCTCCATCGTGGACTTCGGCGCCTTCGTGGATCTGGGCGGCATCGACGGCCTGGTGCACATCTCCGAGCTGTCTTGGAACCATGTCAACCATCCCTCCGAGGTCGTCAAGGTGGGCGACGAGGTGGAGGTCGAGGTGCTCGACGTCGATCTGCAGCGCGAGCGCATCTCCCTCGGTCTCAAGCAGACCACGCCCGACCCGTGGATCCAGCTGGTGGAGAACTACCCGGTGGGCACCATCGTCGACGGCAAGGTCACCAAGATCGTGCCCTTCGGCGCCTTCGTCGAGCTGGGCGACTCCATCGAGGGCCTGGTGCACATCTCCGAGATGGCCGGTCGCCACATCGATACCCCGGCGCAGGTCGTGCATGCGGGCGACGATGTGAAGGTGAAGGTCATGGAGATCAACCCGGAGCGCCGCCGCATCTCCCTGTCCATGAAGGCCGCCGCCGAGGAGCTCGGCTTCGAGATCGACGTGGACGAGTCGGTGCAGGCCGAGGAGAAGCCGGCCCGCCGCAAGAAGGACGAGGCTCCGGCCGAGGCCGAGGTCGTCGAGGTGGAGACCGTCGAGGAGTAGCCTCTGCGGGTTCGTGCGACTGCGAACGACCAGTGACTTTTCAAAGGCCGCTCTTCGGAGCGGCCTTTCTCGTGTATGATGGTTCCGTTGAATTACTTGGGTATGATCGCGCGAAGGTGCGCGGTTTTGGAGGAGGTTCGCATGAAGAAGCTGTTTCTCATCGGCGGCATGGGCGCCGGGAAGTCCACGGCGCGCAAGGCGCTCACCGACGAGGGCCTGGCCTGGATCGATCTCGATCAGGTGGGGCACGAGGTGCTCACGTGGGATACGGTGAAGGACGATCTGCGCGGCGCGTTCGGCGACGACATCTTCGACGAGAATGGCGAGGTGGTGCGCAGCGCCCTGGCCGCCAAGGCCTTTGCGACGCCGGCCGCCACGCGCAAGCTGAACACCATCACGATGCCCCGCATCGAGGAGCGCTACACCGACCTCATCGACGGCTTTGAGGCGGAAGGCAAGCCTGCCGTGGTGGTGGAGTACTCGGTGTTCCGCAACCGTCAGAGCTCGCTGGCCTACGGCGCCGACGTGGTCATGGCGGTGCTCGCGCCGCTGGAGACCCGCATCGAGCGTGCCGTGGCCTCCGGGTTCCCAGAGGAGGACGTGCGCGCCCGCATCGCTCGCCAGATCACCGATGCCGACCGCATCGAGGCGTCGGACGTGGTCTTCAACAACGACGGCACACCCGAGGAGCTGCGCAACGAGGTCCTGGCCTGGTGGAACGAGTATAAGAAGGAGCTGTAAGAGCCACCTGCTAGACTTAGAATCAATCAATGGGGTCCCGAGAAATCAATCCTCGGGACCTTTTTCTGTTTGGAAGAAAGCAACAAGTGCCTCTTGGGCCGTCATCTTCGGAACGAATGAGTTCTTGAAGGCGGCTTTGTCGTAACTGATGATAGCTTCTACCTGAAGTTCCTCTGCGGCGACGCGGATGAGGCCGTCTTCGTAGTCGGGTTCGTCGGAGTCGATGGATTCGTGCACGAAAAGCCCGGTGAGATCGATAAGGTCGAAGGTGTCGACGATGTCCCGCAACGATTCACGCGCCTCTTCTTCCGTCATATAGTGGCGACAGAGGATGTAGTAAACATCATTCAGAGAGGAGGAGAGAGCGCATATTGTGCTTCGATTGATGTATGCCTCCTCCACAAGGCAGAGCGCTTCCTCGTGAAAAGATGAATCGGGATGTATCCAGTAGATGAGGGCGTTGGTGTCAAAGAGCAAGGAAGTCACGATAGCGCTCCTCCTTTGCCTGCGCAATCAAGTCGTCAGCGGTAAGCCCTTCCGGCCAGGGTTTTATCTTATTGCGTCGGGCAGCGATGCGTGCTTCGACGCGTCGTAGGCGAGCAAGTCTATCCTCTTCGTCGTCGAGCATGGAGGTAATGACTACCACACCCTTGCGAGGTGAGGCAAGTCGCAGGGGGGTATCCTGGTCTATAGCTGCCTCTTGTCGAAGTGCCTTGGGAAGGAGGACGGCCATGCTGTTGCCGACCTTGGTAAGTGTTGCCGTTGCCATAATGCCTCCAATCAGTTCAGATAATTATAACACGTTATAACGATAGGAGAAGAGAAATGGGCACTCTCTTTTCTGGAAAACCTCTCAACTCGGCATAGGGTGCAGGGTGTATGCTGAATGGGGCGTCTTTGTTGAAGGAGGGGAATGTGATAACGACAAAGGAACTCTGTGCGGTTCTCGGGGTAGCTCCCAGCACTATTCGTCTCTACGAGAAGTATCTGCCGAAAGATCCATGGGCCCGCGGGCAGAACAACTATCGGGGATTTCATTTCGAGAACATGCTGTGCCTACTCACGGCGCGCCTATTAGGCTCTTACGGCATCTCGATGAAAGAATCCGTAGAGGTTATCCTTGCAGGTGATTTAACATCTATGGATTGCGAATTGGGCCAGCGCGTAAGCCCTTTGGCGGAGGAGCGTCGGCGGGCTTCTGATCTGATTGAATCTCTCGATCGCGATAGGGCGCTCTTGGCGAAGGTTCCATACCTACTAGAGGCGTATGAAGTGATCGACATTCCGTCGTTTTTCTATCTGGAAAGCGCTTGGACCAAGGCCTCTTCGGAGCAGCAGCGTTTGGTGCGCACCTGGTCCCGCGAAATCCCCTTTGTCCGCTATACGCCTCATTATCATGTCGAGGGGTTGAGAGATGGGGCGGAGCCGTCGCCCGACCTTCCGCGGAGCGGCTTTTCTGTTCCAACTCGTTTTGCCGATTACGTCGACTTGGCTAGCCCTCATGTGCGCTTCGTGCCCTCGTTCAAGGCGGTAGCCTTGGTGATCCGGGTTGATGGGATATTCTCTGAATCTTCCGAACGCGATAAGGGAACGATGCCTTTTAACGAGCCGTTATACGTTCGTGTCCTCGACATGGTGTCGTCCGCTTTGTCCCGGGAAGGCTCGGAGTTAACTGGCAATATTTACACGCAGCTCCTGTACGCAAATCTCCCTCTGCGCGCTGATGGAAGCGATGCCGTGCAGTACTACTATGTCTTCTCCCCTCTTGTGCGCTAAAAAGTCCTTGACTCCGCATAGGGTGCAGCCAGCAGAATGCTCCCGTCGCTTGACGAAAGTGAGTTCAGAAGTGAAGGGAGATGGCGATGGGTGCATCGAAAAGCACGATGGATGCGCAGGGAAATCAGGGGATTTCCCGTCGAGGGTTCCTGCGGGGCGTTGGCCTTGCGGGCTTGGCAGCCGGCGGGTTGTGCACGGCGACTGCTGTTGCCGCTGCAACAGGATCAGCCGACGCGGCCTATGCGGAAGAGTCCGCGGCGACTGTGGGTAACGAGCTGATTGAGATTTACGGAGAGAACGTCAACCTTATGCCCGCTTATGGGGCTGAATGGGATGTCGTTGCGGGTCCTGTGGGCTTCGAGTCCCGGGAAATCGGCGCAGACGAGATAACTCACACCGATCAGTGCGATCTGCTGGTGATCGGCGGCGGCATTTCGGGCACGATGGCCGCGCTGAAGGGCGCCGAGCTGGGTGCCAACGTGGTAGTGCTTGAAAAGATGAGCAAGGGCCGCAATACGTGGGAGAGCGTGGGCGGCTGCGGAAGCCGCATGCAGGCCGAGACGGGCAACGTCGTTGATCCGGCTCAGTATGTGGAAGAGATTCTGCGAGCTTCCTACTGGCGCGCCCGACCCGATGTAGTATGGTCGTTCGTGAACAACTCTGGCGAGGCAATCGATTTTATGCAGGACTCGTTAGATAAAGCGGGCCGTGATATCAAGATTTACAACACCACTCAGCCAGAGACGGGCTATGGCATCCAGGTGATTCAGGGTGAGCACAAATTCGCCGTTCCCGAGGACTATAACTGGACGAGCTGGATTTTCGGTCCTATCGTCATGGATGCCCTCACCGCTGTAATGCAGAACGAACTCCATATCGATCTTCGCTTTAATACCGCAGGTGTGCAGCTGGTCCAAGATGCGTCGGGCCGTGTGACAGGCGCTGTCGCGAAGGATGCCGACGGCTACTACGCAGTTGAGGCGACCAAGGGCGTCGTGCTATGCACGGGCGGTTATGAAGCGAATCCCGATATGATGAAGGCGTGGACGCGCTCCGAGGATTACGCCGCCTCAAGCTGCTGGGATCCCTCTACTGGCCCCACCGGCGATGGGCACATGATGGGTTTGCAGCTGGGCGCTCAAATGGATCCCATTCCCCATGCGGTTATGAACTTCAATTTCGGTACGCCTGCGCAGTTCCTTGACATCCCGGGCATTTGGTTTACCTCCTCGCTTGGCATCGCCGTGAATTCACGTGGCGTCCGCTTTGTGAACGAGGGGCTGCCGATGAACTTCGTGTCCAATGCTATCAATGCGCAGCCTGGTCGCGGCAAGGGGTGCTGGATTATCTTGAACCAGGGTATGGTTGACGCCATGGCCGACATGCAGCCCACCGCAGATGAGACCATCAAGCAGTATATGGATAAGGGCTGGATGTTCAAAGCTGACACGGTGGCCGATTTGGCGCCACAGCTGGGGCTGGATGCGGCAATTCTCCAGGAAACCGTTGACACCTACAACGCCTATTTCTCCTCGGCCGAGAAGAAGGACTTGCAATTCCGCCGCAACTTGGAAACCGCCATGCCGTTGGCGGAGGGCCCGTACTACGGCCTCGTGACGAACAGCACGGTACTGACCGTGGTCGGCGGCTTGACCATCGACGAATCGTGCCGTGTGTTGAACTGGGACGATGAGCCCATCGAAGGTCTTTATGCCGCGGGCAATGCCTCGGGCGGAGTCTTTTCGGGAACCTATCCGCGCCACCTTCCCGCCACCTCCGTCGGTCGAGCGGCCACTTTCGGTTATGTATCTGCCCGCCATGCCATTCAAGGAGAATAACTATGAGAATCGACAGCAAACGTACTATTGCGATGATCGCCGGAGTTGCCTTGACGGCCTGCTTGGGGCTGGCTGCCTGCTCGGCTGAGAATACGGGTTCCAACCTGTCCGAAACCGGCGATTCTCAGGCAAATACGGAGCAGGTGTCCGTGGCCTCTGGCCAAAATGATCCTTACGTTTCCGACGATGCCTGTCTGGGCTGCCACGGCGGCACCTATGAAAGCGTTGCAGCGCGCACCGAATCGTATGGCGATTCCAATCCTCACGACTCAGTTCATGGCGGCTACCTGTCATGCAATGTATGTCATGCTAGGGGTAATGAGGTGACCAGCAACTATTGCCTCGAATGCCATGATTGGCCGCGCGATTTGGATTGTAATCCCTATGACTAGAGCCTGTTAGCGAGCAAACGATAGGCTGCGGCTGGCTGTTTAGGGGCGCAAAAGCGGCCTCGATGGCGTAACGCCTCGGGGCCGCTTTCGGTTTACCACAGTCCGAGCATATGTTGCATGGCGAGGCTGGCAGCGGCGATGCAGATCCAGCAGATGAGGCCCATGAGGATGGGCTTGCCGCCGGACTTCACGAGCTTCACGAGGTCGGTGTTCAGCCCGATGGCAGCCATGGCCATGACGATGAAGAACTTGCTTAGGGTCTTCAGCGGCGCGAACACCGCCGCGTCGGCGCCGGCGGCCACGGCGATGGTGGTGATGAGGCTGGCCACGAGGAAGAACAGGATGAACATCGGGAAGGCGCGCTTCAGAGAGAAGTTGCCGAGCGGGTCCTTGCGGCGCGTCGACGAGGGCTCGGAGGCTGCCTGAGCGTTGGAGGCGGACTCGTCTGCGCTCTCCTTGCGGGCCATGACGATGCCGAGCACGAGCGTGATGGGGATGATGGCGAGCGTGCGCGTGAGCTTCACGATGGTGGCGTCGTCCAGCGCGTTCGAGCCGGGGTGCATGCCGTCCCAGGCGGCCGCGGCGGCGGTGACCGAGGAGGTGTCGTTCACGGCCGTGCCGGCGAACAGGCCGAAGCCCTCGTTGGACATGCCGAGCGCCTGCCCCAGCGTGGGAAAGATGAGCGTCGCCACCACGTTGAACAAGAAGATGACCGAGATGGCCTGGGCCACCTGCTCGTCCTTGGCGCGAATGACCGGCGCCGTGGCGGCGATGGCCGAGCCGCCGCAGATGGAGGAGCCCACGGCGATGAGCGTGGCGATAGCGGAATCCATGCGCAGCACGCGGTAGAGGATGTAGCCCACGATGAGCGCCGTGGCGATGGTGGTGAGGATGATGGGCAGGCTCTCGGCGCCCACGGCGGCGATCTGTGCCAGGTTCAGCCCGAAGCCGAGCAGGATGACGGCATACTGCAGCACCTTTTTCGCTGTGAAGCCGATGCCGTCCTGCACGATGCCGCGCGCCGGCTGCTTCCACCAAAGGGCGATGACCATGCCGATGAGGATGGCGAACACCGGGCCGCCCACCACGGGCAGCGCCTCGCCGAGAAACCAGCAGGGAAGGGCGATGGCCGCGCACAGGCCGACGCCGGGGGCCACGTTCTTCACGTTCGCCACGATGATCTCCTCACGTCGCGGGATGTCAACAGCGATTGCAGAGTATAGCACTCATGGTTGGACGGATCGTGAACTTTAAGCGAACATCTGTTCATTTCTTGTGGAAGGTGCTAGACTGTCTTCCTTATAGCGAACTACTGTGAGAAAGGGACGCGCGTGTCCACTCATCTTTCCAATATAGAAGGCATGGAAATGGCGGGGAAGCTGCCCGAGGTACGGCTGGCGAACACCCCGTTCAAGGTGGTCTCGCCCTTCGAGCCCTCGGGGGACCAGCCCGAGGCCATCGCCACGCTCGCGAAGGGGGTGGGAGAGGGCCTGCGCTACCAGACGCTTCTGGGCGTCACCGGCTCGGGCAAGACCTTCACCATGGCAAAGACCATCGAGGCGGTGCAGAAGCCCACGCTCGTCATGGCGCCGAACAAGACGCTCGCCGCGCAGCTGGCGGCCGAGCTGAAGGAGTTCTTCCCCGACAACGCCGTGGTGTACTTCGTCAGCTACTACGACTACTACCAGCCCGAGGCCTACGTGCCCTCATCGGACACCTTCATCGAGAAGGACGCCTCCATCAACGAGGAGGTGGAGAAGCTGCGCCATGCGGCCACCTCGGCTCTGCTGTCGCGGCGGGACGTCATCGTGGTGGCGTCGGTGAGCTGCATCTACGGCATCGGCTCGCCGATGGACTACGCCGGCATGGCGGTGTTCGTCGACAAGCAGAAGGAGATGGATCGCGACGAGGTCATCCACGAGCTCATCGACATCCAGTACGACCGCAACGACTACGAGCAGAAGCGCGGCACCTTCCGCGTGCGGGGCGACGCGCTGGACGTGTTCCCGCCCTACGCCGACCACCCGGTGCGCATCGAGTTCTGGGGGGACGAGATCGAGTCCATCGACGAGATTGACCAGGTCACGGGCGAGGTGCTGAACAGCTACGAGGCGCTGCCCATCTGGCCGGCTTCCCACTACGTTACGGCGCGGCCGAAGATGGACAAGGCCCTCGGCACGATTCAGGACGAGCTACGCGAGCGCCTCATGCAGTTCAAGGAAGAGGGGAAGCTGCTCGAGGCCCAGCGCTTGGAGATGCGCGTGAACTACGACTTGGAGATGCTGGAGACCATGGGATTTTGCTCCGGCATCGAGAACTACTCGCGCCATCTGGACGGCCGTGCGCCGGGCGAGCCGCCCTACACCCTCATCGACTACTTCCCGAAGGACTTCCTCTGCATCATCGACGAGTCCCACGTCACGGTGCCGCAGATCCGCGGCATGCACGAGGGCGACCGCTCCCGCAAGATCACCCTCGCCGAGCACGGCTTTCGCCTGCCCAGCTGCCTGGACAACCGCCCCTTGCGCTTCGACGAGTTCGAGGAGCGCATCCCGCAGTTCATCTACGTGTCGGCCACGCCGGGCGATTACGAGGAGCGCGTGAGCCAGGCGAAGGTGGATCAGGTCATCCGTCCGACGGGCCTTCTGGATCCGGAGATCGTCGTGCGCACGAGCGCCAGCCAGATCGACGACATCATCGACGAGGCGAAGGAGCGGGCGGCGCGCAACGAGCGCGTGCTCATCACGACGCTCACGAAGAAGATGGCCGAGGACTTGACCGACCATTTGCTGGATCAGGGCGTGAAGGCCCGCTACATGCACTCGGACATCGCCACGCTGGAGCGCACGGAGATCCTGCGTGACTTGCGCCGCGGCGAGTTCGACGTGCTCGTGGGCATCAACCTTCTGCGAGAGGGGCTCGACTTGCCCGAGGTGTCGCTTGTGGCCATCCTGGATGCCGACAAGGAGGGCTTCCTGCGCAACCACCGCTCGCTCATCCAGACCATCGGGCGCGCGGCCCGCAACGTGTCCGGCCAGGTCATCATGTACGCCGATCGCATCACCGATTCTATGCGCCGGGCTATCGACGAGACGCGCCGGCGCCGCGACATCCAGATGGCCTACAACGAGGAGCATGGTATCAAGCCCCAGACTATCCGCAAGGCCATCAACGACATCATGGGCTTCATCGCGGAAGATGTGGAGGGCACCACTGCCGAGCAGGTGAATAAGGAGCTGGCAGAGCTTTCCCGCGAAGAGGTCCTGCGGCTCATCTCGTCCATGGAGGACGACATGGCCGCCGCGTCCCGCGACATGGACTTCGAGGAGGCGGCGCGTCTGCGCGATCAGGTGGTGAAGCTAAAGAGTACCGTGGAGGACAAGTCCGAGGAAGACGTGCTGAAGGATCTGAAGAAGGGCGCGCGAAAGGGGAGCGCCTACGGCAACCGCAAGCACGCCGCCTACGGGTCGTCGCGCGCGAGCTAAAGGCGCTGCGCCCGGGCTCCTGCCATCGCCGCAAGATTCGTCTCGCAGGACGCCGACCTTCGCAGGACGGTGCCCCTGCGGGACGGTGGCGCGGCGGGGAAGTGCCCTCTGGGACGGCGCGGGCTGTTCAGTTTTCGTGGATTCGGGACGGATTGCGAACTTTACGGAAATGTAAGCTGCTCTGCCGTGAACGCCCCGTCGCTTCGTCGTATAATCGCGAGAAAGCACCTGCACCACCTGAAGTACTTCCTAAGGAATAAAGCGATGCCCGATCAGCCCGCCTCCCAAGGTTCGAATAACCCCCGCAACAACCCGCGACAGCACAAGAAGCCCACCCGGCGCCACCCCGGCGCCTCCGTGCCGGCCTCGGTTCCCCATTCCCACGGGGTCTCAGCACCGCAGCCGCAGTCGGCGGCCGTCCCGCCGGAAATGCGCCCCCAGCCGGCAGCGCAGGCCCCTTCCCCGCAGCAGGAGCCGGCAGCGCCTCGCGAGCAGACGGACTATGGCGCCCAGATGCAGGATCCGCGCCTGCATGAGGCGCCGTCCTATCAGCCGCACGCCTATCAGCAGGCCCAGCCCCAGCCTCGCCAGGCGGCGTCGCCGCACGGCTATGCGGGCTACGCGGCCCAGGTGCCCCCGCGGGTCGTTCCGGCCACCAAGGCCGATGGCCAGGTGGCTCCCTATGCCGATATGGGGCGCTACAAGAAGAAGGGCAAGAAGAAGGCGAGCGTCGTCTCCATTATCGTCTCCGTGGTCATTCTGGCCGCCATCGGCGTGGGGGTGTACCTGTATCTGAACCCGCTGCAGTTCAACGTGACGGTCAACGGCATGACGCGCACGGTGGATCGGGGGACGACCTTGAACGACATGATCGCCGAGGGCGTCGTCTCCCCGCAGCCGGGCAATCTGCTCGCCGTCGACGGGGAGGTTCTGGAAGAGGGCGGCGGCGCTGCCTTTGCCGGCACGGTCAACGGCAATGAGGTGACCGACGGCGCAACTGAGCTGCACAAGGGCGATGTCGTTCAGCTGGACGACGGCGCCGACGCGACCGAGGACTACGATGTTACCACCGAGGAGACGACTCCGGGTCAGGTGGAGCTGGGCGAGGGGGCCATCCACGTGTACGTGCCCGGTGAGGCGGCCCAGGTGGAGAAGCGCACCGGCAAAGTGTCGGGCAAGACGGTGGAGGAAACCGTGAAGGAGGGCTCCGACAACGTCTATCTGAAGTACAACGCGAACACGAACGGCGAGAAAGTCATCGCGCTCACCTTCGACGATGGCCCGTGGCCCACGACCCAGGAACTGCTCGACGTGCTGAAGGAGAACGACGCCGTGGCGACGTTCTTCACGATCGGCGAGCAGATTTCCGATAAGACCGATTACGTGGAGACGATCAAGCGCATGGCGGCCGAGGGTCACCAGATCGGCACCCACTCCTACGACCATGCGGCCACCGGCGGCGGCAACGGCGTGGACATGACGCGCCAGAGTCCCGAGAAGCAGATTGAAGAGGTGCAGATGGGCCAGCAGGCCATCGCGGATGCGACGGGCGCCGAGGCGTCGAAGGTGTTTCGTTCGCCGGGCGGCAACTTCCACGACGAGATCATCTGGAACTTGCAGCCCTACATCACGGGCGAGATCGGCTGGAACGTGGACACCGAGGACTGGCGGCGACCGGGCGCCGACGCCATTGCGGAGCGCCTGCTGTCGGCAAAGTCGGGGGATGTCGTGCTCATGCACGACGGCGGCGGCGATCGCAGCCAGACCATCGAGGCGCTGAAGATCGCGCTGCCCCAGCTGCGCGCCGAGGGCTACAAGTTCGTGACCATCGACCAGCTTCTGGCCTACGATGACGCCAAGGCCCTCGCCCAAGAGCTGGCGGCCCAGCAGGCAGCGGAATAGGCGTTACTGCCCCAAGAGTTCGCGGGCGTGGGCGAGGGAGGTCTCGGTGGCGGTGCCCGACAACAGGCGCGCCACTTCGGCCACGCGCTCGTCGCCCTCCACCGGGGTCAGAACCGTTTCGGGCGCGTCGCCCGCGGTTTTCGTCACGGTGTAGTGGGTATCGGCGAGCACAGCCACCTGGGCCAGATGCGTGATGGCGATGACCTGGTGGCTTTCCGCCAGCTCCGCCAGCACGGCGGCGAGCGCATTGGCGGTGCTTCCGCCCACGCCGGCGTCCACCTCGTCGAAGATAAGGGTCTCCGTGCCGTCCTTTGCGCCCAAAGCCACCTTGATGGCCAGCATGACGCGGCTGATTTCGCCTCCGGAGGCGATGCGGGCCAAGGGGCGCGGCTGCATGGAGGCGCCGGGCTTGAACTCGAAGACGACGCTTGCGCTGCCCGCGGCGCTCCAGCTTTCGCGGGGCAGCGGCTCCACCGTGCACACCAGCGCCGCCGTCCCCATCTCCAGGCGTCCGAGCACCTCGTTGACCGCCGCCGCGAACCGCGGCGCGGCCTCGGCGCGCGCCTCGGCCAACGCGGCAGCCGCCCGCGCGAGCGCCGCCTCGGCCCGATCGAGCTCCTGCCGCGCCGCGCACTCGCGCTCGGCGGCATCGTCCACGAGCGATACGAGGTCGGCCGCTTCGGCGCGACGCGCCAGCACGTCTTCCATGCGCGGACCGTACGTGC
>OLSC01002689.1_pt1 | contig 11554 bp, 9 predicted proteins | sample 1672881 | NCBI WGS metagenome assembly OLSC01 (sample SAMEA3136733, study PRJEB25190) | human gut metagenome | biome: human gut; feature: human-associated habitat; material: faeces | place: Austria | collected 2013
AGGTGGAACCAATATCATTGGTTCCGCGACTATAGCCTGAATACAGATAAACAGGCTCACGAACCTGGGTAACACCGCTTTCGATAGCAGCGATCAGCGCTTTTACTTCTTCGTCCTGATCGATCACCCAGCCGTAATCGCCGCCTTTAATTTCCACCTGGCGATTATCGTAAGTCAGAAAAGTCCTGGTCTGTCCCATAGTATCATATTTCAGCCCAAGGTCTGCCACATACTGCCGCACCAGATTTTCATCCAGTATCACATTGCCATCCTCATCATAACCGAACCAGTTCTTGATCAAGGTACGGTCCACAGTCTCAGTACGATCAGCAAAGTCATAAGTTATGATCACCTTGACAAGCTGGTTCATTTTTTCACAATTGGCTTTCAGCTGTTCATCTGTGCTGTATACCGAAGGCTTCCGGTAGCAGCTCTCGTTCTCCAGATTTACAGAAGTTTTTCCCCGGAGCATGGCTGCGGAAATCACTTCCTCCGTCTTAGTGCGATCCAGAGCATTTCCCATTACTTCCGGAATGATTTCAAAAGTATCTCCGGTATCCTGGATCTGGGCATCCACAGGCTGGACTACATTCTCTGGCTGCATGCATTTCAGATTATCAACAGCCTGCCCCATGAGCTCCACATTATAGCTAAGGGATTCTGAAATATCATAATTCTTATCCTGGTTAAAAGCAAGAAACCAGGTAAAACGGTCCTGATTTTTGATCAACTGCTTCACAATTCCAGTAGACACATAGGAAAGCCCCACATCCTGGGCAGAAATGGCCTCCTGACCGTTTTTCATGGTCTCCACAGCAAGAACATAAGCGCCTACACGCTGGTTCAGAAGATCCTCGGTATCTTCTGAAGTCATATAGGAACAATTAAAGCCATTCACCATAGAGCCTGGAAGAAAATGACTGGAAAAGTAGTACACGCCATATCCATAGGCTCCTGCTGTAAGAAGCAGCAGCAAAACCACAAGTAAAATAACAATCGTTCTTCCTGCGCCTGCTTTTTCCTTATTTTTTGCCATAAATTCCTCCCTGCTTATGATGAATTCTTATTGCCTTTACACGACCACATCTTCTGTTTAACCTTATGTAGGAAATAAACTCCATAGTCGGCATTTATTTCTATCTTCCAAATGCAGACGGGTAAAGACAATAAAAAGCAGATGATTACTGTTCACAGATAACAGTAGATTACTCTGCCTCTTTTTATATGCCAGATCAGGTACTCTTCCTGATCTGGCATGGTTACATTCTATGCGCAAATTTCCGATTTCAGAGCCTGTTTGAAAATAGCGGCTCACCTTTTACGAAAAGGTTACCGTTCACAGCAACACGCTTTTAACCGAGAAGTTTTTCTACACTGACAAGCTTCACACAAAGTACGAATACCTGTGCTGCTTTGCCAAGATCCTCAAGTGTAGGGAAGGATGGTGCAATACGGATGTTGGAATCTTTCGGATCCTTGCCGTATGGATAAGTAGCACCTGCGCCAGTAAGGACAACACCAGCCTCTTTTGCTCTGGCTACAATTGCCTTTGCGCAGCCATCCAGGGAATCAAAAGAGATGAAATATCCGCCGTGTGGCTTTGTCCACTCACCGATTCCAAGCCCGGAAAGTTCTTTGTCAAGCGTATCCAGAACCAGCTCGAATTTCGGACGGAGGATATCTGCGTGTTTTCTCATGTGGGCGTGAAGTCCGTCAAGATCCTTAAAGAATCTTACGTGACGGAGCTGGTTCAGTTTATCATGACCGATGGTCTGAACCTGCATATATTTGCGGAAATCATCCAGGTTTGCCTTGGAAGCTGCAACGGCAGCAATTCCGGAGCCTGGGAAGCTTACCTTTGAAGTGGATGTAAATTTATAAACAAGATCAGGGTTGCCAGCTTTTGCACACTCACCAAGAATCTCAACCAGGAAATCCTGATTATCATCATAGAGATGATGGATGCTGTATGCATTATCCCAGTAAATACGGAAGTCAGGTGCTGCCGGTTTCAGTCTTGCAAAACGCTCTACGGTTTCTTTGGAGTAAGTGTAACCCTGTGGGTTGGAGTATTTCGGAACACACCAGATTCCTTTGATCGCTGCATCTTCACTTACCAGTTTCTCTACCATGTCCATATCCGGTCCCTGTGGAGTCATCGGAACATTGATCATCTCGATTCCGAAAAATTCGGTGATCTTGAAGTGACGGTCATAACCTGGTACCGGACAGAGGAATTTCACCTTGTCAAGTTTGCACCATGGAGTATTTCCCATTACACCCTGAGTCATGGAACGTGCGATACTGTCGAACATAACGTTCAGGCTTGAGTTTCCATATATGATAATGTGTTCCGGATCTACCTCAGACATTTCTCCAAGAAGACGCTTGGCTTCCGGAATACCGTCGATCACACCGTAGTTACGGCAATCTACTCCAGTCTCGCATTTCAGATCTGAATTGCCCTTCAGAACGTCCATCATTTCCATAGAAAGTTCCAGCTGTGCATTGCTTGGCTTTCCTCTTGACATATCAAGGGCAAGTCCCTGTGCCTTGATCTCTTCAAATTCTTTGTCCAGCTCTTTTTTCAGTGCCAGAAGCTCTTCATGATTCATTTCGGTATATTTTTTCATAAATTCCTCCTTCGGCAATTGCCTGTTTGGTGTATCCTCCTCGTATATCTTTTCCATTTTAGTATGCTAAATTGTCGGTTGTCAAGTGTTTGGCTCTATTTTATATAAAATCCCTCTTAAACCGGTTACTGTTCACTTCGTTCACAGTAACACGCTTCGCGATGCACAGAAATCATGCTTTGCATGATTTCGCGCCGCAACTCTCGGGTTTTCTGTGAACTTTGTTCACAAAAAACACCTCGCGGAATATTACCAGTGAACAGTAACTCTAAATTGAAAATATTATAAACTTTCGTGACGAACTTTATACATTTTTTCAGAGGGTGTTTGTAAAATCCTATCAGCAAAATGTACATTGCATTTGGCAGCATGTTTCGACAACCTGAATTTCTTTTTTATTTTACGCTCTGTTTGTCATACTTTTGTAATATTTATTTTCCGTATTCGTACATATGCAATTTATGAAGCGCTCTGGTAGCAGCAATATAACGTCCCTGTTTTGCAATCGGGCTCTGATCTGCTGCAGGGAACAGGGAAAATACCTGGTCAAATTCCAGACCTTTTGCAAGATAAAACGTAGTAACTGTAAGGCCTTTGCAGAAGCTGGTACTGTCACGATGCAGGTATGAGAAACGGTTTTCCATATCAAACCCTGTATTTTCCAGTTTTTCTTTCAAAATGCGGGCGGCTTCTTTCGCCTCAGATTCCGTGCGAAGGATCAACGCAGCTGTCTCAAACTGTTCCGCTCCCAGCTGAAGCTTGTTCACAAGCTCATCCAGAGCCGCTTCCATTGCCTGCTGTTTTTTCCCTTTAAAAAATAATTCTTCAACTGGCTGGCCATGACGATCAAACAGATCCATATCTGTAATCCCTGCAAGCTGATTCGCATAAGAAGCAATCTCCACAGTGTTTCGGTAGCTTTTGTTCATGACGATCCTGCGGATCTCTTTTCCGAAAATTTTCGGTAAAAATCCCAGGACATCCTGAGCCTCATCTTCCATAGTCTGGGCTTTGTCCCCCAGAATGGTCATGCGGCAGGGAAACATCATTTTAAGGATCAGATACTGAAGCCTTGAATAATCCTGCATTTCGTCTACTACCAGGTGCTTGATACCATTGTGGCTAGTCTGGCGAAGAAGGCGGTACTTCATGTAAAGTACCGGATAGACGTCCTCATACCGGAGCTTTCGCTCCTGAAGCTGTACATGGGGAAGTCCCGGATAGCCGCAGCTTTCCAGAAAACGGCTGTAGATCACATAGAGATCCTGTGTCTCATACATATTCATGAATTTCTCCATTACAATGGCACGTTCTTCCTCATCCATATCATTGTCCCGAAGCGTCTCTACCTCATCAATGAAATTCTCTGCAACTGCCTCCATACGTGATAACAGAGGGATATCCTGAAATTTAAAATAAAAAAGATCAATGATCTCCTCTTCTTTTTTCGTAAAGCTCTTATATTCCACATCATGAAAATCCATCAGCTCATCTTCTAAGGAGGTGAGATACCCCTCCATCCGATTCAAAAATTCCCTGGACTGTTTTTCCTTATATAAGGAAGGCATATCCGGGAAATTCAGGCTGCGCTCAATCTGGTCATAACGGTCTTCGCAGTCAGATACCGTATCCTTCAGCTGTCTGTAGGCAAAAAGATCAAAGCTCATTTCTTTAATATTTTCCTCTCCCAATTCCGGAAGTATATGGGAAATATAATCAGAAAAGATGCTGTTGGGAGACAGGATCAGGATATTGGAGGATTTTAGGTTCTTGCGGTCGTGATACAAAAGATAGGCAATTCTGTGCAAGGCAATGGAGGTCTTGCCGCTTCCGGCTGCGCCCTGGATTACCATGATCTTATCCCTGGTGTTTCGGATGATGGCATTCTGCTCCTTCTGGATGGTGCGGACAATATTTTTCAGCGCAGTGCTGCCTCCGCTGCCAAGCTCTGCCATAAGAATCTCGTCATCAATCTTCACATCACTTTCAAACTGGTAAATCATACGGCCATTTCGAATCTTGTACTGCCACTTGGAGGCAATTTCACCGCAGATGGTTCCCAGCGGTGCCTGGTAAGACGCCGGACCTTTATCATAGTCGTAGAAAAGCCCGCTGACAGGAGCACGCCAGTCATAGATCAGCGGCGTATGCCCTGCCTCTTCTGCGAAATTTCCGATTCCAATATAAAAAATCTCCGGCTCCTCATCCCCTTCAAATACGAAATCCACCCTTCCAAAGAAAGGGGAATCCAGCATTTTACGAAATCTTTTTCGCAGATGGATCTGCTGCTCGTTGGCGTTGATCTGGTGAAGAAGTGCCTGCTGGTTATCGAAATTTTCGTAACCATACTGGTCCATCTCCGTATAGTTCTCCCAGTAATACTCATGCATTCCTTCGATATCCTTCTGTCCTTCCAGAATGGACTGGCTGATATGGGCGATCCTGGTTTCTAATTTATCTGTAACGTATGCAAGAAAAGCTGCTCCGTCTTTATTATCAATTGTCATTGGGGGTATACTCCTTTAACATTCGCGCTGCAGCCCTTTCTACAAGTCTTTGTAAAAAAACACCCAGGGCTGCTGCAATAAATGAGTTTTTTCGTTGTCATGACTTTGTCCCTGCCTTCCTTTCCGGCAGAAACTTTGCTCCATTATACATTATCTGCGGGTAAAAGTACAGACAGCAAATCCCTGGATTTTTTCTCTCTGAAGACAAAAAAAACAGCAGTTTTTCCGTATATTTTCCGAAAAAGCTGCTGTATTTTTTTATCTGTTTCACTTACTTTTATGCAGTCTGCGTCTTATCAAACTGGCTGTTGTAAAGATCTGCGTAGAAGCCTTTCTTTGCAAGCAGCTCTTCATGGCTGCCCTGCTCGATAATGTCACCATCCTTCATAACCAGGATCAGATCTGCGTCCCTGATGGTGGAAAGTCTGTGAGCGATGACAAAGCTGGTTCTGCCTTTCATCAGGTTATCCATAGCTTTCTGGATCTGTACCTCGGTTCTGGTATCAACGGAGGAGGTAGCCTCATCCAGGATCAGGATCTTATTGTCTGCAAGAATGGCTCTTGCAATTGTCAGGAGCTGCTTCTGGCCCTGGGAAACATTGCTGGTCTCCTCATCCAGAACCATGTTATAGCCTCCCGGCTGCTGCATGATAAAGTTGTGGATATGAGCAGCCTTTGCTGCTGCGATCACTTCCTCATCGGTAGCATCCAGCCGTCCATAGCGGATGTTTTCCATAATGGTTCCGGAAAACAGCCAGGTATCCTGAAGCACCATTCCAAACATTTCATGAAGCTCGCTTCTGTTGAAATCTTTTACATCATGGCCATCTACTTTAATAGAACCACTGTTTACATCATAGAAGCGCATAAGCAACTTAACCATTGTGGTTTTTCCTGCACCAGTAGGACCTACAATCGCAATTTTCTGACCATCTTTGACCTTTGCCGAAAAATCGTGGACAATGATCTTTTCCGGATTGTAACCGAAGCTTACATGATCAAATTCTACATTTCCGCTGAGCCCGTCAATAGAAACGGCATTCTCTTTGGTAGTCTCCTCTTCCTCCTCATCCAGGAACTCAAACACACGCTCGGAAGCAGCAGCTGAGGACTGAAGCAGGTTGGTTACCTGTGCGATCTGCTGGATGGGCTGGGTAAAGTTACGGATGTACTGGAAGAAGGACTGGATATCACCTACTTCAATAGAGCCTTTGATCGTGAACCATCCTCCAAGAAGGGCTACCATAACATATCCAAGATTTCCAACAAACTGCATGACCGGCATCATAATTCCGGAGAAAAACTGAGATTTCCATGCTGATTCGTAAAGCTTCTGGTTGTCTTTTTCAAATTCTGCAACTACGTCTTCTTCTTTATTAAATACCTTCACTACATTGTGTCCGCCGTAGTTCTCTTCAATCTGGCCATTTACCTCCCCCAGATACTTCTGCTGTGCCTGGAAATATTTCTGGGAGTGCTTCATAACGAAATTGATGATAAGCATAGACATCGGAAGGATCAGAAGGGCAGCCAGGGTCATCCACACATTGATGGACAGCATCATCACAAACACACCGATCAGGGTGGTAACTGATGTGATCAGCTGGGTAATACTCTGGTTCAGGCTCATCTGAAGGGTATCCACATCGTTCGTTACGCGGGAAAGGATTTCGCCGTTTGTCCGGCTCTCATAATAGTTCATTGGGAGGCGGCTGAATTTCTTTGAAATATCTTTACGTAAATTGTAGGTAACGTCGTTGGAAATTCCGGTCATCACATAACCCTGGATAAAGGAGAAGCAGGCACTTGCCAGATACAGTCCTAATGTCCATAACAAAATATAGCCAATTTTTTCAAAATCAATGCTTCCGGTGCCGTTTACCTTGGCTACCAGGCCGTTAAAAAGCTCTGTTGTTGCCTTTCCAAGGATCTTTGGTCCTACAATGTTAAAAATGGTTCCTGCAATTGCAAACAGAAACATGAGAACGAAACGGATTTTGTAGCGTTCCATGTATTTCAAAAGTCGTTTCATTGCTCCTTTAAAGTCTTTTGCCTTTTCCCCGGAGTTCATTGCACGGCTCCGATGACCACCCATCATAGGGCCTCTGGCTTTATTTTCACTCATGCTAATTCCTCCTCTGAAAGCTGTGACATGGCGATCTGGCGGTAAACCTCGCAATTCTTCATCAGTTCCTTGTGGGTGCCGATGCCTGTCATATTTCCGTCATCCAGCACGATGATCTGATCTGCATTCAGGATAGTGCTGATTCGCTGTGCTACGATAATCGTGGTAATATCCTTTGTCTTTTCCTTCAGGGCCTTGCGAAGCTTGCTGTCAGTCTTGAAATCAAGTGCGGAAAAGCTGTCGTCAAAGATCAGGATTTCCGGCTTTTTGGCAATCGCTCTTGCAATGGAAAGACGCTGCTTCTGGCCACCGGATACATTATTTCCTCCCTGGGAAATAGGTGCTTTGTAGCCTTCCGGTTTCGCTTCAATAAAGTCATCGGACTGGGCGATCTGAGCTGCCAGTTTTACATCTTCCTCTGGCATATCCGGCTTACCGTAACGAATGTTGGAATCGATGGTTCCAGAGAACAGGACTCCCTTCTGAGGTACATAGCCCAGACGGTCACGAAGCTCATGCTGTGTCATATTTCGTACATCCACACCATCTACTTTGACACAGCCCTTCGTTGCATCATAAAATCTGGGGATCAGGTTGACCAGTGTACTCTTGCCGCTTCCGGTACTTCCGATGATAGCAACAGTCTGGCCTTTTTCTGCCTTAAAGGTAATATCGTTGATGACATTTTCCCCTGCTTCCGGATAAGCGAAGCTTACATGGTCAAATTCGACCGTTCCTTTTTCCTGCTTATCTGGCATTACCGGTTCCTCCGGATCATTTACAGATGGCTCCATTTCCAGAACCTCACAGATTCGGCCGGCTGCCACGTTTGCCCTTGGGAGCATAATGGAGATTGCTGTGATCATCAGGAAGGACATAATAATCTGCATTGCGTACTGGATAAATGCCATCATATTTCCTACCTGCATAGTTCCATTGTCAACGCCATGTGCACCGAAATAGATAATCGCTACAGATACACCGTTCATGATCAGCATCATGATCGGCATCATAAATGTCATACAGCGGTTTACAAACAGGTTTGTTTTTGTCAGATCCATATTTGCTTTTTCAAAACGCTCTTCCTCATGCTTCTCACGGCTGAACGCGCGGATAACCGGGATTCCGGTAAGGATTTCCCTGGTTACCAGGTTCAGACGGTCAATGAGAGTCTGCAGCCTGGTGAATTTCGGCATTGCAATCTGGAACAGTACAAAAATAACAATCAGAATGATAGCTACTGCGGCTCCAAGGATCCAGGTCATGGAGGAATCGGTCTGGAGAACCTTGAGCACGCCTCCGATGCCAAGGATGGGCGCATACAGAACGATTCTGAACATCATGGTCATAACCTGCTGCACCTGCTGCACATCGTTGGTACTTCGCGTGATCAGGGATGCAGTGGAAAATTTATGATATTCGTTGCTGGAGAAATGAATGACCTTGCGGTATACATTATCTCGCAGATCATGTCCAAGGGCTGCTGCCACTCTTGCTGAAAGGAAAGTAACACTTACAGCGGCCAGCATGATCACCAGCGCCATCAGGACCATCTGGATTCCGGATGTCCGGATGTAATTCATCTGAATTGCATCCAGATCCTCGCCCATAGCTTCGTATTCTGCTTTCACACCACTGACAGCGGCCTGTGTAAGAATAGATTCCGGCATGTCAGAAAGCTTCTCATCTGCAGCCTCCAGCATCTGTTTTTTTGCATCCTCCGGCATTGCTGACAAAACCTGCATTGGGTCCGTTCCTTCCGATACCTGCATCTGGGAAAGCATTTTCTGGCTCTCTTCACTGCCAGAGGTAAAAGAGGTGTACATCATCAGAGGTTTGCACAGAAGATCGTTTAATTCCTCACGTTTATCCCCTGTAATGCCATCTTTCAGTTCATATGTGTCTCCATCCAGGACATAAGAGTCCTGAACTTCTTTCTGTGTGTCTTCGTCCATAAAAATCTGCAGATTTTCCATTGTGCTCTGACGCATTTTTTCCGGAACACCATCTGGTATTCCCCCCTGCTGGATCCCTACGTTAATTACCTTGGAGGTATAATCCGGCAAGGACAGATCACAGTATGCCTGCAAAAACAGCAGTCCAATGATCAGGACGATATAGCCTGCTGATTTTTTCAGATACTTCATTAATTTAATCATGCTTGGGTTGTCCTTTCTACATTTTTCAAAACATCCAGGCTTTTCTGCCTTTTGCTTTGTTTTTCAGTTTCCTGTGCTACTTTTTATTATGGCAAAAATGTCCCATGCACATTTCTTCCGGTGAAAACTCTGGTGCTGGCATTGCCGCAATATTTTCCTTAATCTGTATGCAGAATCGTTTCATCAGACATAACTCACTTTCGGAAAATCCGTTCAGAACCTGTTTTTCTCCTTCCTTTGCCATGCGCATACCTTCATTAATTATTGCTTTTCCTTCTTCTGTAAGATAAATCCGGCTTATGCGTTGATCTTTTTCATCCTGTTTTCGAACTATAATACCGATTTTTTCCAGGCGTTGGATACTTACGGTAACAGTAGGCGGCTTCACGCCTAACTGGCTGGCCAGTTCTTTCTGGCTGCATCCGTCTTCTTTCCACAGAACAGCCAGAATCGGCATTTGTCTTGGATGGATTCCCAGACTTTTAAGTTTACCAAAGCATTTTTCCATATACATGCGGCTGATTTCCATAATCAGACGTTGAATGCTTTTCTCATTGTCGTTTTCCAAATTCTCACCTCACTTGCTGTCTGAAACCAGAGCGTGTTTGAAAAAGGCTTTCTGCAAGATGTGCGTCACAATTTGTGGGAGATTTTGCCCGGATGAGGGCGTCGTAGCGGGCTACGACAACCGAATTCGGGTGAAATATACCGCAAAGTGGGGCGTGCAGATTGCAGGAATGATTTTTCAAACAGGCTCTAGGATACAGGCTTCAGAATATGTACCACAGTTTCAGGTTCCTGTTCAGCTTTCTCGTATTAGTTAGCCGACTAATTTTATAGTTTACACTTTTACACAAAAAACGCAAGTGTTTTTTGTGCAGTTTATATTTTTTTTAGATTTGTGTCTTAAATTTATTGAATTTAAAATATGTATTTATTTTGTCGGCTAATTATTATGTATAAGACCACAGTATCTGTTGTCCGGAGTTTTCATGATAAAAAGAATCCTGCCCGGCAGGCTTTTTATGTAATGCGTAACAGGAATTTCCTGTTACAAAAAAATACCGCCTGCCAAGCGGTTTTCACAGCTTTGACAAGCGGTATTGAATATTGTGATTTCAAATAAACTGGTTGGTCTCTTCGTCGTAGTGGTAGTCGATGGAATCCATCTTATCCAACAGGGATTCCCTGTTCAGTCCGCGGCAGGTGCACAGTGCTTCCAGAGAATCGTAATAATCCCGAAGCTGGGTATTTACATAACTAAGCAGAATCATAGGATCTTTTGGTATCATAAGACTTGGACTCCTTTTCTTTTCCTTTACTTCACTTTAACCACATACTCTCCATTCTCCACATCCAGTACCAGTGTATCGCCGGTATGGACTTCGCCTGAAAGGATTTTTCTGGCAGTCAGTGTCTCTACATATTTCTGAAGATAACGCTTCAGAGGTCTTGCACCGTAGACAGGATCGTAACCATTGTCAATGACATCCTTCTTGGCTGCATCTGTCAGCTCCAGGGAAAGCTCCTGGTCGGCAAGACGGTCATTCAGCTCTTTTACCATCAGATCAACGATACTACCAATATTATCTTTTGTCAATGGCTTAAACAGAATGATCTCATCCAGACGGTTCAGGAATTCCGGACGGAAATGTCCGCGCAGATCATCCATAACCTCTTTCTGGGCTTCTTCCTTGATTTCTCCATTTTCATCAATACCATCCAGCAGATAAGGAGATCCGATATTGGAGGTCATGATCAGAATTGTATTCTTGAAGTCTACAGTACGTCCCTGGGAATCGGTAATACGACCATCATCCAGTACCTGCAGAAGTACATTGAATACATCCGGATGTGCCTTCTCAATCTCATCGAAAAGTACAACGCTGTACGGTTTCCGACGAACAGCCTCTGTAAGCTGTCCGCCTTCCTCGTATCCAACATATCCTGGAGGAGCTCCGATCAGTCTGGATACAGAGTATTTCTCCATGTACTCGCTCATGTCGATACGAACCATATTCTGCTCATCATCGAAAAGAGTCTGTGCAAGGGTTTTGGCAAGCTCTGTTTTACCAACACCGGTAGGTCCAAGGAACAGGAATGAACCGATTGGTTTGGTCGGATCTTTGA
>OLSC01002690.1_pt1 | contig 11547 bp, 10 predicted proteins | sample 1672881 | NCBI WGS metagenome assembly OLSC01 (sample SAMEA3136733, study PRJEB25190) | human gut metagenome | biome: human gut; feature: human-associated habitat; material: faeces | place: Austria | collected 2013
TTTCATACAACCACACGGTATCCATACATTCCGGCGCATAGGCAACCTGTACAGTCTCCCGCCCGCCGAGACCGGCAGCGACAAAACGCTTTTTAAAAGTGCAGTTTGAAAAACGCAGACCGAAGATTTCCAGACCGCGTTGCGTGATTTTTCCCTCGACACGGGGCAACAGCGTATAAAGCAGCTTTTTATCTGTGGCCTCATGCACAGGACAATCATCCTGTGTCTCGCAGAACGACCAGATACTTGCTGCCAGCGGCGGCGTGTTGGCTTCTATCATAGCAGGGGTACGGGTAAAACCTGTCTGTACAGATTTCGCATTGTAGAACAGGACGCAACGCAGAACAACGGCGGTAAACTGTTCTAAATCCAATGTGCCTTGCCTGCGGTAGTCCGGCGCACCGCGTTCCTGTGTGTCGGATTCGATGACACCTTTGCCTTTAAGTAGCGGCTTGTAGGCACTCTGAATCAAATCGAACAGCTTTTCAACTACACCTTTTAAATCCGGACGGTATGCAGGAAGATTTTCAATCTCAATATGGTAACTCTCGCACAGGTTTTCCAGCGGGCCGCTGGTGAACTCACTGCCTCGGTCTGTAATAATTTTGGTGGGAAGATGGTGACTCGGCCAGTCGTGCGGGTCAATGTCTATCCCGTGCTGATGGCAAAAACTGACCTTGTCTGTAAAAGTGTTCTGAAGCAGCAGACGCAGCGCGTATTGCCCGCCCTCTAAACCAACATAAACGCCAGTAATCAGGCGGCTGTAGGCATCGACCATTGTGTAAATGACAGGTCGGCCAATAGGTTTGCGGGAAAGGCGGCTGACAATGTAGATGTCGGCAACGGTGGCATCAGTCATGTACACGCCAATAGTATGCGCGTAATCGCAGACCGAGCCGGTAAACGGACGGTGATTGCGCTGGTAGGCTTTAAGCCCCTGTCTGCTGATGGTCTCGCTGATAGGGTCGCGGTTCTTGCGAAAAAAGTAGCGGAACTGCCAGAACGTGGGATATTCCGGCTTCAATGTGCCGTGTGTGTCGCAGTATTTCGCCCGTAGCATCATCTTGTAGGCAGTCTGCAAGCTCTGCCGCTGTGGGGTGTAGTAATACTTGTTCAGCGCCCAGCGGATGGCCTTTTCATCGGCAGTAAGCTCATGTTGTTCTGGCGCGGGACGCTCTGCGGGTAAAAGTGCATTTTTACTTTGGTATACCCAATAGCGCCAAAGGTATTGAAGTACCGTGCGGCGGGCAATGCCATGCTCGGCAGCAATCTGGCGGACAACCTCGTTGCGATGGGATTTATCATAGATGCAGGCATCCTCCAACAGCGGCGCAATCAGGTCGAGCTTGCGATTGCGCCCCTCGCGCTGGCGGTTGGTGATGTCCTCGTCCAGAACGAAAACAGAGTATGATTCGGCAGGGACGGGCTGTAATTCTGCAAGCAAATCCGATGCAACGGGGTACGGCATCCGAAAGTGTTGGCAGCTGACAACATAGCTCTGTTCTTCTCTGCAAAGCAAAACGCGGACGTGTTCGCCGTTTTCAGCGGCAAGGATGTCAAGATTCCTCATGGTCGGCATCCTCCTTGTCAATGATGATACCCCAATCGGAGATGCCTTGCTGCTGCCAGTATCGGCGGGACAGTTCCAGTTTTTCAGCAACCGAGGGACGGCTTAAATAAGACCGAAAGACAGCCTCACGGACTGCCGTGTGCCCATCGTCATAGTGCAGAACAAAATCTGTGGTGTAGGTTTCGCTGGGAAGATTTAAGTCGTTGGCAGGAATATCATTGCAGAGGATAGGAACATTACATTCAAATTGAAAAATTGCCGGTTCTGCATTCAGCATTTTCGCGGCGGCAAGCTGCACTTTGTCATACAGACAGCAGACGGCCTTACATTTGGTGAGCATGATTTTGGTACAGCGTTCTTTTTGAACTTGTTTTCGCATTTTTGACGCTCCTTGTTGTAAATTTGGGGCGTCCGTTCACCGAAGAAAAAGGAAAATCACCTGTGCCCTTTTGGGGCAAACTTCCGTTCCACATTTTCCAAATATAGAACTGAAAAGAGCGAAATTTGGAAAAAGTGGAATTTTAGTGTGCCTTTTGGAAAATCTTGAATTTTTGCTTGCCTCATGGATTTATCGTTGCGATGGCGTAAAGTGCTACTAAGAGGCAAAGACGGATTCCACATTTTCCGATTTTGCATTGACCGTACTATATGCGCGGGCACACGAAAAAATCCAGAAAGGCGCAGAGGAAATCAAGAGAGCGCATAGGCGCTCGCTCCACTCCGTTCCGCTCGCAATCCGCCTAATCTCCAAGCCAACTCCAAGAACATTCCAAGTCCACACCAAGCAAAATCAACGCATTATCTCATGTTTTCCCGCATGGGACAGAATGAGAGAGGATTGGAAACAAAAAAGAAAGCAGGCCCCGGAGCCGGATGGCGGAGGGGCCTGCGTGTGGATTCTTAACTTGTCTCTTTGGTCTTCGGTGAACGCCCTGTATCAATGTACAATTCTCACCGCTGCGGATTGATGATCGTGCGCCAATCGAGGTCGCCGTGCTCCAGGCCGTGGATGAGGACCTCGGCGGTGGCGATGTTTGTGGCAACGGGAACGTTGTGCACGTCACAGATGCGCAGCAGGTTCATCTCGTTCGGCTCGCTGGGCTTGGCGCTGATGGGGTCGCGGAAGAAGAGCAGCATGTCCACTTCCTCACAGGCGATGCGCGCCACGATCTGCTCGGCACCGCCGTGGCCGCCGGGCAGGAACTTTGTGACCTTCAGCCCGGCGTTTTCCTCCACCAAGCGGCCGGTCGTGCCGGTTGCAAGCAGACGGTGCTGCTCCAAAATATGGCGATACGCCATACAAAACTGCACCATCAACTCCTTTTTGGAGTCATGGGCTATCAATGCAATCGTCATAGGTAAATGCCACCATCCTTCGCAGCAGAGTACAATATATTAAAAGGTAAGCGGGACGCGCTGCCCGCACAAACGCTTTGCCATGGCCTGTCCGGCCACAACGGCGGGATCCGCAGCGGGCGGTACCGTGCCGTTGGCCCCGGCCAGCTGCAGAACGCGGCTTTCGGGGATGACCGCCAAAAGCTGCACGCCGACGGTGTCGATGCACTCGTCCAGATCAGCCACGGCGGCGTTTTTGCCGAAGCTCTCGCGCCGGACGCGGTTCATCACCAGGCGCACGGCGCTCTGCGGGCGGCCACCCGCCAGCAGCCGGTCCGCCACGATCTTGCCGTCGCGCAGGGCCACGGGGTCGGGCGTCAGCACCAGCAGGGCCTTGTCCGCCACGGTGGAGGCCGCTGTGAACGGCGCGCCCATGCCGGCAGCGGTGTCCAGCAGGATAAAATCAAAATAGGGCCGCATAGCGGTCAGCAGACGTCCCAGCGGGGCCGCCTCCACCGCGCCGCCCTCATACGGGGCGCTGATGACGGACAGCCCGGGGTACAGCGGGCTGGGCACAACGGCCTTGGCCCCCTCGCATCTGCCGCACAAAACATCCTCAATGTCGTAAACGGTGCGGCCATAGACGCCTGCGATAATGTCCACGCTGCGCAGACCGGAGTCCAGCTCCACCAGCAGGGTCTTGCGGCCCAGCCGTGCCAGGCAGGCCCCCAGCAGTACCGAGACGGTACTTTTTCCGGTACCGCCCTTGCCGGAGCAGACCATGATACACTGTGCGTTCATGTCGGCTCCTCTCCACAGTTGCATTAACACTATCTCGCATATATTCTATCACACTTCCGGCTGGACTGCAACTGGCTTTTTGTCAAAATGTGACATGTTCTTTTTGAAGAAAATCACGATAAGGGAAACTTTTTGATGCACTAAATCGGCAGAATGCCCAAGCGCACCCGATGGGGGTTGAGCGGCGCTCCGCAATCATCCGCCAAAGACGGCATCCAGCACAGCGCGCAGGATGGGCGCGGCGTTGGACCCGCCACCGCCGTATTCCAGCACGACGGCCATGGCGATTTGCGGGTCGTCCGCGGGCGCATAGCCGATCAGCACCGAGTTGACATAGTGCCCGCCGCCGGGCAGGGTGTCCGCCAGCTGGGGACTGCCGGTCTTGGCTGCGCAGGCCACGGGGGCCTCGCGCAGGACGCGGGTCGTCCGGGCCATCCGCTTCATGCCGTCGCGGATGGGGCCGAACACGCCCTCGCCGCCCGGAACCGTGGTGAACGTCGGAGCGTACTGCCAGACGGTCTCGCCGGTGGCGGCGTTCACGGCGCGGTCCGCAAAATGCAGGGCGGACCGCTGCCCGCAGTTGGCCAGCGTGGCCGCGTAGGCCGCCAGCTGCAGCGGCGTCACGGCGGTGTTGCCCTGCCCGATGGCGGCCATCAGAGTCAGCCCGGCCTGGTAGTTTTCGTCGCTGCTCCACGTCAGGCGGCCCTGTGCCTCGGTGATTTCAACGCCGGTGGGCGTGGCCAGTCCTAACTGGCGTGCCATCGCGGAAAACACATCCACGCCCAGCCGCCGCCCGACATCGTAAAAGAAGATGTTGCAGCTGTACTCCAGCGCCGTGCGCAGGTCTACCGGCCCGCCGTGGCCGTATTGCAGGCAGCCCGGCTGGTAGCCGCTGTAAAACCCGTACCGCCCGGTGCAGTTGACCGTGGCGGCGGGGTCGATGCCCGCGGTCAGCGCCGCCGCGGCCACGGCGGGCTTGAAGGCCGACCCCGGCGCATACAGCCCCTGGCAGACGCGGTCCAGCAGCGGCGCGGCAGCATCGGCGGAGAGCGCTGCGTAGTCTGCGCGGTAGCGGTTCAGATCGAAGCCCGGCGCGCTGGCGGCGGCCAGGATGCCGCCGGTCTGCACATCCATGACCACCGCCGCCCCGGCGCGGCACTCCCGCCCGGCCCCGGCAGCCTTGGTGGTGCGCAGAACCTCGATTTGGGATAAAAGCGCGTTTTGCAGTTCTTTTTGCAGGGCGCTGTCCACGGTCAGCACCAGCGTGGCCCCGGGCGCAGCATCCCGCAGGGGCACGGTGCGGCGCACAGCGCCGTCAAAGTCGGTGTTCACGAGCACCCGCCCGTCCTGCCCGCGGAGCAGGTCGTCATAGGCGGCCTCCAACCCGCTCTGCCCGATGACAGCATCCATCGCAAGGCCGCGCCGCCGGGCAGTGGGCCACTGCTCTGCCGTGATCGGCCCGGTGAAGCCCAGCGCATGTGGCAGCAGCGTGCCGTTCGGCCAGGTGCGCACGCCACGGGCGGCGGCCCGCACTGCGCCGCTCTGCACAAGATCGGCCTTGTAAAACGACGTCAGAACGTCACTGCCGACGCCCTGCATCACGGGCAGCTCCCCCGCCGACGCGGCAGCAAAAAAGGCAGCAAGCTGTGTTTCCACATCCTTGCTGCCTGTCAGGCTCTCTATGGCTTTTACGGTCTCGCGCAGGTCGGTGCCCGGCGGCGCCGGGATGCGCAGGTAGACGTCATACACGGTGGTGTCGCGGGCCAGAACGACCCCGGCGCTGTCCACGATGGCCCCGCGCGCGGCGTGCTGGGTCACGGTGTAGCTGGCGGAGCTGGCCTCGGCGGCCTTGTCGGCGTAGTAGTCGGCGCGGACGAACTGCATCCAGGCCAGCCGCGCGAAGAACGCCGCAAACACCGCGCCGCACAGCACCATCAGCACCGCCACGCGGACGCGGCGGCGGTGGGAGTTTTTGCGGTTGGCCATGGGATCACCTCGGTAAAAAATGGATTTGTTTGTCAGGAAATGGGACATGTAGGGGCTTGCGGTAGCCATTCACTGCGCGGGCCGATGGCGGGCATCGACTCCTACAAACCGCGCTGCCTATTTATTGTACCCAAAATTCGACGAAAAAGCAATTACTTTTTCACGAAATAGACCGTGCCCCACAAATCGGCGGTGTCGGTCAGCGGGACCTGCGCGGTCAGGCCGTCGGCGTCGGGGGCGGGCGCGGCGGCCAGTGTGCCCAGCCAGTCCCCGCCCGCGGTGGTCACGATGTCCCATGGCGTCAGTGCGCAGTCGGCGGGCAGGCCGGTCAGGACCCACTGCCCCGGCGTGACTAACCCGGCATAGCTGCCGCAAAGCCCGGCAACGGCGGAAAATTCCACAGTGCAGGTGTCGCCGTCCGTGCGGGTAACGACCCCCGCGTACCGCCCGCCCGCGTCGAGGACGGCATTCCCCGGCGCAGTGTCCGGGCAGGCCAGCGTGAAACCGCCGACGCCCCGGGCCACGACCCGCGCCGGGGTGACGCCGGTGATGCCCCGCCCGCAGCCGACAAGCTGCCGCAGGGCGGCGTTCTCGGCCAGCGCGTCGGCTGACTGCGCCAGCTGTTGATGCAGCGTGAAATTTTCCTGCTGCAGGGCGTCCAGCCGGGTCATGTAGTGCCCGCCGACAATGCGGTCTACCCGAGCCAGCGCGGCGGGCCGGAGTGCCGCCAGCTGCGGCAGGGCCAGCAAAAGCGCGGCCAGCACCAGCGGCACGGCCCAGCGCCAACGCCGCCTGCGGCGGCAAGAAAGATCCAACTGCACAAACATCACCCCAAGGCAGAATATGCCTTGCGGGACGGGGTTAGACTTTGGTATAATACAGAAAGAATACCGCGCATGTAGGGGCGGGCATGGCTCGCCCGCGGAACGCAGTGGCAGCCGCAAAGTTCCCGGGTCGATGACGAGCATCGACCCCTACAGCGTGGGGGCGGATTCCCTATCCGCCCGAACATTTTCCGCTGCCGCACACGACCGCGGGCGAACCATGTTCGCCCCTACAAATTAAGAAAGGTCAACTTTTATGAAATACAAGCTCCTGTTACTCGATATAGACGGTACGCTGCGGCCCGGCAGCTGTGAGCGTGTGCCGAAGGAAAACGCCGAGGCCGTCTGCGCCGTGCAGAAGGCCGGCGTCAAGATCGCGATTGCCACGGGCCGCGGGCGCATCGGCGTGGGCAAAGGCCTGCTGCGCAGCATACGGCCCGACTACTGGGTCTGCGCGGGCGGTGCGCAGTTGGTGGACTACAAGGGCGCAGACCTGGCCCTGCACCGCCTGACCACCGAGGAAATGTACGCGCTGGTGGACTTTTTTGAGGATTACGACCTGCCGCTGCGCTTTACCTACCACGATGCGAACTACGCCTACCTCGGCTATGAGGAGTTCGCCCACCGTGAGCGGGAGAAAAATTTGGCGCTGAACATCGTGGACGGCGAGGATCAGGACAAGCATCTGGAGGAGATGCCCTTCGGCGCGTTCGGCTTTCTCTCGCAGGAGATGGCCGACAGATTTCAGGAAAAATACGGCTATCTGGGGCTGAATTTCCTGTTCTCCTACCCCGGCAGCGACGGCTGCGATATTTTGCAGCAGGGCGTTGACAAGGGCGCAGGTCTGCGGGAACTGGCGAAGCTGGCGGGCATCGACCCGGCGGACTGCGTGGCCGTGGGCGACGGCGATAACGACGTTGCGATGCTGAAAGCGGCGGGCCTCGGCATTGCCATGGGCAGCGGCAGCGCTGCCGCCAAGGCTGCCGCGGACCGCATCGGCCCCGACGCCGAGCCCCACGGCATTGCCGAGCTCTGCCGTGCGCTCTGGCCGGAGGCGTTTTAAATGGCCGAGTACACCCATGTCGGCCCCGGTCTGCCGCCGCTGCACGGTGCGCGGGCCAACGCGCTGATCTTAGGCAGCTTTCCCAGCCCCAAGAGCCGGGAGCAGGGCTTTTTCTACGGCCACAAGCAGAACCGCTTCTGGCCGATGATCGCCGCCGTGACCGGTGAGCCGGTACCCGATTGGGCCGACATCGAGGCGAAAAAGGCCATAATTTTAAAGCACGGGCTGGCCGTGTGGGACACGATCGGCGCGTGCGACATCAAAGGCGCGTCGGATGCGTCGATCCGCAACGCCGTGCCGAACGATGTGGCCGCGCTGATACAAAAGCTGGGCGTGCAGGCCGTGTTCTGCAACGGCGCGGCGTCGGGGCGTATCTACGCGAAATATGCAGAACCCCTGACCCACCTGCCCGCCGCCGTGCTGCCCAGCACCAGCCCCGCCAACGCCGCCTGGTCCCCCGCGCGGCTGCAGGCGGCATGGGGCGCTGCTTTAGCACCGTTTTTGCGCGCGGATGGTTGCAAGTGAACGGATTTTGTTCTATAATAAAAAGGTATAATTTTAATATTGTCTGCCGGTAGGGGCGGGGCATGCCCCGCCCGCAGCCTTCCCATGGAAGGCGGTTGACCGTAAGGCCGCGGGCCGGACATGTCCGGCCCCTACAGAGCAAGAAAAACAGGGAGGTGCCTGCATGAGCAAATGGCAGGAAAAAACCAAACGTCCGGTGCTGCCGGTCTATATGGCGGCGCTGGTGTGGCCTATTATGGCCCTGCTGGTGCCCATCTACACGCTGGGCGGGCTGGTGCTGACCGCCGCGGTCAGCGCGGGCGCCTACTTTGCGGGCACAAAGCTCTGCCCTACCCGCGTTGTGCGCACCTACGTGCCCTATGCCACAGGCAGTGAGGACGTGGACGTCATGCTGAACGGCATTGCCGCAAACCTCGATGCACTGCATAAACTGAACGAGGCCATCCCCGACCCGCAGCTTTCCCGGGCCATGGACCGCATGGAGAAGGCAGGCCGCAGCATTGCCGCCGTTGTGGAGAAAACCCCCGACAAGGCGCGCAGCGTGGACCGCTTTGCCCGCTACTACCTGCCCGAGGTCGTCAAGCTGATGGGCACCTACGCGGCGCTGGAGCAGAACGGCGTCAGGGGCGAGAACGCCGCCCAGATCGAGGCCGAGCTGCGCCGCAACGCCGAGACGACGGCGACAGCCTTTGAAAACCAGCTGGATGCGCTCTACAGCGCCGAGGCAATGGATATTTCTACCGATATTGAGGTGCTGGACAGTATCCTGAAAAGCCAGAACCTTGCCAAGTAAATAGAGGATACAAGAAAGGAAGATCACTATGGCTGACCTGAGCAACGAACTGGACCTGAACGTACCCGCCGCACCCTCTCTGACGCTGGATGCCGCCCCCGCGGCCCCGACGCTGACCCTGGACCCCGCCGCCGATGAGAAAGTCATCGCGGAAAGCAAAAAAGCGACCCCCGTGCAGGTCGAGGATACGCCCCTCTCCCCCGAGGAGCAGAAGATGGTCAACGACTTTGCCGAGAAAATCGACATCACGAACTCCCAGATGGTCTTGCAGTACGGCGCTGCCAGCCAGAAGAAGCTGAGCGACTTCTCCGAGACCGCGCTCTCCCGCGTCAAGACCAAGGACATGGGCGAGACCGGCGAGCTCATCACGAACCTGATTTCTGAATTGCAGGGCTTTGATGCCACCACCGAGCAGCCAAAGGGCATCTTCGGCTTCTTCAAAAAGACGTCCAACAGCATTGAGCAGCTCAAGACCCGCTACGACAGCGCCGACAAGAACGTCGAGCGCATCAAGGCCCAGCTGGAGGACCACCAGGTCACCCTGATGAAGGACATCACGATGCTGGATAAGATGTATGAGCTGAACCTTGTCTACTTCAAGGAGCTGACGATGTACATCCTGGCCGGCAAGAAGAAGCTGGCCGAGGTCCGCGCCAACGACCTGAAGGCCGCGCAGGAGAAGGCCCAGCGCACCCAGCTGCCCGAGGATGCCCAGGCCGCCCGCGACCTGGCCGACCTGTGTGACCGCTTTGAGAAGAAGCTCTACGATCTGGAGCTGACCCGCAATGTGTCCATCCAGATGGGCCCGCAGATCCGCCTGATCCAGTCCAACGACACGATGATGGCCGAGAAGATCCAGACGACCATCGTGAACACGATCCCGCTGTGGAAGAACCAGATGGTGCTGGCGCTGGGCATCGCCCACAGCCAGCAGGCTATGCAGGCCGAACGCGCCGTGACCGATGCCACGAACGAACTGTTGAAAAAGAACGCTGCTACGCTTAAACAGGGCACGATTGAAATTGCAAAGGAGTCCGAGCGCGGCATTGTGGACATCGAGACGCTGCAGCAGACGAACAAGCAGCTGATCGAGACGCTGGATGAGCTGAATAAGATCCGCGCCGACGGCAAGGCCAAGCGCGCCAACGCCGAGCAGGAGCTGGGCCGCATCGAGGGCGAGCTCCGCCAGAAGATGCTGGAGATCAACAACTGATTGCCGTTGCAGGGGGCGATGCTTGCATCCGCCCCTACAGCACAATATAGGTATTTGCTATGCAGCTTGAACAACAGGAAAACTTTACCATTCATGGCCCGCAGCTGGAAATCCTCGGCGAGGTCGAGACAAAGCTGCCCGCACCTGCCAAAAAGCGCGGCACAGCGTCGATTGTACTCGTCGCACTGGCGCTGGTGTCGGTGCTGGGCATCGGCGGGGCAAAGCTGAAGGGCGTGTACAGGGAAACGGCGGAAATTTACACCTCCGCGCAGGACGAGTACGGCCACAGCATTCAGGGAGATTTTGAGGCGCAGGCTGACGCGGCGGCGAACCTCATCAAACAGGCGGGCTATGTGGACAGCACCCCGGCGGCTGCTTTACAGGAAGCCGAGGACGCGCTGGCCACGTGGAATGATACGGACGATTCCCCTGCGGTGCAGTACGCGGCCAACCGTCGGCTGTACAATGCGGTGGATACGCTGTATGCGTCGCTGAACAACAAGGTCGATGACAGCACCCAGCGGGCGCTGGATGACCAGTACAATGCGTTTGTTTCGGCGCAGGCGACGATAGAACGCGCTGCCAATGAATACAATCTCTCGGTGGAGGACTACGAGAAAACTGTCTCGCAGTTCCCGGCCAATCTAATCTCCGGTTTGTGGGGTGCGCAGGCACCGGAACGCTTTGCTACCAAATAAACCACGATAACAAGGGGAAATTATGAAACTGAAAACATTTGCCAGACGCGCGGCGGCTGCCGGTGCGGTGCTGGCCGCACTGACGCTGGCGGCGCTACCCGCGCTGGCCGCGCCCAAGGTGCAGGTCAGCACGACAAACGCCGTGGCCGACCATGCGGACATCCTGTCCGACGAGACAGAACAGTATGTCAATGACGTTTCAATCAAGCTATCCGATGCCTGCGGTGCGCAGATCGGCGTCTACACACTGGATGAACTGCTGGGCAGCACGACGATGGAGGGCTTTGCCTACGACGTTTTTAACGCCTGGGGGCTGGGCTCAGACGACCTGGACAACGGCGTGCTGCTGCTGCTGGCCCCCAACGAGGCCGACGGCGGCGACTACTACATCATGCGCGGCGACGGGCTGGAAAGCCAGCTGTCGTTCAGCACGCTGGGGTCGCTGCTGGACGAGTACATGGAACCCTATTGGGTCAACGGTGATTACGACACCGGCACCCAAAAGACCGTGCAGGCGCTGGCCAACCGGCTGTGCAGCATCTACGGCGTAACGCTGAACAGCAGCTATACCGATACCAGCGCCCCCGATAGAGGAGGGCCCAATGTTATGGGCTTTGTTCTGCTGGTTGTGGCGGTGCTGCTGGTCATCTGGCTCATCACCTACCTGATGCGCCCCCGCGGCCCGCGTCCCCCGCGCGGCGGTGGCGGCGGCAGCAGCTTCGGCAACAATATGTTCTGG
>OLSC01002692.1_pt1 | contig 11535 bp, 7 predicted proteins | sample 1672881 | NCBI WGS metagenome assembly OLSC01 (sample SAMEA3136733, study PRJEB25190) | human gut metagenome | biome: human gut; feature: human-associated habitat; material: faeces | place: Austria | collected 2013
GACAGATACGGCGATGCGTCCGTCGGGTGAGGTTATGAAGGGCTGCTGCGGAGAGCATGCTGCAAACAATGCACAGGCGAAGGCCATGAAGGCAGCATGTGGATTCGGAATCTTCATGGGAAGGCTATTTTTCGGATTCCATCTCGAAGCGCACCTTCGCACCTTCCAGAAGTGTGGATTTCAGGAAATAAATCGCTGCCAGAACTCCCTCACCAACGATGCCGATAATCACAGCCAGAAAGGTATTTTTTACAACAGAATAAATGACAACTGCCACACCAAGGATCAGTACCGCGATAATCATGAAAGAGGTAGCTGCAGTCTGGCTTAAAATGCTGGTCAGGCTGTTCATCATGTAGCAGATAAACAGAGCGCCGAAGGTGATAACTGCCGCAATGACCGGACTCTCTGTCAGGGAGGACAGGAAAAGACCAATCGCGATGTTAGAGCAGCCCAGGAGGAAAAATCCCAGGATTGCCGTGTAGGACATCGGCATGGAAACATCACCGTAAGCTCTCATGATCAGCGGATACAGGCAGATAATCAGTACCGGAATAGCAAAAATGGCAACCATTCCGAGGAATTTTCCAACCACGATGTCAGTCACAGACAGAGGAGAAGTCAGAAGCAGCTGATCTGTTTTCTGACGCTGCTCTTCTGCCAGAGCTCTCATAGTCAGGATCGGCGTTACGATCAGGAAAATAAAGTTTACTGCGGAAAGCGTATAACCGAAAATGGGATAAGCCATATTCATATGATACGCGGTGAAATAAATGCCTGTCACCAGAAGCATAAATGCGATAAATACATAGCCGGACATGGAAGTCAGATATGCCCGGATCTCTTTTTTACAAATGGTACTCATTCTTGACCACCCTCCCTGTTATCTTCTTCCTGTGTTTCCGGTTCTTCGGAAGCATCGTCGTCCATCAGGCTCTGAATGGCCTCTGCGTCGCTGGAAGCTCCGGTATTATTCGCTGCCGCGTTATCCTGGGAAGTCAGCTCAAGGAAGATATCCTCCAGAGAAACATGGGTATTTTCCATACGAAGGATCGGACACTGGTTCTCCGCGCAGGCGTAGAAAATCTTTTCCCTGATGTCCTCGTTTCCTTCGGTTTTCACATTGACCTGAACCAGGCCGTTTTCGTTGGAGGTGAAGTTCTTCTCGGCAATCTCCGGAATGGCGTTCAGCATTCCCTCAACCTCAGTCCGGCTGCCCTTGATGGTGAGCTCCAGAGTATTTTCACCCTCCATCAGTTTTGCCAGGTTCTCCGGGGTATCGCTGGCTACCAGATGACCATGGGAAATGATCATGACGTAATCGCAGACAGCACTTACCTCAGAAAGAATATGTGAACTTAAAATAACCGTATGTTTTTTGCTCAGGCTCTTGATCAGGTCACGGATCTCTATGATCTGTTTCGGGTCCAGGCCCACCGTCGGCTCATCCAGAATGATAACCTCCGGATATCCCATCAATGCCTGGGCCAGACCGGTTCTCTGTTTATAACCTTTTGACAGGTTCTTGATCAGACGGTCTTTCATATGGGTCAGCTGAACGGTATCCATGATGTCGGCGATCATGTTCTCCCTGTCTTTTTTCGGTACCTTTTTCAGCTCAGCTGCCAGTCTCAGGTACTCGATGACTGTCATATCCATGTAAAGAGGCGGCTGCTCCGGCAGATAACCGATGTCTTTCTTTGCCTCCTCCGGCTCCTCCAGAATGTCATGGCCGTTGATCACTACCGTTCCTTCTGTGGATGCAATGTAGCCGGTGATCATATTCATGGTTGTAGATTTTCCTGCTCCGTTGGGGCCCAGGAAACCATAGATCTGACCTTCTTCCACCTGAAAGCTCAGATGGTCTACCGCTGTATGATCTCCATACCTTTTCGTCAGATTCTTAACTTCTATCACGGTTCTTCCTCCTTTTTTTGCCTGTCCAGTGCTCGTGCGCCGGACTCCAGCACAAATATATTCTAAAATAAGAAAACTTTGTGTTCATTTGGGGGAAAGATTGTGATTTTTTTTTGATAACTTTTTGAAAATTGTGTGAACGCGGGACACAAAAAAGCCCCCGGCCATGAACCTCTCTCATGCCGGGGGACAATTTCTCATTTTCTCTTATTTTCTGTTGTAATTGATCAGGCAGCCTTTGAGGATGATCTCGCGCTCGTCATCGGTGAGCTCGTCCATTTTCAGGGTGATCTCTTTCAGGCCGTCGCCTGCAACGTAGCAGGTGAACTCGCCGGCTTTGTTCTCGATGGCTTCGCGGATGCCCGGAAGGAAGAGGTAATCGCCGTTCTTGAAAGGAAGCTCGCCCTCGTCGATGAGGAAGGGAAGCATACCCCAGTTGATCAGGTTGGAGCGGTAACGTTTGGTAGCGTACTCGTTGGCGATGTTTGCCCAGCCACCCAGAACCTTCTGGCAGGAAGCCGCCTGCTCTCTGGCGGAACCGTCGCCGGGTTTTACGGCGAAAATGGTGGAACCAACGCCCACGTTTGTCTTATCTACATCCGGATATTTCTCATGGATGGCCTTGAATACCGGTTTGAGCTCCGGAAGAGCTTCGCCCGGACAGTTTCCTGCCTCGATGGCCTTCTGTGCGGCCTGTACCTCTTTTGCCCGGCCAACATAAGCCGGATCTTTTCTGGAGAGGGTGAACTCTGCCAGGCCCAGCGGGTTGGAACGATAGGAAGAAGTCTCTCCGGAGGGGATCAGCTCATCGGTGGTCGTTACCGGATCGTGAATCTCAGATACCACTTTCAGGATCATATTTTCCGGAAGAGCGGACATTTTCGGCCAGTCCTTGATGTTCGGGCCAAAATGGATCTCCTCATTCGGGTCTGCTACGCCGTGGCTGTCGAAGACGCGGTTCGCATAGATATTGCTGTCGAAATGATAGGTCGGTCCGGTGTATTCCACATCCAGATCGGTGGCTGCTGTCAGATAACCTTTGTTTGCTGCTGTTGCCGCGATGGAACGGGCATCCATAAGAGCCACGGAAGCAATCTGACCATTCTGAAGCTTACTTCCCTCACGGTTCGGGAAGTTTCTGGTAGAGTGACGAATGCTGAAGGCATTGTTGGCCGGTGTGTCGCCTGCGCCGAAGCAGGGACCGCAGAAGGCCGTCTTCACGATAGCGCCGGTCTCCATAAGCTCTGCCAGTCTGCCGTTTCTGGCAAGCTCCATGTAAATCGGGGTGCTGGCCGGATAAACACTCAAAGTAAACTCGTCACAGCCGATGCTGCGGCCTTTCAGGATATCTGCTGCCGCGCAGATATTTTCAAAACCGCCGCCTGCACAGCCTGCGATGATTCCCTGATCCACATAGAGTTTTCCGTCCCGGACTTTGTCTTTCAGTGTGAAGTCTACGGCTCCGCCCAAGGACACTTTCGCACGTTTTTCTACATCTGCAAGGATATCGTCCAGGTTCCGGTTCAGCTCATCGATGGTATAGGTGTTGCTGGGATGGAAGGGCATGGCGATCATCGGACGGATCTCACTTAAGTTCACCTCAACCACGCCATCATAGTAAGCGATCTTGCCCGGTTTCAGCTCTTTGTATGCAGAGGTTCTTCCATGGATCCGGTAAAATTCCTTGATCTCTTCATCTGTCTGCCAGATGGAGGACAGGCAGGTGGTCTCAGTGGTCATAACGTCCACGCCGATACGGAAATCAGCACTCAGCTTGGACACGCCCGGGCCCACAAACTCCATAACTTTATTTTTCACATAGCCTTTGGCAAAGACTGCGCCGATAATGGCCAGAGCCACATCCTGAGGACCGACACCCTTTGCCGGCTCACCGGTCAGATAGATGGCAACCACGCCGGGCATATTGATATCGTAGGTCTGACAGAGCAGCTGCTTTACCAGCTCCGGTCCGCCCTCGCCCATGGCCATGGTTCCCAGCGCGCCGTAACGGGTATGGGAATCAGAGCCCAGAATCATCTTTCCGCTCTCTGCCAGCATCTCACGGGCAAACTGGTGGATAACTGCCTGATGAGGGGGCACATAAATTCCACCGTACTTTTTCGCACAGGTCAGACCAAACATGTGGTCATCCTCGTTGATGGTTCCGCCCACGGCACAAAGGCTGTTATGACAGTTGGTCAGCACATAGGGGATCGGGAATTTCTCCAGCCCTGACGCTCTGGCCGTCTGGATGATTCCTACATAAGTAATATCATGAGAAGTCAGTTTATCAAACTTGATCTTCAGTTTTTCCATATTTCCGGATGTATTGTGATTTTTCAGAATACGATAGGCAATGGTATTTTCCGCTGCCTCTTCCCGGCTCAACGTGTCTTTTCCAAGCATGTTGCGAAGAATCAGTTTTGCATCCCCGGAATCTTCCACCAGCTCCGTGCCGTTTACCAGATAGGCACCTGTGTCATATAATTTAATCATGCATCTATCCTCCATTTCTGAACGCTTTTCCTGGCGTTCACTGGGCTTTCAGGTTCTATATTTTTTCTGATAATTCACATTATAACGGTGCAGTGATGAGATTGCAAGGAAAAATACGGGAGGTGGGAAATGAGCACAAAGAAAAGAGGATATGATCTTGAGCTTTAATCATATCCTCTTTCAATGATGATTCTCCATTGGAAGATACCTCTTTTCTTTTATTTGTGATGCTTTTTACAATCTGCTTTTTAAAATAATTGAAAACTTAGTATTTCGGTGGTCCGTACCGTCCTTTCTTTGAAATTTGGGGTCCTGTCACTTATCTTCTTATCTGAATGTTGGAAAGATAAATGAATGACTACTGTTTCACTGGAATCTCCTCCTTACTGGAATCGCCTTTCGTTTGATTTCCTGTTTGTTTTGTTGTCTTAATTATAGCCTGCTGTCTCTATTCTGTCAAGCATTATTTTAAAAATATTTTTTCTTTCTATTTATTGTATTATTTTAATGAAATTTTCTAATTATTTATCCAGCTATAAAAAGACCGGATCTCCTCCACGCAAAGGAAATCCGGTCTGATTCTCTTATGCTCTTACTTTTGCCAACATCACTTTCACTGGCCCCTCGCCCGGAACGATCCGATACTCTTTCACATCTGCAGGAATAATAAAAGTTTCTGCATAATGCACTTCAAAAGGAGCAAAGCTTCCGTCCGTGCTTTCAATGTAGGCATTTTTTCCCTCCACAAGGTTTCCCACGTTCACGGAGTCCCCACAGGAAACGATATAGGGACTTTCCAGGGAATAACGGAAGGTATCGATGGGTTCCCGGACCTGAAGGCCGGTTTTCTCGACAAGGCAGCCCTTTTTTGCAGATACGATCTCATCCTGATGGATTAAATTTTCCTCTATCCAGGGTGTAGTACGCTCCCACTGGATGTTTTTCAGACCATGTTCAATATGAACCGGCCGCGGTATGCCATCCAGGCCAACACGCCCCCAGTCCCATAGTTTAAAGGTGAAAATATAGGGAGTGGCGCTGATCTCCAGCACCATGGTATTTTTGCCGGAGCAGTGAATGGTTCCGGCAGGAATCAAAACATGATCGTGCTTTTTGACCGGAATCTTATTTACATATTCTTCCGCCGGGAAAGGAATTTCTCCTTTTTCCGCTTTTTTCAGATCCTCCGCCATTTTTTCACGATCCACATTTTCTTTCAGTCCCAGGTAAACGTAGGTGTCCTCGTCAGCATCTAGGAAATAATAGCTTTCATCCTGGGTATAATGCATACCGAAGGTATCCTGGATATATTCTGTCAGAGGATGTACCTGCAAGGACAGGTTACCGCCGCCCATGGTATCCAGAAAATCAAAACGGATCGGGAATTCCGCTCCGTATCTGCCGTATACCCTCTCACCCAGAAGTTCCTTTGGGCAGTAGAGTGTCACATTCATGGCCGGAGTCTTCACCGTGATATCTCCAAACTGCATGTTGACACAGTTTTCCTCCGGTACTCCATCAAAGCTCCAGGCCAGATTTTCCTTCTCCTGACCAACGCCAAAATTCTCCTGCATCCAGTGCCCGCCCCAGACGCCGGGATCAAAATACGGCTCCAGACGGAACGGCGCCTTTGCAAACTGCCTGAGTCCATCCCGGAAAGCCTCGCCTGTCACCAGCTTCGGATGATCCTTTTCTTCCGTCTCCAGCACATAATCAAAGGTATCGTATCGCTCTTTTTTATAGCGGTCTGCCAGTCTCCATTCAATGAAAAATCCGATCTTATACTTTGTCAGAGTCGGCGCATCTGCATTGGATAAATTCCAGTTTCCCATACCTGCACGGTAACGGAGCTGAATTTCCCATCTCGTGATATCGCAGTAAACATACAGGTCTCCCCGAGCGATCAGACCGGCTCCCATACCCACAAGAACGGTCATACCGTCGGAAGCTTCCACCTCTTTTTTCATGGCTTCCAGTTTCTCACTGTCATAAAAATCTTTCAGTTTTTTGTGGCAGAGGATGCCGAAAACACGGTCATCTGTGATATAATCTTCAAACTCCTTCAGCCGTTCTTCTTCTGATTTCCGGCAGGTTTCCATATCCAGGATATGGTCTGCCCCCATGGAAACAGCCAGTTTCAGGATTTCAGCCTTTCTCACGCCCGGGTATAGATCAAAGACCACGAGAACACGGCCCTGTTTTTTTCTCTTTTCTGCTTCTTTTCGGAGTTTCTCCGCAGCCGGACCATAGTTTTCCCAGATCTCTGAATCATGTCCCCCGATCTTCTTGACCGGATGCGGATCATAATTGTGATATTTAGTTTTCATGTTCTTATCCCCTTTTCTGCTTTCTCATAGCTACACAAATGCCTCCTGGGAAATAAGCTGCAGGGGGATTGCAAGTTCATTTTTCTCAGAGATCCACCGTATATTTATACCGGTTTCCCGGATAATAGCAAATCGAATATTCAAAAACTTCATTTTCCGGAAGATAGGTTTTTCTTACCCGCTTAAATACCGGCATCGCCGGACCGATTTCAAGAAATGCCTGTACTTCTTCTGATGGAAGCGCCGCCTCCAGCGTATCTTTTCCTTTTTCAATGACAATCTGGTAGGTATCCTTCAGAAATTTATACAGAGATTTCATATAATATTTTTCATCCAGCGGCAGTTCCACCACACATTTCAGATAAGTGATGGTATAGACCAGCGGACTTCCCTGAACATTCCTCACCCGAGTAAGCCGGTAACAGAAATCTGTTTTCGGTATTTCCAGAGCCATAGCTACCCGGGTGGACGGAGTGATTTTTTCCATCTTGCAGTAAGAAGTATTCATCGTGATATTATGCTGCTTCATCTCATCAGTAAAGCTGATCACACTCTTCATATGCTCATCAATCTTCTCATAGGTAACTTCCGTCCCGATTCCCCTTCTGCTCATGATATAGCCAGCCTGGGATAGGGCTGTCATTGCCTGACGAATCGTCACTCTGGACACCTGATACTCTTCCATCAGCATATTTTCTGTAGGAAAACTGTCTCCCTTATTATATTTTCCATGCTCAATATCTGTTCTCAGGATTGTTTCCACCTGTGAATACAGCGGCGGAGCTCCTTTTTCTCTGTTCAGAATCATATCCATCCCTCCGGTTTTTCTTAAAAAAGCAGGCCTTGCATCGCTCTTAATGAAGTATTTTCTTCCATTATAAGTGTTATGCTGCGCTCTTTACAAGCCTTTTCAAGCTTTTCTCCAAAGTATGGAAAACTTTTTGTGATCTGACCGCCAAGGATCAATGCCTGCGGTTTAAAACTGTCCAGGAACGGCAAAATCCCTTCATACAGGATTTTACCAAATTCCCGGTATACCTTCAGGGCTCCTGGATTCTTTTCACTGCAAAGCTCTGAAAGTCTTTTTCCATCCATTTCTTCCCCCATGATCTCTCTGCTGAGTCTTTTCAGACCTCTTACTGAGAGATAATCATCCAGGATGGAATCCCGGAAAGCGGAATTATAAATCCAGCCGTTTTCCGGTACTGCCTCCGTTTTTTTCTTAAGAGCCTCACCATTTTCAAGAAAGGCGGAGCCGGCTCCTGTTCCGATGCAAAGACAGAGAACCTTTTCCTGCTGTTTCTTCATTCCGAAGCGGTAAACGCCTCTGGCAAAGGCTTCCACATCATGCCGGAAAAGGATTTTTACTCTCTCCAGTTTCCGGCTTCTTTTTCGCAATTCTTCCGGAATTCTCATTCCGTAGATCTGATCGTATTTGTTCAGCCCCCTCATCAGGCTGATGCCCTGTTCATAATCAAAAGGCCCAGGGAAAGCCATGCCGATTCCTTCCAGTTTTTCTTTTGGGAAGCCCCCGCCAAGATCAGAAATGATGTGGCAGAAATTTTCAAAGATCGTATCCGGATTTTCCCCGGCTTTCGCCTTAAAGTTTCTGATGCCACCCAACAAAGCCCCGGAGACATCGAAAACGCCTCCCTTAATTTCTGTTCCGCCGACGTCCAGCATGATAAAGATCGACATGGTTTTTCACCTCTATTCTGTATATCCAGTCAAAATTCCTTCATTTTCTGCCTGGCAGCGGCGGAAGGTATCGTGAATCTCTTCTCCTTCTTCCACATCCAGGATATAACGGAACTCATAGAAACCGCCCAGATCAACTTTAAAGTTTGTTTCCCAGAAGTTGTTCATGGGCCAGGAGTAAACTTCTGACTGGTTCCGCTTGGTATCTTTTCCATTGCAAAGGTTGATTCTTTTTGCTTCCAATCCGCCAAGACTGATGAGAGGAGCATCCTTCGTGATGATGCTGACCGTTTTCTCTTTGGATGTCCATGCCACTCCGTTCTGAATGAGATAGAAATCCTGGCAGGTTCCAGGCAGCTGATCGATACCAGGACGGATCACACAACCTGTCTTATCAATGTAAAACTCGCTGCCATCGCCTGCTGTGAACGGAAGACTTATGTAAAGATTTTCCGGCTCCCAGCGGCTGGTCTTATGGATTCTCACTGTTGCCTCAATCTTGGGCATATGTTTATAAACCTTGAGGAAGATATCATAAAGTCTTGTGCCTTTCAGCTCGTAGCTCAATTCCAACGCACAATAAACAGCTCCGTTTTCCACAATCTTTCTGTTTTTCAACTGACTGAAAGAGCGAATCGTTCCTTTGCTCTTTCTGTTACGGCCCATGCGTCTTCTTACCTCACAGGCAGACACTCCGTCCATCGGTGTGATTTCATATACGCCAGAAAAAGCGGTTGTGCCTTTTTCTTTTATCAAATCAGATCCATCCTTTTTCCAGATGATCTTCTTGATGCCGTTCCCATCTGTCTCAATATGGAAATCATCCGTATCGATAACGTCCTCATCTAACCGGTTATTCGAATCTTGAAGGATATCTTCCACACCTTCAGCTCCAACATGTGCATAGTTCTGAATCGTAAAATACGGTTTCTCCTTTCTGGTGATCTCCGCAATAAATTTCTCATGAGGCTTCATGGAAACTTCAAGCTCCACCTGAAGAGCTCTTGCAATCTGCTTTAACTGGCTGGGAATAATTTCCCCGGTCTCCGTATTCCGAACTACTAAATCCATTCTGGAAGCATCAAAGGGTTTACCATCTATGTACTCCCAGAACTCAATGTAAATATAGGCATTGGTATGCAGCACCTCGTCATGCGGATTGATGATCACATAGCGCTGCGGTTTGTCCTGACGAATGCTGACTTCACCTTCCTGTGCCATAAGAATATCCAGATTTCTGGAAATATCCGTATTTGCATTGATGGCATATGCGTCTTTCTTAAGCTCCAGAGAACCTACCATGCTGTCCCAGGGCTCAGAAACGCTGGAGGAATAGCCCCAGGTATGCTCTGCGTACATCATCAGTTCTTCTCTTGCCTTTTCTTTGAGTTCTGCGGAACCTCTTGTTCCCTCGGGATCCATTTTCTCACAGAGACTGTATTTTCTTTCGGCATCCAGATAGAGTTTTACCGGATGCGGGGTAGAACCGATACCATCTGCCCACCAGTCCGTGAAATCTCCTCTGTATACAGGAATATCTTTTGCCTGTTTTTCTACTTCCTGGAAAAACTGCTCCAGAGTCGCCATCTGGAAATGGATCTTTCCTTTATAATATTCATTCAGTTTATTGACACGGCGGGCGATCTCTTTGCTTGGCGGAGCATTGTCTGTGATGGCTCCGGATACCATGAAGGGAACCATGCTGTAAGGATATTTCTCATCCTCAAGATTATGCAGATACCGTTCAATTCTGGTATGAAGCGCTGCTTCCTCTGCCGCCTCTTCATCCTCCACATCATAGAAAAGTTTGCTGTTGATATGGTCATAAAGTTCGTCGCGAATCGTATAAGCACTGCCGCTATGAGGTGAAAAGAACATTTCATTTCCAAGATGATAATGATCCCCATTCCACATCAGGACACGGTTTCCGGAAGGACCTTCCCAGTAGTAAGGAAGCGTCTTATGATAGTTCGGGAACATTCCATGATGGGGATGCAAAGCGGTGTAAAAATAGCGAACTCCGTGATTATACAGAGCATCTGCATAGCCCCAGGCAAGACCATTGATATCTGCGCTCATTCCCGCTACGATGGGATGACCTGTCTTCTTACCGTATGCCTGCATTTTATCCAGAGAATCGTTTAACACCGGAGCGCTTACCAGCTCTGTCATGTTCAGATAGTTTCCGCTCAGACCAATTTCTCCGCTTCTTACATAAGCCTCAAATTTCTTTTTCAGCTCCTCATCTGCCATCTGGTAGAAATTTTCGATCTGCCAGTGGTTCTCACACTGCCATACAAAGCCATCGCAGCCAGTCGTTTTTCCACTGTGGATATCATCCAGAATCTCAATCGCCTGACGGATAAAATCATAATGATAACGCATGATTTTCTCCTGGCGCTCTGTATAGCCGATATCCGTATGTGAATGGTGGATCAAATAAACATTCCACATTTTTTCCATGGTTTTCTCTCCTTCTCGTATGATTATTTTCCTGTGTAAGCAAAACCTGCTTCAAAGTTATCCTGTAAAACAAAGAACAAAACAATCGTCGGTATGGATGCCAGCAGACAAGCGGTAAACAGAGAGGGAACATCTCCTATGCTCATCATGGAAATACTTGCCATAACCGGACGCACATTTGTAGATTTTGTAAATGTAAGACCAAACATCAGGTCATTCCAACACCAGGTAAACTGGGATAAAAATACAATAGAAATCGGTGCTTTTGCCATAGGCGTCAAAATATGTACCAGTACCTGCCAGTTTGTCGCTCCATCCATCTTTGCCGATTCGCAGATTTCAGAAGAAATTCCCATCAGGAAGTTTCTCAGCACAAACATGGCAAAGGGAATACTGATGGCACAGTAAAACAGGATCATTCCGAACTTGGTATTATAAAGGCCAGTCTTATAATAGCCTCTATAGATTGGGATCAAATAAACCTGAAACGGAAAGATTGTTCCACTGTAAATAAACAGAAACCAGAACATCTTATGCTTGATTCTCAGATGAGTCAAACCATATGCAGCCAGCAGAGAGAAAAATACTGCCAGGACAGCTCCGCCTACCGCATATAACAAACTGGATCCCATAT
>OLSC01002695.1_pt1 | contig 11510 bp, 8 predicted proteins | sample 1672881 | NCBI WGS metagenome assembly OLSC01 (sample SAMEA3136733, study PRJEB25190) | human gut metagenome | biome: human gut; feature: human-associated habitat; material: faeces | place: Austria | collected 2013
GCAACGGCGGCTACACCCGCATCATCAAGATCGGCGCTCGCCGCGGCGACGCTGCTGAGATGGCAGTTCTGGAGCTCGTCTGATCTGCTCTGACTGTTTGATACAGTGTTCAAAAGCCCTTTCCCAGCAATGGGAGAGGGCTTTTTTTTTGCGTGGCATTTTCATTGCTTCTGAATGTTACCGGGAATAGCGGGCCAAACTGCAAACATTTCAACAATTCCACTAAAAACTCGAACCTATTTTCTACCAAAATGCCTCTTGATATGTTGTATGGGGGGGTAAACTTAAAATGCAGACGGTGCCTTTTGGGGTGGGTGCCTGCAAAATAACAAACGAAAAGAGGAAGAGAACATGAGAAAAAAGAGTACGAGACTTCTCAGTGCAGCACTTGCGGTGTGCATGATGCTGTCGGTTCTGCCAGTGGGCGCGTTTGCGGCGGAGCCGGGGGCGGAAGAACAGGAAAATGGCGCGAGTGCGCAGGCGGATCCTGTGGGTTCCGAGTTTGTTGAAATCAATGATACGAATTTCCCGGATCCGGTTTTCCAGCAGTATGTTAAGGACAATATTGATACAGCAGATACGACATCTGGTCAGAAAGATGGCAAACTCAGTAAGGCAGAAAGAGATGCAGTAACGACGATCAGTATAGACAATCAAAATTGTACGGATCTTACAGGCATTGCATACTTTGCAAATCTAACGACGCTGAGTTGTAAGCAGAATAGGCTAAATGAATTAGACCTGAAGTATAATGTGAATCTGACAGAGCTGGACTGTTCCTACAATCACCTGACGACGCTGGACGTGAGCAATAATGCGAAGTTACGCATTCTGGAGTGCTCTAATGATGACATGGAGAAACTGAATCTGGGTGATATTACAAACCTGAGTTGGCTGCTTTGCGCCGAAAACAATTTAACAGAACTGGATGTGAGCAAAAACCCGTATTTGGAGCGATTGCATTGCAGACATAACAAGTTGAGAAGACTGGTGATTGGTAAAAATTACAGCTTAACGATGTTGTATTTGATGGACAACCAGCTTACCTCACTGGATCTTAATGGCAAATGGGAAATCTGGAATTTCGATTATGCTGTTCAGTCTTATGCAATTGATGTGAACGAAGATGGCACATTTGATTTGACTAGTTTACCTGAAGGTTTTGACGCAAGTAAAACCGCCGAATGGAAAGGTGGTACTAGGGTCGGAAACACTCTGAACGTGAATAGCCATGAGGTGCGGTATGAATATAATACAGGGAGCAATTATTATAGACAGAAATGGATGGAGGTTAAATTAAAAGTTAATGGGCATAAATATCAGTGGCAACATGACGATACCAAACACTGGAGAACATGTGCGTTAGAGGGCTGCTCGGGTCTGACGGATGCGCAGGAGGCAAAAGCCCCCCATGATTACACCGATGCAAAAGACAATGACTGCAATACATGCGGTTATGTGCGTCCGCTGTACACTGTGACCACAGTCAATGCCACTGCAAAGCTTGAGAGCGAAACTGAAGAACTGAAGGCTCCTGTGGCCGCAGGCACTGAAGTGATTTTGAGTGCCGGAAATGCTCCCGAAGGAAAGACATTTGCAGGCTGGAAACTGTATAAAGTTGTAAATGATACTGAGAGTGAAATCACGGACGAAACAGAACTTGCCAATCTGTTGAAGAATGGCACCGAAACCACTGCGACCCTGACCATGCCCGCTTATAATGTTAAGGCGGAACCGTATTATAGCAATATTCCGTATAACATCAAAGCTGTAGACTGCACTGTGGATAAGCCCGAAGCTCCTATGGGCGATACTGTAACAGCAACGCGCAGGGCGCTGAAAGCCAACGAGCGCTTTACCGGCTGGACGGTGACGGTGAATGGTGTTGAGCAAGACACGGACACCTTCCTGAAACCGGACGCGGACGACCCCACCAAAGTGAGCTTTGTCATGCCGGCTGAGAACGTGGAAATAAAGGCAAACTTTGAGGGGAATCCCACGCTGAACATCGGCGACCATGTGACTGCGAACATTGACGGCAGCGATGCGCCCGTACCGAGCGGCAGCGCTGTGCCGGTGGGTGAAACCGTGCACCTGACAGCCACTGTGCCGGATGGACAGCACTTCATCGGCTGGACGGTGAAGGTAGGCGATGAGGAACAGAAAGCAGACGACTTCCTGACGACCCCGAACGCAAACGACCCCACCAAGGCGACCTTTACGATGCCGAGTAAGAATGTGGAAGTGACGGCAAACTTTGCGAGCAACCCCACTCTGAACCCCACTCTGAGGGTCGGCGACCATGTGACGGCGACCATTGACGGCAGCGATACGCCCGTACCGAGCGGCAGCACTGTGCCGGTGGATGCAACCGTGCACCTGACAGCCATTGCGCCGGAGGGACAGCACTTCATCGGCTGGACGGTGAAGGTAGGCGGTGAGGAACAGAAAGCAGACACCTTCCTGAAGACCCCGGACGCAAGCGACCCCACCAAGGTGACCTTTACCATGCCGGATGCTAATGTAGAGGTGACGGCAACCTTCGCGGATGACCCCATTGGCCCGGATGGCCCCGACCCGGTTGGACCCAGCGATACCGGCAACATTCAGGGCGCGATCTCTGCTGTGGTGATCGGTGCTGCCGCAGGTGCTATCATCTATGAAGCCGGCACCGGCATCTACCGCGTCATCAATATGCCCGGCATCCCCATGCCCTCCAACCGTATCGAGCTGGCTGAGCTGCTGTGGGAGCACGCCGGCAAGCCTGAGCCTGTAAGCACCGCCCGCTACAGCGACATCGACGAGGGCGATACCGACGCACAAAAGGCCGCCCGCTGGGCAGTGGAGCAGGATCTGATGAAGGACGATGCGGACAACAATAAATTCCACCCGGCCTTCCCCGTCAGCAAGCTGCGCACCTGCCTGACCTGGAACGCCGCAAAAGAAAAAGGCTTGTTTGACAAGACCGAAGAATAAAAATCAGGACCCCAAAAGGGCTGCTGCACCAAATGTGGTGCAGCAGCCCCTTTTCTCGTTTTCGGGTGTTGGAATTGCGCCCGGCCCGTGGTATACTGACAATAGCATGTTTTCGGCCTTTGGCCGGACAAGTTTTCCACACAGAGGAGGCGCAGCGGTTGAAACATCCGAATCATTTTGGCCGGTGGTTGGCTTGCGTGCTGCTGTGCCTGCTTCTGGCAGGCTGCAGCATGCCCGGTGAACAGGTGCAGGTGGAAGAACTTCTGCGTGCGCCCAAGCTTTCCGGCGATTACGGCGATGTGCAGACTGCCCTGAACGACTGGCTGGGGGAGAGCGCACAGCTCAAATATCCCATGCAGGGCGACCTGCTTTCGCCTTTCCTGCTGCAGGATCTGGACGGTGACGGCAGGCAGGATGCCGCCGTGCTTTACACCACCGCCCAAAGCTCCAACGTGTGCATTGCCATCCTGCAGAAGGATGATGCCGACATCTGGCATGTGCGCCAGAACGTAGAGGGCCTTGCAGACACGGTAGAGTCGGTGGGGCTGGCCCAGCTGCAGCCCGGCGATGCCACCCAACTGGTGGTGGGTTATACAGCGGCACAGGGCGACCATTATCTGGCTGTGTATTCCTACACCGACGGCGTGCTTTCCACGATCCTGGAGCAGCAGTACCAGCAGTATCTGGTGGAGGATATCACCGGCGGCGGCAATCAGGACCTGATCCTGATGTCTACGCTGGAGGACGGCGGCGTGCAGATCGAACTGCTGACCGTGGATAAAGAGGGCAGCTTCCAGCAGGTGGCTGTTATGGGCCTTTCCGCCAATCGGTTCGCCGGCTGCGCCTCGGTGGCGGCGGGTGTGGGTGCGGACGGCAGGCATTATCTGGTGCTGGATGGCTGGACCGGTATTTCCGGCAACAATCTGGCCAGCGTGCTGCTGCGTTTTGACGAGGACACGCAGCAGATGGTGCCTGCCGATCAGATCAGCACCGAAAAGCTTTACACCGCATCCCTGCGCAATGTGCCCAGTCTGGTCAGTCAGGATCTGGACGGCGACGGCATCGTGGAGATCCCCACCCAGCCGGACGAAGCGGGCCTGCTGAACATGAGCCAGAGCCGCCGCATGGATTTTATCGTGTGGATGGACTATACCAGCCCGCACCCGGAAAAAAGCTTCGGGCTGCTGGACGAAGAGACCAACTGCTATATCGAGCTGCCCATGGAGTGGGAGGGCAACCTCAAACTGACCGACAGCGAACAATATGATGGTGCAGTGGAGCTGCGCACGGTGGACGAAGACCAGCTGGTAATGACCCTGCGTCTGGTGCGCACCACCTCCAGCCTGAAGGGCTGGACCCGCCTTGGCATCGTGGCATCCCGCCAGATGCAGGCGAAGCTTGCCCCGGATGTGGAGATCCGTGATAAAAATTACCGCCTGTCCAAGGCGCTGTATCTGCTCAACTAAAGAACGGAGGAACAGTTCATGGTACGAGTGCTTGTCGTTGAAGATGAAGCCAACATCCGCGAGATGATCGCGCTGAACCTGCGCCTTGCGGGCATGGAGGCTGTGGAGGCCGAAAGCGCCGAGGCGGCTCTGCCGCTGCTGGAGAAGAAGCCGGGCTGCGATGCGGCCATTCTGGATGTGATGCTGCCGGGCATGAACGGCTTCTCCCTGTGCGAGACCATCCGCCGCACCGATCAGAAGATCGGCATTATCATCCTCAGCGCCAAGGGACAGGAGCAGGACAAGATCCGCGGCCTTTCTATTGGTGCCGATGACTATATGACCAAGCCTTTCAGCGTAAGCGAACTGCTGGCCCGTGTGAAAGCGCTGTGCCGCCGCGTCGGCCGTACTGCAGGCGGGGACGAAAAAGAAAAGGAAAACCCGCTGGGGATGCTCACCAGCGGCGAATTTGTGCTGGACGAGAACCGCCGCGTGCTGCTCAAGGCAGGCCAGCCTATTGAGCTGACGCAGGTGGAATTCCAGATCATGGAGCTGTTCTTCCGCAACCCCGGCATTGCGCTGGTGCGCGAGAAGATCTTGAAGGGTGTGTGGGGCGAGAACTATTTTGGTGACGTGAAGATCGTGGATGTGAACATCCGCCGTCTGCGCATGAAGGTGGAGGATGAACCCAGCCATCCCACCCATATCCTTACTGTGTGGGGCTACGGTTACAGATGGGAAGAATGAGAAGCGGGATCACCCGCCGGTGGCTGCGGGGCAACCTGCTCATCACCGTGCTGCTGGTGCTGCTGGCCGAAACCATGTTCCTGTACAACTACACACGCAGCTATTATAACAGCGTGCAGCAGACCATGTACCGGCGGTTCTCTTCGGTGTCCGGCCAGCTGAAAATGTACACCGGCGATACGGTGCAGAGCACGGCGGCTACCCGCAGCGTGGCCCTGCGCCGCATGGTGGAGCAGTTTGCCGATAAGGACAAATACGAGTTCATGCTGCTGGACAGCTATGGCGGGGTCATTGCGTCCTCCAGCGGCACAAATGCGGACGGCATTGTGACCGGCATCGACTTTGAGCAGGCGCAGGAGGCTTCTGACGGCCTTGGTGTGGCGGTCTACCGCACCCAGTCCGGCGAGCTGGTGATGGCGGCCTGTTATCTGGTGCCCTATGCCGCCGAGGATGTGGCGGCGATGCGTCTTGTCACCAGCCTGACCCTTGTGGGAGCACAGATCAAGAACGCCCTCGCGGTAAGTGTTGTGATCGCGGCGGTGATCCTTGCTTTCACCGTGATGTCCGGCCTGTACTTCATCCGCAGCATCGTGGTGCCGCTGGGGCAGGTGGAGCGCACCGCAGCCAGCATCGCCCGGGGTGAGCTGGACGTGCGCCTGCCGGTCACTGGCAACGAACACGACGAGGTGGACCGCCTGCGCGGCACCATCAACCAGATGGCCGAAGGGCTGGAAGAGACCGAGAAGATGAAGAACGAGTTCATCAGTTCCGTCTCTCACGAGCTGCGCACGCCGCTCACCTCCATCCGGGGCTGGGTGGAGACCCTGCGCACACTGGACGACCCGGCAGACGAGAACTACCGCAAGGGCCTTGAGATCATCAACAATGAGACGGGCCGCCTGTACAACATGGTGGAAGAGCTGCTGGATTTCAGCCGTCTGCAGAACGGCCGCATCCGTATGGACTGCCGCCCGCTGGACCTTGTGGCAGAGCTGACCGATGCGGTGCTGTTCTGTGAAGCACGCATCCAGCGCGAGGGCCTTGTGCTCAGCTACACCGAGCCGGAGGAGATGATCCCGGTCTATGCCGACCCGGACCGTCTGCGGCAGGTGTTCATCAACATCATGGACAACGCCATCAAGTACTCGGCCCCCGGCGGGCGCATCACGGTCAAGCTGTGGGCGGGCGAATACAAGGCTTTTGCGGAGATCATCGATCAGGGCCGCGGCATCCCGCCGGAAGACCTTGAGAATGTCAAGACCAAGTTCTACAAGGGCAGCAATTCGGTGCGCGGCAGCGGCATCGGCCTTGCGCTGGTGGATTCCATCATGACTGCACTGGACGGCACCATGGACATCAAGAGCACGCTGGGCCGCGGCACAGTGGTCACACTGGGCTTGCCGCTGTACCATAAGGCGTGAAGATTTTGTCACAATTCTGTGGTAAAATGGTCGAGAAAAATATGATCCGATAGGAGAACCCAATGAATCAACCCAAAAAGGAACGTTTCAAGACCAGCGTCGGCGGGCAGGCGCTGATGGAAGGCATCATGATGCGCGGCCCGAAGCTCATCTGCTGCGCCGTGCGCAAGCCGGACGGCACCATTGAGACCAAGATTGACCCTGTGAAGAACCACGGCATCTGGACAAAGATCCCGCTGGTGCGCGGTGCCATCTCCATGATCGAAAGCCTGATCGTGGGCTACCGCTACATGATGTACTCGGCTCAGGTGAGCATGGGTGACGACTACGACCCCGAAGAGGAAGAGACTGCCTTTGAAAAATGGGTGGGCGACCACTTGGGCAAAAAGGCAGAGGACGCACTGCTGGCCTGTGCCGCCGTACTGGGCGGCCTGCTGGCGATTTTGCTGTTCACCGTGCTGCCCACCCTCATCGTGGGCGGCGTGAACCACTTTGTAACATTGGGCCGCTGGGCCAAGGTGGTGCTGGAAGCGGTGCTGAAAGTTGGCATCTTCCTCACCTATATGGTGGCCATCTCCAAGATGAAGGAGATCCACCGCGTGTTTGAGTACCACGGTGCCGAGCACAAGACCATTGCCTGCTATGAGGCCGGTGATGAGCTGACCGTGAAGAATGTGCGCAAGTACACTCGGTTCCATCCGCGCTGCGGCACCAGCTTCCTCATTCTGGTGGTCATCGTCAGCGTGTTCCTCTACAGCGTGCTGCCGTGGGGCAGCATCGGCCTGCGGGTGCTGTTCAAGCTGCTGCTTCTGCCGCTGGTCATGGGCATCAGCTATGAGCTGCTCAAGTGGTGCGGCCGGTCCGATAACATTGCCACCCGCATCATCCGCCAGCCCGGTATCTGGGTGCAGCACCTGACCGTGTTTGAACCGGACGACAGCATGATCGAGGTGGCCATTGCCGCCGTGACCCCTGTGCTGCCCGAGGACCCGGAGGATGGCAGATGGTAATTGCTGGTTTGACCCCGCGCGAAGCGGTGCGGGCCGTGGAAGCCCGGCTTTCCGCTGCAGGGTGTCCGGATGCCGATTACGATGCACGGGAGCTGTTCCGCGTGGCAGCCGGGCGGGATGCCCGCCTTTCCGACCGGGTGCTGACCACAGAGGAAGCGGAAAAGCTGGAAGCCCTCTGCACGCGCCGTGAGCAGCGGGAACCGCTGCAATACCTGTGCGGAATCTGGAGCTTTCTGGATTTTGACCTTGCCGTTGGCCCCGGTGTGCTCTGCCCCCGGGCAGACACTGAGGTGGTAGCGGAAGCGGCTGCCAATACCCTGACGGGCATTGCAGCGCCCCGGGTGCTGGATCTCTGCGCGGGGACCGGCTGTCTGGGGCTGGGCGTCAAGCGCTTCTGCCCGGCGGCGCAGGTGACCTGCGTGGAAAAAAGCCCGGAAGCTTTTGTTTATCTGGAAAAGAACTGCCGCTGCGCCCTGAAAGGGCAGGGCGGGCAGACGGAGGACTTGCTGGAGCCTACCGCGTTTGAGCAGGCAGATGCCCCGGCCTTTGACTGGGGGCCGGCGCTGAACGCCCTGCGCGCAAAGGCAAAGCCAGCCTATGCGGTGCAGCCGGTGGAGGGCGACCTGTTCACCTACTGGCAGGGCCTGCCGGAAGGGCAGCTTGATCTGATCGTATCCAACCCGCCCTACCTCACCGCCGAGGAGATGCGGCATCTGCAGCCGGAGGTGGCGCAGGAGCCGGCCATGGCGCTGGAAGCAGGAAAGGACGGCCTTGTGTTCTACCGTGCCCTTGCAGAGCATTACCAGAATGCACTGCGGCCCGGCGGAGCGCTGGTGCTGGAGATCGGCTGGCAGCAGCGGCAGGCTGTGGCGGCACTGCTGGCTGCAAACGGCTGGGCAGACATTGAATGCCGCAAGGATTTTGGCGGCAATGACCGGTGCATGATCGCCCACAGACCCGAAAAATAAAAGTGAAAATAGAAACAACTTCTTGTTGTAATATTTTGATTTTGTGGTATACTATACTGGAAAGTATACGGACAGCCCGCGCACGGCGGGCAGCAGGAAGAAAAGGAGCAGCACGCTATGGCAAAAAATCAGAACAACAACACCGTTGCCCCGGCGACCAAAAAGACCGAGCCGGAGGCCAAAAAGGATGCGCTGGCCACTGCGCTGGCCCAGATCGAAAAGCAGTTCGGCAAGGGTGCCGTGATGAAGCTGGGTGATAACGCCTCCATGCAGGTGGATGCCATTTCCACCGGCAGTCTGGGTCTGGATCTGGCTCTGGGCGTGGGCGGTGTGCCCCGCGGCCGCATCATTGAGGTGTACGGCCCGGAATCCAGCGGTAAGACCACGCTGGCTCTGCACATTCTGGCCGAAGCCCAGAAGCAGGGCGGCGAAGTGGCCTTCATTGACGTGGAGCACGCACTGGACCCCACCTATGCCGAAGCGCTGGGCGTGGACATCAACAATCTGCTGGTCAGCCAGCCGGACACCGGCGAGCAGGCCATGGAGATCTGCGAAGCACTGGTGCGCTCCGGTGCCATCGATGCCATCGTGGTGGACTCGGTTGCCGCCATGGTGCCGAGGGCTGAGATCGAGGGCGAAATGGGCGACAGCCATGTGGGCCTGCAGGCCCGCCTGATGAGTCAGGCCATGCGCAAGCTGACTTCGGTCATCGGCAAGACCAACACGGTCTGCGTCTTCATCAACCAGCTGCGTGAAAAAGTGGGCGTGATGTACGGCAACCCGGAGGTCACCACCGGCGGCCGCGCCCTGAAATATTACGCCTCGGTGCGCATCGACATCCGCCGCGTGGAGGGCCTGAAGGACTCTTCCGGCCAGTTCATCGGCAACCACACCCGCGCCAAGATCGTCAAGAATAAGGTGGCACCTCCGTTCCGTGAGGCAGAGTTCGATATCATGTTCGGCGAGGGCATTTCCAAGATGAGCGAACTCATTGATGTGGGCGTGAAGCTGGGCATCGTGCAGAAGAGCGGCGCATGGTTCAACTATGGCGATATCCGTCTGGGTCAGGGCCGCGACAACGCAAAGCAGTTCCTGAAGGACAATCCCGAGATCGCAAACGACATCGAGGGCCAGATCCGCGCCAATGCCGATAAGCTGTACGCATCCCGCCGCCCGGCAGGCAAGGGCGCTGCGGCCAAGGCCGAGGAACCCGCCAAGGCTGCAGATGCCAAGGAGCCGGTGGTCAAGGCTCCTGCCCGCAGCAGCGAGAGCGAACTGGATATCATGGTGGAGGACTAAATGTCCTTTTATAAACGCCGCCGCCCGAAGCAGGAAGAAGAAAAGTGCGCCGACCCGGCCAAGGCCCGCGCCCGCGCACTGGATGCGCTGGCCTCGCGCGAGATGTCCTCGGCACAGCTGTATGAACGGCTGTGCTATGGCTTTACCGAGCAGGCTGCAGCGGCTGCTGTGGCTGAGATGGTGGAGCTGGATTACGTAAACGATGACCGCTATGCCGAAGCCCGGGCACACAGCCTGCTTGCCGCCCGCAAGAGCCGCCGTGCGGCGGCCCAGAATCTGCGGCAGAAGGGCCTTTCCGGCGCACAGATCGAGCAGGCGCTGGAAAACGTCTATGCCCCGGACGCAGACGGCGAAAGCCCGGAGCTGGAAGCTGCCGCCGCTCTGGTGCGCAGCCGCTATATGAAAAAGCTGGCCGATGGCCGCCGCGACCTTGTGGTGGCCGCCCTGCAGCGCCGCGGCTTTGCGTATTCGGTCATAAAAGAAGCGATAAAAAGAGCGGAAGAAGAATAAAAAGCACCCCTCAAAAGAGAAAGAGAGTATCATCCCCTATGAAAATTGCGTGTATTTCCCTTGGCTGCCCCAAGAATCAGGTCGATCTGGATGTGATGGTGCACATCCTGCTGTCTGCCGGCCACGAGACCGTGGCCGATCTGGCCGAAGCAGATGTGATCCTTGTGAACACCTGCGGCTTCATCGAGAGCGCCAAGACCGAAGCCATTGAAAACATTCTGGAAGCCTGCTCCTACAAGCAGCAGAACCCGGAGCTGAAGGTCATCGTCACCGGCTGTCTTGCCGAGCGCTACCGCAGCCAGATCGAGGAAGAGATCCCCGAGGTGGACGCGGTGGTGGGCTGTGCCTCCAACAAGGCCATCGACACCATCGTGGCCCGCCTGTTCCATGGTGAGGACCATCTGGAAAGCTACGGTGCCAAAAAGGACTTTCCGCTGGGCGGCAAGCGTGTCATCGGCACGCCTGCCCACTATGCGTACTTAAAGATCGCTGAAGGCTGCAACAACCGCTGCCACTACTGCGCCATCCCCGGCATCCGCGGCCCGCTGCACAGCCGCGATATGGCCGACTGCGTGGCCGAAGCCCGCTGGCTGGCCGGTGAGGGCGTGAAAGAGCTGATCGTGGTCGCACAGGACCCCACCGCTTACGGCGAGGACTGGGGCAAGCCCGGCAGCATCTGCGAGCTGTTGGATAAGCTGAACAAGGTGCCGGGCCTCGAGTGGATCCGTATTATGTACGCTTACCCGGAGCGCATCACGGATGAGTTCATTGCCGCCATGAAGCGCAATGAGAAGGTGGTGCCCTACCTCGATCTGCCCATCCAGCACTGCAATGACACCATCCTCAAGAATATGAACCGCCGCTCCAACCGCGCCGAGCTGCTGGAGGTGATCGGCAAGCTGCGCCGCGAGATCCCCGGCATCACCCTGCGCACCACTCTGATCGCAGGCTTCCCCGGCGAGACCGAGGAGCAGTTCGAGGATCTGTGCAATTTCGTCAAGGAAGTAAAGTTCGACCGTCTGGGCTGCTTTGCCTACTCGGCCGAGGAGAACACCGTTGCTGCCAAGATGGACGGCCAGATCGATCAGGAGACCAAGGACAAGCGCGCCGAACTGGTGATGCAGATCCAGACCG
>OLSC01002696.1_pt1 | contig 11503 bp, 8 predicted proteins | sample 1672881 | NCBI WGS metagenome assembly OLSC01 (sample SAMEA3136733, study PRJEB25190) | human gut metagenome | biome: human gut; feature: human-associated habitat; material: faeces | place: Austria | collected 2013
CACCGCAGTGGGCGTCCAGCGAGCAACCGCCGTAGGCGGCTCTTAGCGAGTCGGAGTGTGCGCCCCCCCTACCAATCAACGACAACGTGCAATTTAGGCGAACACCGTTCGCCCTACGGGATATATGGTGCAAAACCATGTCTCTCAACAAACAAGCGCTCCGGTTTCATCACTTGACAAAACCGGAGCGTCCGTTTATAATACTGATATAAGAACGGCTCTCACGTGTCAGGTGCGGTCGTTCCCCGAACAAGTTTAGAGCTTGAGGAAAACGCCGCTGCCTTTTTAGGTGGCGGTTATTTCTTGAGGTTCAAAATACCGAAGACAACCGTCGCAAGCAGCATCAGAAGCGTAAGTACCTCCATTGTTGTCATGCGCGTCACCCCCTTAATGCAGGGGAATAACCTCGCCGTTCCATATCAGCAACTTCATTATAGCATACATGGTTTCATACTGTCAATAAACCGCTCTTCGGGGCGGCTTTTGTGTATTTCCCCCGTATTTCAATCACATAAACCCCAAAAACAGGCACACCTCTCGGTGTGCCTGTCAGCTTGTCGAAAAAGTAATATTCGATTTTTATGCTTCGTGCGGCAGCACGCATTCAATCGAATTTGCTTTGCAAATTCATAAATTCCGGGAGCATGTATCTCGGAATTTATACAAGGGAAGAAAAAATGTGTCCGCAGGACGCGGTTTTTCTTCGAGATTCGCTCGAAAGCGTGGTTTCGAGCGAGAGGCTGTTCGGAAAACGAAGTTTTTCGACAGCCTCACAGGCACACCTCTCGGTGTGCCTGTTTTCCGTATATTACTCTCTATCCTGCGACCCGCTGTCTCCTACCACAGAATCAGCAGATCGGATATTGTACCTGCCGCGATGATGACAATCCAGCAGACAAGCGGTGCTGCCCACTCTGCCCTTCCCTCGCCCTGCGGCGCGAGCTTGGGGCACGCTCTCATCAGCAGCTTTGCCGCCGCGAAGCCGAACGCACCGCCGAGGGTATTCAGCAGCAGATCATCCACCGAGGTGACGCCGCCCGCGGCCAGCTGTATCAGCTCAATGCTGAGCGAGGTGCCGAAGCACCACCGGATGGTGCGGCCTGCCCGCTCGAACCACCGCCAGAACAGCGGCAGGAACAGCCCGAGTGGAAACAGCAGCGCGATATTTCCGGCAATGTTCACGAACGGACCCAGACCGGGCGCCTCCGGAGATTTTACCACGGAAATCATATCCGCAAACGGAATCAGCTCCAGCCTTGGCTGCGGCAGCCTGCCGAGGAATATCTGCGCCAGCGAGGGACCGGTGAACAGTCCCACGCCTGCAAGGTACACCAGCAGAAGCAGCGTGCCGATGATACCGCGTTTTCTCATCCGAGGGCCACTGTCGTCGTATAGGCAACATCACCGTCCTGTGCAGACTCGACGCCGTTTTCCGCGTCCTTCTCGGCCTGTGCACGGTATTTCTCGATGATATCCTTCGGATAACCCTCTTCGGTGTAGCCTGCGCTTGCGTTCCACTCATCGCCCTTTTCGTCCGTGTAGGTCACGGATACGTTGCTGCGGGCAAACTGCTGCATAATGCCATACGCCATCGCATCGCTGCCGTACAGATTCATTGCGTCAATGTTGACCGCATTCTTGAGCAGCGCGTCAATGTCCGCCCGGTCGGTCACCTGCACGCCCTGCCAGCAGTCTTTATCCGGCAGATAGATGCTCAGCGCAACCGACTTTACGTTTTCCGCGCTGATGGCCTTGGGTACAATGCCTGTGTACTTTTTGATGAGTGCAAGCGTCTTTACGTCCTTGTCGGTCACGCATACGGCACCCTCGCTGTAATAATCGTCGTTATTCTGCTGCGAGAATTCCATGCGCAGCACCGGCATGGCGTCATCGGTGTGGGTCAGCGCCTCTGCCTTGAGCGTGTCAATGATCTCCTGCGCCTTCTGCGAGTCGCTGAGTGTGCCGACGCCGTTGTAGCCGTCACCGTTGGTGTAGAAAACAATGTTGCGGTGATAACCCTCGTTGACCTCGCCGAGCGCAAACAGCGACCACGCCTTCTGCTTGTACTCTGCGGACTGGTAAATCTGCTTTTTGAGCGTGAACACTTCGTCTGTGGCCGGCAGCTCATACGAACGGCTCTTCACCTTGCCGTTCTTCAGCTTGAAGGTGACGGTGATGCACTCCTTCTGTGCATTTTCATCCGTATTATTCAGGCTTTCCACGCCGAGCGCCGCCAGCTGCCGCGCTGCCGCGATGTTTTCCGGCTCACTGAGCAGTGCCGATTCACCGACGTAACCCATCGGCGCTGCCGCTGCAATGCTGCCCTCATCCGGCAGCCACTTGTCGTAGCCGAACACGTCGGACTGCATGGTCAGCAGACCCGCACACAGCACTGCAAGGATGATAACCAGCTGCAGCGGCTTGCGGAAGATGGCGCGGAAGTCGAACGCGTAGATAATCCCCACCACGCAGTGGAAAATGACCGTGCCGAGCACCAGACCGACCCAGAACCACAGCTCGGATTCGTAGACCAGCATTTTGAAAATCTCAGCGAACGCCGTACCCATAACCACGCAGATAATAATCTTGACGGGCAGCTTGATCGGGTTGAATGCCAGTGCCGTGCCCGCCCGCTCACTCTTTCGGATGCGGAACAGGAACAGCGCCAGTGCGGTGATAACGATCGCCGCAACCGCATAGCCGATCAGCAGACCGATAGCACTCGGCTCCTGCAGCCCGGCGGCGTAATCCATCGTATAGACAGGCTCTACCGCCCCTGCCCAGCTATGCATTTTCGTGCCGTTTACGCCGAAATACTGAATCAGCGGTGCAAACTTGTTGCAGAACAGCAGCGAAGCCATGGAAGCATCCATCACATAGGTCTGGAAGAACATGCTCTTGAGACCCTGCCACAGTGCGGTTACGAGTGTCGGTCCGAAGTACACCCACAGACCGAGCAGCAGCGTGATAACCGTGTTGCCGCACAGGATGGTCGTAACAGCCGCCATCGCGTACAGCAGGAAGAAGAAAATGACGTTGGACGCGATCACGCCGATGAGCGATGCGTTGACCACCTCACCGAAGCCCATCGCACATGCACTGACAATGCTCAGCGCATGCAGCACGAGGTACGGCACCAGCGCACACAGCGCACCGGTCGCGTAGTCCACCGCGAACAGGCGGCTGCGCGAAATCGGCAGGCTGTGATAGAAATCCACCTTGCGGCGATTGTGCAGGTACGCGAACATGCTCACACCGCAGGTGACCGCCAGAATGATGACGGCCAGCTTGACAAACATATTCTGTCCGCCGAGCATCTCACCGACACTCACCACATAGCCTTGCCAGCTTGCCGCGGCATCGGCCGCACTCAGATTGGCCAGATCCTGCTTATGTTCCGCCAGGCTGTGCTGCGCCGTCATAATCACCGGCAGCAGCTGTGCCATAAAGAATCCCACCGTGGACAGCACGATGGCCCACAGGTTGCGTTTCATGCAATCCCGCACGAGACCCTTAGAACAGGAGTTTCTTGACATCATAGCCTGCCACCTCCGTTTCATTGATAAAGATTTCCTCCAGCGTCAGCGGGAGCATTTCGCAGAAGGTCGGGTTCAGCGCGTTCACCTTGGCGAGCAGCTCTTCCCGGCTGCCGCGCGCCGTAATCGTGTACAGCGAGCCGCGCTGCTCCCTGTGCAGAATGTCAAAGCCTTCCCACGCGGAATCCGGCAGCGGATTCGGGAAAATGCACTGCATTTTGTACATGCCGAGCTTCATGTCGTCCAGATCGCGCGAGAACAGGATGCCGCCGCGATGCAGCAGACCGACATGGTCGCAGATGTCCTCCAGCTCACGCAAGTTGTGCGAGGCGATGATGGGCGTCAGACCTCTGTCCGCTACATCCTCGGCAAACAGGCTCTTTACCGTCTGGCGAACGACCGGGTCGAGACCGTCGAACGTCTCATCGCAGAATAAGTAGTCCGTGCCGCTGCATACGCCGCAGATGACCGAAACCTGCTTTTTCATGCCCTTGGAGAACGTCCGCAGCTTGCGGTTTTCGTCCAGACCGAAGCCGTTCATCAGCTTGCGGTAGCGCGCTTCATCGAATTTGCTGTAAAATCGCTTGTAGTAGTTTTTCATTTCCTTCGGCGTGCTGTTCGGGAAAAAGAACTGCTCATCCGAGATGAAGAAAAACCGTTCCTTCATTGCAATGTTCTCGAAAATGTCCGCTCCGTCGATCTGCACCGTGCCCTCATCCGGCTGCAAAATGCCGGCCAGCATGCGCAGGAACGTGGACTTGCCCGCGCCGTTCGAGCCAATCAGGCCGTAGACCGAGCCGTCCTTGACTTCCGCGCAGATGTGATCGACCGCCGTGATGTCCTCAAACCGCTTGGTCGCGTTGGTTGCCGTAATCATGTTCTGCTCTCTCCTTTCCTCTCTACCCAGCCGCGCAGCTGCTCCTCGGTCGCCCCGAGCGAGCGCGCCTGACCGGCCAGTGCGGTAATCTGCTCACCCAGTTCATCAAGCCTCTGGGAACGCAGCACCGCTGCATTGTCCGATATAAAATTTCCCCGTCCTTTTGCGGCGTAGATCACACCGCGGCGTTCCAGCTCTCCGTAAGCGCGCTGTATTGTGTTCGGGTTGATCGACAGTTCCATCGCAAGCTGCCGTACACTGGGCAGCTGGGTGTCCGCTGGCAGTGCCCCACGCAGAGCCAGTCCCTCAATGCCGTCCACCACCTGTTCATAGATGGGTCGGGCATCCCGATAGTCGATTTTAATCACCTGACGCGCCTCCTTTCCTTTTGTTGATTTGAGAGTGTATCAACTGTACTGTGTGTTTTAGTACAGTTAGATAATAGCATACAGTTGACGAGGTGTCAAGGGAAAACCTGTGCAAAATTAGTAATTAGGAGTTAGGAATTAACGCATCGATAAACCATTTCCGTAGGGCGGGGTGCCCTCACCCCGCCGAATGTAAATTCACCGGCAATATTTATCCCGTAGGGGCGGTCATCGGCCGCCCACGTTATGATTAAAGGGTGCGTGGCCGCTCCTTGCGCAGGCTCCGGTCGCGCTGCGGGCGACCAATGGTCGCCCCTACGATTACGCATGTGCCTATCGGTTACACGGCGGGGTGAGAGCACCCCGCCCTACGGTATTCGTTCAATTTATATCAATCCATTGAATTTATGCCAATCGTTTGATGCGGTGCGCCGAGGTCGTACCCCAGGGCACCTTCTCTTGCGGCTATGCCGCAATTCACCTTGTCGCACCCTACGGTATGGTTTGTGCAATGATTTTCAGCATTGCATTTGGGTTAATACTATGTTATGACATTGCCTGCGGTTCCCATTTCTAACAGCAGGACAAATGAAAACCCACATTTTACCCCTATCAACAGGCAAAAGAAAAGGGCGCACAATGTGCGCCCTGCGGAGAACCATCCCTTCACGGTCATTCTCCATTTTCCATTTTCAATTCTCCATTATTTCCATTTCCACTCGCGGACTTCCGGCATATCCTCACCGTACTCGGTGATATACTGCTGATGCTGCACCAGCTTATCGCTCATCTTCTGGTAGAGGTACGCGCCGCGGTTGCCAAGCTGCGGCAGGCGCAGCAGAACATCCTTGACGAGGTGGAAGCGGTCGATATCATTCTGCACGCGCATATCGAACGGCGTGGTGATGGTGCCCTCCTCCCTGTAGCCGCGAACGTGCAGGTTGCGGTTATGACGGCGGTAGGTCAGCTCATGAACGAGCGTCGGGTAGCCGTGGAAGGCGAAGATGATCGGCTTATCCTTGGTGAACAGCATGTCGTACTCGGCGTCGGACAGGCCGTGCGGATGCTCCCGCTCGGGCTGCAGCTTCATCAGGTCAACCACGTTGACAACGCGAACCTTGAGTTCGGGCAGCTCTTCCCGCAGGATGGATACGGCAGCCAGCGTTTCGAGCGTCGGCGTCTCGCCGCAGCACGCCATAACAACGTCCGGTTCTGCGCCCTGATCGTTGGACGCCCACTCCCAGATGCCGATGCCCTGGGTGCAGTGCTGCACAGCCTGCTCCATGGTCAGCCACTGCGGACGCGGATGCTTGGATGCCACGATGACGTTGACATAGTTACGGCTCTTGATGCAGTGATCGAAGCAGCTGAGCAGGCAGTTTGCATCGGGCGGCAGGTACAGACGGACAACATCCGCCTTTTTGTTGGCGATGTGGTCAAGGAAACCCGGGTCCTGATGGGTAAAGCCGTTGTGGTCCTGCTGCCATACGTTGGAAGCCAGAATCAGGTTGAGCGATGCGATCGGCTGACGCCACGGCAGACCGTTGCAGACCTTGAGCCACTTGGCGTGCTGTGCCGCCATCGAGTCGATAATGCGGATGAACGCCTCATAGCTTGCGAAAAAGCCGTGACGGCCGGTCAGCAGATAGCCCTCAAGCCAACCCTCGCACATGTGCTCGGACAGCATGCCGTCCATCACGCGGCCGCTTGCGGACAGGAATTCGTCGGTGTCCAGACGCTCGGCGTTCCACTCGCGGTCGGTGACCTCGAAAATGTGGCTCAGGCGGTTGGACATGGTCTCGTCCGGGCCGAATACGCGGAAGTTGCGGCTGTCCATGTTCAGCTTGATGACATCGCGGACATAAGCGCCAAGCTCGATCATATCCTGCCCCTCAACACTGCCCGGAGCCGGAACATTCAGTCCGTAATCACGGAAATCCGGCAGGCGCAGCTGGTGCATGAGCAGACCGCCGTTGGCGTGCGGGTTTGCGCCGATGCGGTGCTCGCCGGTCGGCGCCAGCGCCTTGAGTTCGGGAATCAGCTTGCCGTTTTCGTCGAACAGCTCCTCCGGATGGTAGCTGCGCAGCCACTGCTCGAGCATGGGCAGGTGCTCCGGTCTGTCCATCATCAGCGGCACCTGATGCGCGCGGAAGCTGCCCTCGATCTGCTTGCCGTCCACGTTCTTCGGACCGGTCCAGCCCTTCGGGGTGCGCAGCACGATCATCGGGTAGATTGGACGGGTCGTGTCGCCGGTCTCACGGGCGTGCTTGCGGATGGCGAGGATTTCCTCGGTTACGGTGTCGAGCGTGTCCGCCAGTGCGCGGTGTACCTTCATCGGCTCATCGCCCTCGACGAAATACGGCTTCCAGCCGCAGCCCTCGAGCATTTTGCGCAGCTCCTCCTCCGGAATGCGCGACAGCACGGTCGGGTTGGAGATCTTGTAGCCGTTCAGGTGCAGGATCGGCAGAACAACGCCGTCCGTCACCGGATTGAGGAACTTGTTGCCGTGCCACGAGGTTGCCAGCGGGCCGGTCTCCGCCTCGCCGTCACCGACAACTACGGTTGCGATCAGGTCGGGGTTATCCAGCACCGCACCGAAGCCGTGCGCCAGAGAATAACCCAGCTCGCCGCCCTCGTGGATGGAGCCCGGGGTCTCCGGGGCAACGTGGCTGGCAATGCCGCCCGGGAACGAGAACTGCTTGAACAGGCGCTTCATGCCCTCAGTGTCCTCGCTGATGTTTGGGTAAACCTCGCTGTAAGTGCCTTCGAGGTAGGTGTTCGCCACAAAGAAGTTGCCGCCGTGACCCGGACCGGACAGCAGGATCATATCCAGATTATACTGCTTGATGATGCGGTTCAGATGAACGTAAATCAGGTTCTGACCGGGCACCGTGCCCCAGTGACCGACGATCTTCTTCTTGATGTGCTCGGGCTTCAGCGGCTCCTTGAGCAGCGGGTTATCGAGCAGGTAAAGCTGACCGGCTGCAAGATAATTTGCCGCCCGCCAGTATGCGTCCATTTTGTTCAGCATTTCGTCGTTGATGTGTGCTGCCATAGCGTAATGCTTCCTTTCTGCGATTGACTGTATGCGTGGTTTTATTATTCTATCCGTTTTAAGGCAAATAATGCGATAAAACGTCCACCTGTTTTTTCATTCCTTATCACGCTGAGATAATAGCATATTGTTATTTATTTGTCAATATTACATTTGTCACTGATTCAGGCAGGAGTGAGGAGGCAGGCGTAATTGAAAATGGAGAATGGAAAATTGCGGCTACGCCGCAATTCACCTTGGCGCACCCTACGGTATACATTTCATACGGTGATATCGCAATGCGAAGAAGGTTAAACCACAGCGTTCATTCTCCATCCTCCATTATTCCGCAAAAAAGAACAGCGTCCCGCTCTATCCAAGCGGAACGCTGTAATTTCATTGCATTTTTATCAAATCTGCGAAGTAAACACCTTATAGCCATCATCGGTGAGGGTGTCGATGAGGCGCTTGGCGTGGTCAACGCCGCCGACCTCACAGACGACATGGATAATCGCCTCGCCGATCTCGAGGTCCGTCTGTACGCGGTCATGCTGGAACAGGATGATATTGGCATTCTGCTGTGCAACGATGTGCGAGAAATGCTCGAGTGCGCCCGGTGCATCCGGCATGAGCACAGAGAACTTCAGCTGACGGCAGCGGGTAATCAGGCCCTTTTCGACGATCTTGTGGATGAACGAAACGTCGATATTGCCGCCGGACAGCACGCATACGACCTTTTTGCCCTTTACATCCACCTTGTTGTTGAGCACAGCCGCGAGCGGAGCCGCACCCGAGGTCTCAACGACCTGCTTGCAGCGCTCGAGCAGCAGCAGAACAGCGGAAGCGATCTCGTCATCGGAAACCGTGACAACGCGGTCCACATACTTCTTGATATACTCAAAGGTCTTTTCGCCCGGGGTCTTTACGGCGATACCGTCAGCGATGGTGTGCACGGTATCGGACGGAGTGCGCTCACCGGTGCGGAACGAATTTGCGATCGCCGGTGCGCCCTCAGCCTGCACGCCGATGATCTGGATGCGCGGGTTGATCTGCTTTGCGCAGGCAGCCACGCCGGAGATCAGTCCGCCGCCGCCGGCCGGAACGAAGATCATGTCAACGCCCGGCAGGTCGCGCAGGATTTCCAGCGCAATGGTGCCCTGACCCGCCATAACATCCTCATCGTCAAACGGGTGGATGAACTCTGCGCCGGTCTCCTCGCAGATCTCGCACGCCTTGGCATAGGCTTCATCGTAAATGTTGCCCGCCAGAACAACCTCGGCACCGTAGCCCTGGGTTGCGGAAACCTTGGCGATCGGCGCGGAACGCGGCATAACGATGGTGGATTTTACACCGGCAGCGGTTGCCGCAAAGGCAACGCCCTGTGCATGGTTGCCCGCAGAGGACGCAACAACGGCGTGCAGGTCGCCCTCAGCGAAGCGCTTCATAATCTTATTGTAAGCACCGCGCACCTTAAAGGAGCCGGTCTTCTGCTGGTTTTCGTACTTCAGATAAACCTCTGCGCCGGTCATGGCGGAGAAGGTGCAGGACGTAGACAGCGGAATGTTGTGGATGACGTTTTTCAGTCGGTCCGCAGCTGCCTCGAAATCTTTTAATTCTAACATTGAGCATCTTCCTCGTTTTTGCAAGATAGATTTATAATATCACTTTCCATTTTTGATTGCAAGATATTCGGGCACATTACCTTACATTATTATATCATTCTGTTCAATATGTACAAAGAATCCGCATTTCCCGCGGTGTGTGTGCATTGCGAGAAAATGGTCACATCGTGTAATCATTTCGAACCGGTATCCTGTAGGGTGCGGCAAGGTGAATTGCGGCAAAGCCGCAAGAGAAGGTGCCCTGGGGTACGACCTCGGCGCACCGAATGTCGCCCACATGCACGCGCGTAACCGTAGGGGCGAACATTGTTCGCCCTAAATACGTTTGATATGGCGCTGCGTGGGAGCACAATGTGCTCCCCTACGGGATAACCCGTACAGACCGGTTAGATACGGTGCGCCGAGGTCGTCGCACCCTACGGTTTACATTCATCATAAAATTGAAATAGCGAAACATGATAAAACTTTCATTCTCTCCACTTCTAACTCCTGCCTATACGAACTCTTCACTCTCCACTCTTCACTCTTTTTATTGCCTTTATCGTCAGGATTTGCTATACTAATATAAGATTATTGTGGGAGGAACTGCAATGGACGAGCAAACCCGTGGATTCCGCAGTGCCATCTTCGGCGGCTTTAACCGCGAGGACGTAATGCATTACATAGAAGAAACCGACACGAAATACTACACCGAGACCGCCGAGCTGCGCTCTCAGCTGACCGAGGCTCAGTCCGCGATGAACGAGCTGCGCACGCAGAACGAGGCGCTTACCGCGAAGAACGCCGAGCTGCTCGAGCGGCTGGGCGAAATGACGCTGGATACCGATAAAATCCGCGCACAGCTGGACCAGATCGAAAGCGGTTTTTCCCTTCAGGCGACCGAGATCGAGGCACAGAACGCCCGCGCGGCGCAGCTTGCGGCGGAAAACGACCGGCTGACCTCGGAAAACGCCAAGCTGTCGGCCAAATGCGGCGAATACGATGCGACCAGAGAGAAGATCGCCGAGATGGAGCTTTCCGCGTACCGGCGCGCCAAGCAGATCGAGGAGGATGCCAAGGTTGAGCTGCAGAAGCTGCGCCGCAAGTCGATGGAGACCATCGAGCAGGTGCGCCGCCAGCTGGATGCCACCAAGGAGAACTACCGCACCGTGCTGGCACGCAACCAGCAGGAATCCGCCGAGTTGGCCCGCAAGGCCGGTGAGGTGCTCGGTGAAATTGACAAGATCAGCGCGTCGCTCGGCAAAAAGGACGGCGAGGCGCCCCATCCCGAGCCGGACAAGACAAAAAACGGACTGCGTGAGGTTCTGAACAATCTGCGCCCGAAAACGGAGGAATAAGCATGGCACACTACGATTTGAAAACCGAACAGCTCAAGGAAATGGCGCCGAAGCTGCGTGCGGGCGACACCGTAACGCTGACCGGCACGGTCTACACCGCGCGCGACGCCGCACACAAGAAGATCGTTGCCGCGATGGACGCAGGCGACAAGCTGCCGTTCGACCTCGACGGCGCGGCGATCTACTACGCCGGACCGACCCCCGCAAAGCCGGGTCAGGTCATCGGCTCGGTCGGCCCGACCACCTCCGGCCGTATGGACCCGTTCGCACCGCGTCTGCTCGATGCAGGTCTTGCCTGCATGATCGGCAAGGGCGTGCGGGGTCAGGGCGTGCAGGACGCAATGGAGCGCAACGGCGCGGTTTATATGGTAGCCATCGGCGGCGCGGGCGCGGCGAAGGCAGCATCCATTAAGAATGTCGAGGTCATCGCGTATGACGAGCTGGGCTGTGAGTCGGTCAAGCGTCTCACCGTGGAGAATTTCTCCGCCATCGTGTCGCAGGATTCGGTCGGCGGCAACCTCTACACCGAGGGCGTTGCAAAATATAAGAAGGATTGAGCCAAAAGGCGGACGGTTGTCCGCCTTTTTCTTTTACCTGTGCAAGGCAGAAGTTAGGAGGTAGGAGTGAGGAGTTTTCCTTATGATTTACCTATACCGTAGGGCGGGCTGCCCTCAGCCCGCCGCGTATATCATCTGCATGCCGTTACGAACGGCGGGCTGAGGGCAGCCC
>OLSC01002702.1_pt1 | contig 11467 bp, 8 predicted proteins | sample 1672881 | NCBI WGS metagenome assembly OLSC01 (sample SAMEA3136733, study PRJEB25190) | human gut metagenome | biome: human gut; feature: human-associated habitat; material: faeces | place: Austria | collected 2013
TTCGCCGACAAGCAGGAACGGACCGTGGGCCGTTCCAAAGTCGTCCGAAAGTTCCGCCCGTTGGTTGAAACTTTCTCCCTCCGGAAGTATAAAAATTTGCGCTATCCTTGCGCGGTTTCTTGACCGCGCTGCGCAGATACATGCTCCCCGTTTTTATGGATTGCAATGCAATCCTATTGAATGCGCGCTAACGCGCGAAGAGAACGAGAAAGCAACAGCCTGAACGAATGAAAGAGCACCGCAGAATACAGGCTGCGGTGCTTTTTGCTGTCTGTGTCCTTCAAAACATACGGAAGTCTACGCAGAACGGTAACAGTCGGTACACCGTTTCAACACAGAGCAAATCTAAAATAACATCATGAACAGAAAGGAGGCGGCGGCATGCAGACGAGCACACAGGCAGTCCGCGCACGCACGGACGAGCCGTTTTTGGAGCGGTTCATTGAGGCACATGAGGCATTTGTTCTCCGGTGCGCGAGCAGGTATGCAGGCTTTGCGGTCACGCGCAGCGACGATGAATATTCGGTCGCGCTGCTGGCCTTCTACGAAGCCATCAAGGGCTACGATCCGGCAAGCGGGCCGTTCGGCGCGTATGCGTCGCTTGTGATTGGGAGACGCCTTGCCGACCATTACCGCAGTCAGCACCGGTTTGACGCGGAAACGCCGCTTGCCCCGCAGACGTTCGACGGCACGGTGGACCGCGAGAGCGCGGATGCCGCCATGCAGCAGGCGGTCGCGGAGCAGATGAGCGAAGCCAAGCCGGTCAGCGCACAGGATGAAATCGAGGCGGCAAACACGGTGTTTGAGAAGTATGGGTTCGCGTTTTATGATTTAGCGGCAAGCTCGCCCAAGTCGGACAAGACGCGCCGCAGCTGCGCCGCGGCGGTCGGCACGCTGCTGCATTCGCCGGTGCTGTTCGCGTCCATGCAGAGCGCGCACAGCTTGCCCATCAAGGCGCTCGCGCAGCAGTGCGGCGTGTCCGCGCGGACGATAACCCGTCACCGGGATTACATTGTAGCGGCGGCGCTGCTCATCGACGGCGATTACCCCATCCTCTGCACCTATCTGCAGACCATGCGCAAGGAGGCAGAACAATGCGTGCGATAATTACGGATATTCGAGCGGGAAAGGCCGCCGCGCTCGCGGAGGACGGCACGGTTCACCTTGTAGACGCGAAGAACAGAGCGGTCGGACAGGAGATTCGGATTCCGGCGAAGCGCCGCAGACGGTGGAAAAAGCCGCTGACCTGGGCGGCGTGCGTGGCTGTCCTGTGCGGCATGGCGACCACCGGCGTGTACGCCGCGTATGAGCCGTATGCCAGCGTCAGCGTCGTGGGCGGCACGGACAGCGTGGAGTATACGGTAAACCGGTTCGATCAGGTGCTCGGCACCCGCGTTTCCGGCAGGGAGCAGCCGCCGGACGGCAAAATTCCGCGGTTTGTACACATTGATAAGGCAGTGGAGCATACCGTCCGGCAGGAAGCAAAGGAAGGCGAGAGCGTCAGCATCACCGTGACCTCGCGCAGCAGCGGCCACGCCGAACGGCTCCGTGAGCATATCGACGATCGGTTTCGGCAGTCCGGCGATGAGAGAAACCCGCCTGAGGTGAGGGTGCAGCCGCCGCAGGACGCGGGTAACACTCCGGGAGAGAGCCGGCAGAGTGAAAGCGCAGAGCAGGTATAAAAATGCTCCCGCGCTTGACTTGGCGCGGGAGTGTGGTATAATAAAGATACAAAAAGGGAAACGCTGTTGTACAGCGGTCAGACCCTTTCAATAATCAATGGTTTTTAAGTCATTGACCGTTTGGGTACCAGCCAAGCGGTCAATGCGCTTTTACGAGAAAAATGTACAGTACAATGACCGCACAGATAAAAAGCTCAAAGGCTTTCTTCCTCATGCGCAGCACCTCCTTCCGCCCACAGACCGTGGGGAAGAAGAAGATCTGACCGCCTGCAGTGATTGCTCACTGCGTGTGCAACAGCGTTTCCGTAAACTAAGTATATCACACAGGCGCAAAACCTGTCAATTTACGGCTGACCTTACCCGGTCAGCCGCTTTTTGTGTGAAAATGCTTGCCTTTTGCATGGAAAATGCCGTATACTTGTATATACCGAATCCACACGCTAAGGAGCGAAACCTATGAATATCACCAAGGGCGATGTGCAGGAGCTGCGCCGCCGTTTGAAAAAGACCGAATGCACGTTCGGGCGTCTGTGCGGCTGCTACGTCAACAGCGGCAAGCAGATCGTGACCAAGTTCACCGAGCAGTTTTCCGAACTGGAAGAGGATGAATACTACAAGTACCTCGAGATCGCGAAAAAGACGTTCAGCGGCACGCTCGGCGCAAACCTGCTGGAACTGGAGTTTGACCGCAGCGATAGCGGCATCGAGCACCAGAAATACCTGCTGACGCTCAAGGACAGCAAGCTGGCGAACGAGGAGCTGCTCGACCGCCTGTACGAGCAGGTGATCGAGGAGTACAGCTACCCGGGCAACTACCTGATCGTGGTCTACCACGACGTGTACGACGTGCCGAGCAAGGCCACCTCGGGCGAGGACCAGGACGAGTCCACCGAGCTGTATGCGTACTGCGTGTGCGCGGTCTGTCCGGTCGAGCTGGCGAAGCCTGCGCTCGGCTACAGGGAGGACGAAAACCGCATCGGTGCGCGGGAGCGCGACTGGGTGGTCGGTCTGCCCGACCTCGGCTTTGTGTACCCGGCGTTTGCAAACCGCGGCAGCGATGTCAACGCCGTGATGTACTACGTCAAGACCGGCCGTCCCTCCCATCCGGAGTTCATCGAGAACGTGCTCGGCTGTGTCGCGCAGCGCACGGCTGCCGAGGACAAGCTGGCGTTCAAGAACGTGGTGCACGACGCCTTCGGTGAGGATGAGGAGCAGGCGGACGCGGCGTTTTTCCAGATGCAGAAGACCATCAGCGCGATGGTGGCCGAGCGGGAGGAGGACGAGAGTCTGCCGCCGGTCGAGCTGACCGCCGAGGCGGTCTCCGGTCTGGCGACCGAGGCCGAGGTGCCGGACAGCGTGCGCGCGCAGATCGAGAAGTCGTACGAGCAGGTGTTCGGCGACCAGCCGCCGCAGGCGCATAACGTGCTGGACAGCCGTCTGGTCGAGGAGGGCACGGTCAAGGCGCATACCGCCGCTCTGGAGCAGAAGGTGGCAGTGCTGCAGCAGGAGCTGGCGCATCAGGCGGCAAACGCCGCCGACACGGACGAGGACGACGTTCCGTGGGAGACCGGCACGGTCATTGACGTTCGCATGCCGCAGGAGAGAGCCGCGAACGTCCATACCGAGGTCGTGGAAGGGCAGAAGTGCCTTGTCATTCCGCTCGCCGGGGATGAATCCGCGCGTATCAACGGCGTGGAAGTGGAATAATGGAGAATTGAAAATGGATAATGGAGAATGAATGCAGAGGTTTCATTCTCCATTTTTTCATTTATATGGTACAAATCATGATGTTTTGATTGTGCGGCATACGTTTCATCATTTGCACAATATATACCGTAGGGTGCGCCGACCTCGGCGCACCGCATCCAACGATTACCACCATGTTATATGATATGGGCAACCGTTATGGATAACACATTCCAACGATTGGTACAAACCACACCGTAGGGGCGAACATTGTTCGCCCGCAACAGGCGTTACCATTGCGGATATACCATGTAAACCGTCGGCACACGCAAAACCGTTCACACGCGCCCATTTACCGGTGGTGTGGGCGAACATTGTTCGCCCCTACGGTTATGCGTCTGCATATGAATTTACATACGGTGCGCCGGGGTCGTCGCACCCTACACGATATATTGTGCAATAGATTGTATTCGCATATGCCGTGCCTGCGTAGAGTTGCCCGTATGTGTAGCAGTAATCTATCTGTGAACTGCGAATATGTTGCGAAACAAACGCTGAGGTAACCCGACTGCCGTTCCCCTATTTTCTAAGCGGTCACATATAGGAAGTCTGCGCCAGATTAGCAAGCAAGGGAAAGGTAGGAGTTCAAAGAGGAAGGAAAACCGCAGGTTGTCCTTCCTTTTTGCCCACCGCCGTGGGTACGGCGTCGTCCCCGCCGTCCGCAGACGGCGAATCCCCCCGCTGAGGTTCAGCGGAAAACTTCCCGCCCGTTAGGGGCGAACCTGCCTGCGGCAGTTCGCGTGCCCCGCTCAGCCGGTGCAGAAAAATCCGTGCCGAATTGATAAATCAAACTCGTCTAATTAAAGCATATCCTAAAAAAACAGCACTGTCAACGCAATAAAAATTACAAAATGTAAACAATTTGTATATGTCAGCGCACTTTGCGGGAATTTGTGCGATAAGGATTGACAACCATCTTCTACTATTGTAGAATATAAGCAATAAAAGGTGTTTTACATTTGTAGAATAAAAGGAGGGTTAGACTATGCGAAACGACAAGCGATTGCCCGATGCGGAGCTAGAGGTCATGCAGACCATCTGGTCTCTGGGCACACAGGTCACGGCGGCCGAGGTGCAGCAGCACGCGGATAAGGACTGGAAAATGACCAGCGTGCTCACGTTCCTGTCCCGCTTGTGCGACAAGGGATTTCTTTCCTGCACGAAGGAGGGACGGCAAAACCTGTACACGCCGCTCGTCAGCGAGAGGGACTACCGTCAGCGTGAGAGCGTCGGCTTTCTGCGCCGGCTGTGCGGCGGCTCGGTGAAGAATCTGGTCGCGAGCCTGTCGGATGCGGGCGCACTGACCGAGCAGGACATCGACGAGCTGCGCGCGTTCCTCGACAGACAGACGCACTAAGGAGGGGATCTTATGCTGCAATTCTCGGAAAAACTGCTCAACAACCTGATGCAGATCGGCCTAACCGTATCGCTGGCGGCGCTCGTGCCGCTCATTCTGCGGCGGCTGATGAAAAAGCGTTATCCGGCCCGTATGGTATGTGTGGTGTGGGCGATTCTCGCGCTGCGGCTGCTCATTCCGGTGCAGCTGACACTGCCGCAGGCGCCGGTGCAGGTTATGCCGCGCACCAGCTATGTGGTGCAGAGCGACCAGACGGCGTTCCGGCAGGCCGGACTTCCGGTTGTGCAGAACCCAACTCGATGGGTGACGGGCACGCAGGCGCAAACGCTCAGCGCGGCAGATACCGGCACGGTCAAGACCGTGGATATTACCGACATTCTGCTGACGCTGTGGCTGGCCGGTGTTATTTCCTGTATACTCTGGCAGGGGATTGGCTATTACCGGCTGATACGCAGCCTGAAAGGTAAGTCCCGTTCGGTCGAACGCGCGGATTTGCACACGATTTTGCAGGAGCAGTGCGCCGACCTGGTTATTGACCGGGAAATCCCGCTGCGGGTATCTGCGGCGGCGGACTGCCCAATGCTGGCCGGATTTATCCATCCGACGCTGTATTTGCCGGATGAGCGCATTTCCCGGACGGATGCGGCGTTCATTTTCCGCCACGAGCTGACGCATTACAAGCATGGCGATCTGTGGCTCAAGCTGCTGCTTCTGGCGGCACGCTGTCTGCACTGGTTCAATCCGCTGGTGCATCTGATCGCGCGATTCGCGCAGGAGGACATTGAGGCGGCGTGCGACGACGCGGTTGTTCGCGGACACGACGGTGCGTACCGCAGAGCCTATGGCGAGACCATCCTGCGGTCGGCTATCGCGCAGGCGCAAAAGAGAAAGGCTTTGGTGTCCTGCTTCGGTGATGACAAAAAGACGCTCATGCGTCGGTTTGAGGGACTGTTTGACAAGTCGGTCAAAAAACGCGGTGTCGCGCTCGTTGTGATGATCGCGCTGCTGGTCGGTTCGCTTAGCTGCACGATCGCGGTCGGCGACAGAAGTACGCCGCAGACGACCGAGGAACGTGCGCTACTCATCGCAAACACGTTCGCGCAGGCGTATGTGGACGAGGACGCCGAGGGCTTTTATAAGTATCTCGACCCGAGCAGCGAAAACGCGGAGGGTGATACGTTCTCGACCGGCGCGGCGGTCTACAAGCGCTACACGACCCGATATGAGCCGGAAACGCAGACCGCGCTCATCGTTTACGAATACGAGTATGACGCCGCGCGCATGGCGGCGCAGGGGATGCAGGCGAACGGCATTACGCCGGGTCTGCCGTACCGCGAAGCGCAGCGGCTGTATTTCACCGGTAAGGGCGATAAAATGCTGATTTCTGAAGCGATTTGGGAAGCCGACTCGGACCTGACAAGCTCCACCGGTGATGATAGTGGTCTGGTAAACTCGCTGGAGCACTTCAAGCTGCTGTACGAAAACGATCTTGGTCTGCCGGATTTCGTTTCGGCGGATAACAAGGCGGTAATCGGCAACAGCGATCCTGTGTCCGCGGCAGAGGTTCTGCTCGGTATTTTTCCGGCGGCCAGTCAGGTTGAGGGCAGCGACGAAGAATCCGCACCGTACAACGACATCCGCAAGGTGACATTCACGTTTAAGGATAACAGCAAGGTTGTTGTCACCATGATCAACCAGTTCGGTCAGGGCTGGCTGCCGCAGGACTGGACGGACGGCAGCGGCGTTCGTTCCCGCACGGCGGCGGATCTCGCGCAGCAGTACGCACGCGCAGTTCTGCACAAGAGCGCACAGTATATCTTCCCGATTTTGACGCCGGACGGTCAGAAAGACCTTATCACGCAGCAGATGGCTATGACCGGCGGCGAGCAGTGGACGTGGAAATACGGTCCGTCCTCGCCGTCTGCAACGGATTTCGTGCTTGTACCCGCCGATGACGAAAGCAGCTACTGCGTTGTATTCCGTCTGTCTGGCAGCGGCGTGAATGATGCGCGCTCGGCGTACACCGTGCAGACCATCGGCGAGAACAAAAACAGCTCGGTGATCGGCGATATCCGCGAACTCGGTACGGACAGCATGACGCAGAGCGAATTGTTCCGGACGTACTATGCGACCGGTCTGTCGTGGCCGACCGTGCCGCAGTACATCGACAGCATGGATACGCAGATGATAAGAGGCTACGCCGATCCGGCACAGGCGGCCATGCAGTATTTCGGCATGGCGCTGCACGGCGACTCCTATTTGATGCTTTTGCAGGACACAAATACGATGTGGCAGGGCGACAGCGCGGACGGCATACAGCTTGCGCAAGTCAAGCTGACATTTGGAGATAATCTCGCGCCGGCTTATGTAGTCATGGAGCAGACAGACGCAGGTTACTGGCAGCCAATCGGTATCACCGAGGACATCACAGTGCAGAGCGGAAAAGAGAAGCTGTACGCCGGTGTCAATGCGTTGGATGCTATTATGAGCGGTGATACACCGCTGTTGCAGGTTGGCGATAAAATCACCTTCACATTTGAGACCGAGCCTGTCGGCGGTGTGCAGCTCACCAATCGGCTGGTGAACTGGGAGGGCGGCTCGAAGTTCGGTGTGATCGACGAGCAGATCACGCTGCAGAAATCCGGCGATGGCTGGGTCTATACCGTGCCGACAAGTCTTGGCGAAATGCTCTCGAGTACCATCAGCTATCCGTTCTACCATGCTGTCACGCTGGAATACACGGACGCAAGCCATATTCAGCATAAGGCAACGGCGGTGTATACAAGCGGGAGCGACAGTGCGGATGAGAACGAGGACAGCGATATTACCTCAACGGATTACTACAACGATTCGCTGAATTACAGCCTCAAGCTGCCGCAGTCCTTCGTCGATAACGGCTATGCCAAGCGCAATCCGGAGGACGATAGTATCCTGTTCGGCATGAAGAACGCCATGGGCGATGCCAGCCGCGACCCGACCGAGGACGGTGTAATTATGACATTACGTGCGGATGCGACTGCCGTTTTGCACAGCGAATACGGCGGTAACTGGACGGAAAACTATCCGTCTCCGGTCAAACAGCTTGCCGAAAAGGACGGCTTGACCTATTATCTGGCGTATGTGTCCGATGTGCAGTATGACCCGGCCAATCAGGAGATTGCTGCCAAGTACAAGGAAATGTTCACTGCCGCGCAGAATATCACTGCGGACGATTTTGTACTCGACGACCTGACGGATAAGGACGGTACCGTTCGCCGTGCGCAGCTGCTGACAGTCTTGGTGCACATTATGCGGTCCTGCATATGGGCGCACAGCATGACCAGCCGTATCAGGTTGCCGTGAATACGGATAATAATTCCTGTGAGGTCTATGTCAGCCGTATCGACTGGACAACCGAAGCACAGTATAAGGTCTATGCCGCTGATAGGGTGACTTTCAAGGATATTACCAATACCGAACCGACAACGGTGGAGCATTTGGCTGATTCTACAAAGGGCTTGACCGCAGAGCAGTTTGATTTGCTGTACGGTACGCTTGATTTGCCGGTCTATGCCGATGATGAGCTGGCAAATCTGCAAAGAGTATTGCAGAAAGATCAGATACCGGAACAGGGAGCCGCATTTTTCCTTGGTTTAGGTGATATGTACGGCATATTTGACGGTGATTCTGTGAAGATTTACGGCGATAATAACGAATTTGCATCGCTGACCTATCAGTTTACCGACCCGAATACCGGTAAAGAAAACGGCAAATACGTCAAGCTGACCATGCACAAGGCAACAGCCGACAGCAGCCTGCCCGCACTGTGGATGCCGTATAGCTACGAGTTGTTCACGGCTTAATCCAACGGTGCCGTGCACAATAACGTGCAAACGAGTTGCGCGACACGGGTATCCCCCAGGGGACCTTCTCTTGCCCTTCGGGCAATTCACCTTGTGTCGCGCCTGCGTAGACTAAACCGTATGTGTAGCAGCAGAGTATCTGACACTGCGTAAAGGTAGAGAAAGGGGCGGACACATTGGTCGCCCCTACGGAAGATAAACAATATGGCCGTTTCTCTGGCGAGTCTCAGTTCTATGACAGGCAGACGCTAAGAGGAAGCGGGGAGATTCACAAGAGGGGTGGAAACCATAGGTGTCCAACCCTCTTGTGCCCCTCGCCGTGGGTACGGCGCCCCTGCCGGGCAGGCAAGTTAGGTTCGCTTCTCAAGCAGCAACCTCCTGTTCAACAAAAATTGAAAACCCATGATTTTGTTCACACAACGAACAAACACCGGCGGTATACTTGCGGTATTATAAGAATGTAAGGTGGAATTATATTGTCTACTATTTTAATCGCAGACGATGAGGCGCGTATCCGTCGTCTGGTCAGCGACTTTCTCAAGCGGGACGGTCATACCATCGTCGAAGCCGCCGATGGAAAGGAAGCGCTGAATATTCTGGAGAACCGCCGTCCGGGACTGGATATGGCCATTCTGGACGTGATGATGCCGGAAATGGACGGCTTTGAAGTCCTGCGGGAGCTGCGCGAGCAGGAGCACGGTGAAACCCACCTGCCGGTTATGCTGCTCACCGCCCGTGCCGAGGACGCGGATCAGGTGCGCGGCCTGGAAGGCGGTGCGGACGATTACGTCACCAAGCCGTTTTCGCCGATCGTGCTGGCGGCCCGCGTGCGCACACTGCTCAAACGAGAAGGCCGCGCCGGTGCACCGCTCGAACAGCTTGGCAAGCTGTCGGTCAATGAGCTGCGCCGTGAGGTCATGGTGGAGAACAAGCCGATCGACCTGACCCCCAAGGAGTATGAGCTGCTCATCTACTTCAAAAATAACCGCGCGATTGCGCTGTCGCGCGAGAGCATCCTCAATGCTGTCTGGGGTTACGACTACTTCGGCGATCTGCGTACCGTGGATACACACGTCAAAAAGCTGCGCGCCAAGCTCGGGGAGTGCGGCACCATGATCGAAACCGTGCGCGGCTACGGTTACCGCTTTGAGGTATGAAGCTGAAGCATCGGTCAATCCGGTTTAAGTTTTTTGCCGCGATCAGCATTATCGCGCTGGTGTTTATCGGTATTCTGGTGCTGCTCAACGTGTTTTTCTATCAGGATTACTATATGATGACGCGCCGGAGCGAGCTGCGCGATGCCTACGGCAGCATCTGCACCAGCTACGCGAGTGATTCCTCGGATGTTGCCGCGCTGCTGGACAGCTATGAGAGCCGCAGTGCCATTCGTCTGGCGGTGGTGACCGATAACGGCGATGTGATGACCTCGTCTGCCATGCAGGAGGGCGATGTAGGGTTTGATTTTGGGCACATGGAGCAGAAGTTCCGTAGCTTTGCGGTGCTGGCATCCGTGGTCCAGAATCGTGACTGGGTAGATTTGGGTAAAAACGAATACCGCTTTATGACGATCAGTCTGCGCGATAATGACCAGTATTTATGTCTGATCGGCGTGCTGAATGCGGAACACGGTGAATATCTGATCGCATATATGCCCTATGCGTATATCGAACAGAATTCTTCGCTGAATCTGGTGTTTCTGCTGATTGCCGGCGGCTGTGCGCTGCTGATTTGTCTGGGGTGCGGCTATGTTATCTCGCGTCAGTTTACGCGCCCGCTTATTCAAATGGCGGGACTGGCCGACCGAATGAGTGAGCTGGATTTCTCTATGCAGTACACCGGCAAGGAGGACGGCGATGAGATTGACCAGCTGGGACAGTCTCTCAACCGCCTGTCTGCGTATTTGGAGCAGGCGATCGGTGAGCTGAAGGAGTCCAATGATCAGCTGGCGCAGGAGATCGAGGAGAAGGAGCGTATCGACAATATGCGGCAGGAGTTTATCGTCAACGTGTCGCATGAGTTGAAAACGCCGATCGCGCTCATTCAGGGCTATGCCGAGGGCCTGACGGCTGGCGTGGCTGATGACCCCGAGGACCGCAAGTTCTACTGCGACACCATCGCCGATGAGGCCGACCACATGAACAAGCTGGTCATGCAGCTGCTTAGTCTTTCACGGCTGGAGCTTGGTGCAGAGCAGACGTTCGACGAGGATATTGATCTGCATGCACTTTGTGCGGAAGCGGTGCGCAAAACCGCCGTTTTGTGTGAAAACCGAGGTTTGACCGTGGAATATGAGAACACGCATATTACGGTCCGCACGGACGGTGATCTGCTCGATCAGGTGCTGATGAATTACCTGTCCAACGCCATCCGCTACACGCCCGAGGGCAAGCACATTGAGATTTCGGCGGCAAGAACCGGAAACAGCGTGCGCCTGTCCGTGTTCAATGAAGGTGAAGGTCTGCCAGAGGAGGAGCTGCCAAAGATCTGGGAGAAATTCTACCGCACCGATCGCGCCCGCACCCGAGAGGCCGGCGGCACCGGCATCGGTCTGTCGCTTGTCCGCGCCATCGCGGATACCCTGCACGGCGCCTGCGGCGCGGAGAACGTCGAAGGCGGTATCTGCTTCTGCTTTGAACTGCCGGATCTGCTGCCCGCAGAGGACAGCGAGATAAAAGACTGAATTTGTCGAATAGAAAATTGAAAATTATGCTTGACAACTGCGCTATCCTATGGTATAGTATATAAGCACTCTGAGAGAGAGCCGCGATAAAATCTATATCGCGGGGTAGAGCAGTTGGTAGCTCGTCGGGCTCATAACCCGGAGGCCGCAGGTTCAAGTC
>OLSC01002707.1_pt1 | contig 11419 bp, 11 predicted proteins | sample 1672881 | NCBI WGS metagenome assembly OLSC01 (sample SAMEA3136733, study PRJEB25190) | human gut metagenome | biome: human gut; feature: human-associated habitat; material: faeces | place: Austria | collected 2013
ACGAATTGAGCCAGTGAGTGAAATTTAACGATTCTCTCACTGGTTCTTTTCATTTCATATAAAATTAAAATTTCAATCAAATAAAAAAATCAACTTACACATATTAAATTTCTCTTCATAGGTTATAACTTATATTTTAATTTTCAAAGTATGCCGTATCCCATGATCGTTCCGTTATTGATATCATAGCTTCTCTTGTTCACGGCATCACTGGAGTTTCCTTCTACCGTGTATACGGTACTGCCCTCGGTTTTCTCTACGATTCCTACATGGTCTGAGGTTCCATCTCCGTTCCAGTCAAAAAAGATTAGGGTTCCAGGTGCTGGCGAATATCCCCGGCTTTTCCACTTTTCCTTGCTCTGGAACCATGCGATTCCGTCATCGCACAGAGAGAACTTTGGCATCTTACCGCTCTCGATCAGTCCTGCCTGATCCCCACACCAGCTGGCAAAGCAGGCACACCATGCCACATGACTGTCAAAGCCATACCACGACCAGAACTTCTGACCACCTTCATTTCCAAGCTGGGTAAGTGCCACGGATACAATCTGTCCGTTGCCACCAAACAGGCCGGCAAACAATCCTCCGCTGGAATAATACCGCAGGACGTGCGGAACGTACTCTGGATCGCCATAGGCACTCCATCCATGTGAAGCTGCCTGCTCATTGGAAAACTGCAGGGCGTTTTCTGCACTGTAACCGCCATACTTCCGTATCGCCCATGTTATGTATCCGTTGCCGTAGTTATATCCTTGCAGGGACAGCTTCAGCTTATCCATATCCTGTGGACTGGTGCATCCGGCTTCCTTCAGGCAGTCCGCATAATACTGAATTCCTACCTGTATGGAGTAGTCTGTATCCTGGATAGCATTTGGACTGTTTGCGTACCGGGTGTTGTATGGACACTCACTACTCTGCATAGGATCGGTTCCCCGGCCGCCGGATTCCTGCATCATGATCGCCTGTATCACGGAGACATATTCGGGGATTCCGTACTGGTTGGCATATTTCTGTATGGTTGCCGTATAGGAAAGGACTTCCTGGCTGAGTGCTTCGCTGCTCTCCGAGCTTCCAGAAAATGCCGCACCGCCAACGATTCCAACCATGATGACCAAGAGAAGAACGATAACTGCTCCGGTGGCTCCCAGTGCAGCCATCATGGACTGCACGGTTTTCGCTGCCGCTTCCATGGCGGCCTTGGCTGCCTTGAAGGTATTCTGCCCTGCCCTTGCCGTTTTCTGTATCCGGCGGACGCTGTTAGAAGTCTGCATGGCAGCTTTCTTTGCCGCCTGCTTCGCTGCCCTTCGTTCCATCTGCTTCTGCATCCGGACCGTCAGGGCGTTGGAACTGGTCGCACGGAGCTTCTGCTCTGGCTGGACGCTGATCTTCACAGATGGAGGGGCGGTCTTAATAGTACGCCGCTGTATGGTTTTCGGCTCCGGCTGTTTCCTTGGTTTTTCCTTGATCCGAATGGTTTCCGGCTGTTTCTGACGGATGGCGGTCTGCCTTACTGTATCTTTTGCTTCCTTCTTCCGACTCTGTTCTCGGATGGAGAGCTGCTTCATTTCTGCTATCTCCTGTCCGTTCTGGATTCTTGGTGTCTCCCTGGCAGCCCGGATCTTCTGCTCTTTCGTTTTGACGGCATCTGAAACCGCCTTTTGCCGCTGGGCTTTATGAATCTGTACTTCCCGGCTCTTCTGCTCGGGTGTTTCCCGGCTAGCAGGATCGGCGGTCTGTGTGTCCCCTGTTCCTCTGGCGGTTTCTTTCTCCGCTTCTTTTTCTGCTTCTTTTTTGCCAGCGGCTCTCTGTTTGATCTTCTCGTAGGAAGTCTGTGCGGCTGTCTTTCCGGCTCTGGTTACAGTTCTGCCTGTCTTTCTTGCAGCCCATTCCTCTGCGGATGTGACTTTCCCACTGGCATATTCGGATGGGGACTGTTCTCCCATGTCATTGTCCCTGGCATTTGCGATGGTCTGGGACTTTTCCTTGCTCTCCAGTATGGCCGTCCGCATCAGCTCCTTGGGGATTCTGGAGGCAGGATTTTTGGTCTTTGGTTTTGTTGTAACTTCTTTGGTTTTGATATCCTTCATCTCTCACCTCCAGTCCCGGCTTGTCCCGCTCTTACGCTTCGCCCGGCTTGGTTGTCATCAGGCGGTACAGTTTTGTATTTCTTGGAAACGAATTTTCAAACGGCACCAGATTCCCGGAACAGCGGATCAGACCATGGCCGGCACCCACATTGGTGATGTAGGATAACTGGTTGTCTGAAATATTCAGAAGTGCCGCCAGCTCATCCCGGTCGGTGGTAGCCTGATTCAAAAGGATCAGGAACTCACTGTTCGCCAGCATCAGGCGGGCGGTATCGGATTTCAGAAGTTCCTCAACGTTCTGGGTAAGTCCGGTTACAAATCCGGAATACTTACGGATACGCTTGTACAGGCGGTAGAAAAAGTCCGCACTGTATTCATAGCGGAACAGCAGATAAAACTCATCCGCAAAGATCCATGTCGTTTTTCCCTTCTTCCAGTTCTGGATCACACGGTTAAAAATCGAATCCAATGTGACCAGCATGCCAAGGGGCATCAGCTGTTCGCCCAGCTCCCGGATGTCATAGTCGATGATACGGCTCTTCGTGTTGACATTGGTTTCCTGGGCAAAGGTGTTCAGACTGCCATTGATAAACAGTTCCGAAGACAGAGCCAGCCCTCTGGCTTCTTCCTCCGGCTGGAGCATGAGTTGTCGGTACAGGTCCTTTAAGGTCGGCACCTGCCCTTTGTAACCGCCCCTCATATAATCCCGGTACACATCTGCGGTGCAGCGGTCAAGGATGGATTTCTCCTTTGCCGAAAGGTTTCCGGCTCCTACGAGCTGCTCAAACAGGGAAAGGATAAATTCTGACTTCTCAATCAGAGGATTTCGGTCATTGCCATAGGCAGAATCCATATCCAGTGCATTCAGATGGGTATCCGAGGTTGCCGAGATCCGGATGACCTCTCCGTTTAAGGCTTCCACCAGAGAAGCAAACTCCGACTCCGGATCGAGGATGAGGATGTCATCTTCCGTGGAAAGGGCAAGGTCTACGATCTCCTCTTTTGCCGAGAAGCTCTTGCCGGAGCCGCTGACACCCAGTCGGAAAGAGTTGCCGTTTAACAGCTTCCTTCGGTCTGCCACCAGCATATTTTTGCTGACGGCATTCTGCCCATAATAGATGCCTCCCGGCTGCATGATTTCCTGCGTATGGAACGGGATCAGGACGGCGGTGGATTCTGTAGTAAGGGTACGCACTGCATCGATTTTCCGCAGGCCATACGGCAGGACGGTATTCAGTCCATCGACCTGTTGCCACTTCAAAGTTGCCATCTGGCAGAGGTGTTTTCTCGCAATGGAATACAGGGTTTCCGTATCGGAGTCCAGTTGTTTCTTGCTGTCTGCCATATGTACCATTGTCAGGATGCCGAACATCATCCTCTGATCCCTGGTGGTCAGATCGTCCAGCATTTCCTTGGTCTCTTTTCTCTGCAGCTCCATGTCATAGGGAACTACGGCTGAAAAGTTATTGTTGGCATTCTGGCGTCTCTGCCAGTTGGTGACGTTTGTCTCCACGCCCAGCAGTCGGTTCTGGATCTCACGCACCGCTTCGTCTGTCGGTACGGGGATGATATCAATGGACAGCATCAGGTTCCTGCCAAGGCTGCACAGTTCGGAGATCATCTCATCCTTTACATAGCTGGCGTAATCTTCCATAAAAAGGACTCTGCCGTACTGCTCGCCCAGCTTGAAATGGTCGTTATGGAATTCCATCGTGTCCGGGCAGATCCAGTCTTTGAAGCTGTGTCCTTTTTTCGCAAAGGCTTTCATGTCAAATGGAAAACTCTGTGGAACGTCTGCCTTGAAAAAGTCCCGGAAGATCTGTAGCCTCTGCTCTGCATCCAGCTCTTCCCCAATAGAGGACAGCTTGGCCAGATGGGTGATGATGTCCGTTCCCACACGTGCGAAATAGGTTCTGGCTTCATCGATGTTTTTCTTGTGGACGCTGATGGTCAGATAGCGTTCCTGGTAGATACTGTTGTTGGTACCGGAGATCTTGGAAAGGAGCATGTCATTGTACTCTTTCCGGTACTCGTCCAGACCGTCCCCTTTCATCGGGATCAGCAGGGACTGCTCAAACTCTTCCTTGTTGATCTTACGATTGTTCAGGGTGATCTTCGCCGTACAGCCAGAATCCAGTGCATTTAAAAGTTCAGAGTAGTCCAGGAACATTTCCGTCTTGTCCGCTTTACTGGCAATGGAATAGTTGATATCCGTAAACCGGAATGTCCTGGAATACTTGCTCTCCACCTGAAAAATACCATCTGGCCAGATCTTGCGAATCGGGATGGCCTGCTGGACAGACTTCGGTACTTTAAATTTTTCCTTGTCCTGTTTCAGTGTCTGACTCAGGGTTTTAATCAAAGGCATCACCCCTTCCTCTTCGCTTCTTTGGTTTCTTCTGTTTCGTCCGCTTCTTTTCCAGAAGTTCCGCTCCGTTTCCCATCATTTTCTCACCCAGCCGCAGGCTCTCTTCCATGCAGGAAAAGTACAGGTTCTCCGACTTAAATACCAGCCGCTTCGGGTACAGCAGTTCGGATTTAATGACTACCCATGCAAACTGTTCTGCCGTCATGCCGTGGTAACGAAAAAAGCCGCAGGCTGCAAAGGGAGCCGCCCCAAGGATGCACAGCCATCCGGTTACCTGTTCCCCGGCATATTTCCGGGTGACAAAATAGATTCCAAGGGCTGCCAGGATCGCCAGTACCGAAAATAAGCACTGCCGGAAGCTTAAGCCCCAGAACATTGACTCCTGATAGTCTCGGATTTCTTTATTCATTTTCACTTCCATGTTGTTTTCTACCTTTCTCTTTGTAATCTCTGTTTTTTCTTTTGTTTCTGTTTTGGTACATCCCTTTGCCGGATGCCATTTCTTTCCATAAATCTTTTTGTTCCTTCCGGATCAAGCTCTGCCAGTTTTTTCAGGTCGAATGCAACCCTCTGGAAGATGCAGTAACCGGAGGATGCGGTATCCGGCTGTATCGTTCCCAGCTTATGCTGCTTTATAAAACGAAGCTTTTCTTTGCTGAAATTGTGGTCGATATAGGCTTCATTGATACCGCCCAGCGGAGCAAAAGGCAGGTTTACCGTAAGGTCTGCAAAGCTTTCCGGGTATCCATCTTCCATATGGTAAAGCCCGATATAGAGATTGTCATCGCTCATGTAACTGTCTACCCTGAGAAATAATTCCTCCCGGCCATACTGCCAGTCGTAGCTCAGTGTCTTTGGTTCTTCCATTTTTTTCGCCTCCTATAATCCCATGATTTCTTTTACGATACGGTCGGATGCCTTGACTGCCCCGACCAGTACCAGCAGGTTAAATACCAGTTCCCCGACGTAATTCCAGACAATGGTCACGGCGGACAGGCTGGTGTCCCCGATGGCCGGCGGACTTGATGCAAACACCGAAAAGATGATGCAGGCCAGTGCGATGATGGCTCCTTCCAGACATACCCCGGCGTAGGAACGGATAAAGTTCTTTCCTACAGACTGGGTTGGCTCCCCGGCAAAGGTTGCCAATGGAATCGGTGCGATGGCTGTGTACATATACAACTTAAACATTCTCCCGTATACAGTCAGAATCATGACAAATGACAATACCGTAATCAGCAGGCTTCCTAATAAAGTTACGATCCACAAAGGGATAGATTCCAGCATCCCCACCGCTTCGATCTTGTCCACGATCTCCGAGGGCAGCTCCGTTACAGTTCCACCCGCCATCCCGGAGTGGGACATGATATTTGTTACGATGCCCTGCACAATGGAAAAGATCGCGGTCAAAAGCTCCATGCCGGACATGACGGCTCCCTGTGCCAGTGCAAAACGGATAAAGGCTTTCACTACATGTTCCGGCTTTTTCATATCCGTGAAGCTCCCACAGGTTTTCACAAGCCCCGCCGCAAAGAACAGAACCAGCAGGCCGTACCCGATGGCTTTCAGTCCACCGTTGATGTTCGTCATCACGCTCCAGATCGCCCCGCCCTTGAAATTCTCCGGACTTTGCGTCAGCAGTGTCCAGATCTCAGCCAGCTTGTCGCTCCAGGTCTGCAAGGCAGAATTTAGATTCTGTACGATCCAGTTATCACTCAAACAGTTTCACCTCCCATCCTGCAAAAGTGAGCAGGGAGCCGGCATTTCGCATGGCTCCCCTTCTGGTCTCTTCTCCTATCCCATGATCAGGTCCAGGATCTCTTTTGCAAAAGTAATGATGATACCGCCTGCCAGTGTCAGAAATCCGTTTGCCCTCTGGCTCGGATCGTGGCTCTTTAAGGACAGGCCGACCTGCACGATACCAAATCCCAGCAGGATCAGGCCAATGGCACGGATCAGGGAAAAGATAAACGTGGACAGGTTATTGACTACGGTCAGCGGATCGCCTGCGGCATAAACGCAGGTCGCCCCAATGCAGATCGACAGTACCATGACTGCATACAGAGCAAACAGTTTCTTCTGCCCTCTCTTCATCTTCAGCGGTGCGGTCTCTTTCCTGGTTTCTGTGTGTTTCTTATTTTTCAGTAAATTCATTGGCATTCCTCCCATCAAAAAAGCTCCCCGATGATGTCCTCATCCAGAAGCAGTTCGTAATCGTCATATCTTGTTTCGTCAAATGTAAAATCGTCATGCGCCAGCGGTGCTTTCGCATAATTGAACGGGCCGGCACCTCCGTCCTCGGTATACCGGATGTTGGGATGCTTCATCAGGTCATACTTGGCATCCAGTATGGGCCGCTCCCCGCGGATAAACAGAAGTGCATTCTGGTTATCCAGCATACGGACTTCATCCGGCTGTAACAGCTCCCTTCCGCTCTGCTGGAAGTTGGTGGAGTAGCTGCCGGATTTTCCTTTGGTCTGCCCGTAGGTGTTGGTGTCTATGGTTTCTTTCCCCAGTAATTCTGATACATATTTGTGTGTCTCTTTTTCATTGCCGCCCAGGTACAAAAACTCATCGCAGTTGCCCACCAGACTTTCCCAGGAGTCCTTGAACAGAGCCTTTAGCTGGCTCATGTTCTGGATGATGATGCTGCAGTAAATGGAACGGGAACGGCAGGTTGCCAGGATCTTCTCAAACTCATTTGGCAGGGATACGTTTGGAAACTCATCCATGATGCAGTTGACCGGAACCGGGAGGGCACCGCCATGCACACGGTCTGCCATGTAATAAAGCGTCTGGAAAAGCTGGCTGTAGATCATGCCTACCAGATAATTCAAAGAGGTGTCTGCATCCGGGATACAGCAGAAAAGGGCAACTTTTCTTTCTCCCATGCTGGAAAGATCCAGTTCATCAGTATTGGTCAGCTTGGCGATCTGCGGCAGATTGAAGGCTGCCAGCCGGACACCTACACTGATCAGGATGGACTTGGCGGTCTTTCCTGCCGCCTGCTTGTAAATGTGATACTGCTTGACGGCAATGCTGTCCGGGTCCCGCATCTCCAGACGGTCAAACAAAATGTCCAGAGGGGACTCGTAGTCCTCGTCCTCTTCTTTTACCTGTGCCGAGCCTAACATCTCCATGATCATGGCGAAGTTCTGTTCTTCCGGCGGAGCTTCGTGGAGCAGATACAGCATCAGTGCCTGAAGTAGTGCGGTTTCGCTCTTCTCCCAGAAGGGATCAGAGGACTGGGAACCTTTGGGTGTGGTGTTTTGTATCAGATTGGAAATAAGACGGAGCACGTCTTTGTCATCGTGGACATACTCGAATGGATTGTAGCAAAAAGATGTGTCGGGATTGATGAGGTCAAAGACACGCACCTCATATCCTTTCTTTTCCAGCAGACCGCCTGTCTTTCGGAGCAGTTCGGCTTTCGGATCGGTGATGACCATCGAACAGCAGCACTGCATGATGTTTGGCAGGGCAAAGCCTCTGGATTTTCCTGCACCGGAGCCTCCCACTACGAGAATGTTGAGACATCTGCGGTGCTTGTGGGTGTCAAGGCTAATGCGGAAGTTCTGTGTCAGCAGGATGTTCTGGGAGTACGGCTTCTGGCTATATTTCTTACAGATCTGCCGGGCATCGCCCCATCTGGCAGAGCCATGTTCTTCCCCTCTGCGGTAGTTCTTCTGACTGGAATAAAAAATGCCGATCCCGGCTGCGTAAAGTAACGTGCAGACCAGCATCGACTTGATGGTATATTCCGTATAATGAAACTGGAAGGGATGGTTCAGCTTTTCTGTGAGAACCTCCATCAGCTCGAAAAGATTCCTGCCCGGCTGGATGGCATCCGCAAGCAGGATTGCTACCCACCAGATGACAGGCAGTCCGGCAAGCCAAATCACCCAGTCTGACTTCCGGCTGTTTGTTACCGGGATGGCTGCTGTTTGGGCCTCTCTGCTCTTGGCAGGTCCGTAATGTGGAAGCTGTCCACTCCCGGAACGAGGGCAAGGCTGCTTCCATTCTCCCAGTTTACGTGGATCTGCCCTGCATCGTCTACCATATCCACCTTACCTTTTAAGCCGGGTGGCATGTGGCTCTCCCCCTCCATGCTGTTAAGCGTGACCTCGGTTCCCGGCGGATATCTTCTCCGCATGGCTTCTATTCTTTCTTGTGTCATATTTCTGTATATTTGTACCACATCCTTTCTTCATCTTCTCCTTCCACGGTATGGGCGGTATCTGGATTTCATGATCTTTAACAGGACGCTGTCGATCCCATCGGAATAGCGTCCGTTTTTCAGGTATGTGTCCCGGAGCTGGTTTAAGGCTTCCACGGATTTGCTGTGTTCGGCTTCTGTCAGGTAGAGCTTTCCCTCTTCCTGCTCTGCCAGCTTCAGAACCAGATCCCGTGTGGTATCCACCGGAAGCCCCTGTTCTTTTTCCTGCCGGAACACTTCCCGGAGTGCATGGATCAGCATGTGGTTCATGATCCGGTCCATCTTTACATATCGCATTCTTGTCATAGGCGAGCCTCCTTTTTTCCTCTTTTTCTCAACCACAACATACCACACTTCCTCCCGGAAAGCTACTGCAAAAGAGCCGGAAAAGCCCCTTTTTATCAGCGTTCCGGAGACTTTTTACTCTTGGCAGGTTTCTCCGTTTTTTCCTCCGGGATGGCAAATTCATCGGTCATAAATTCCTGCTCGCTTTTGCCAAGGTTGCGGTCTACCTGCTTGCCAATGGAATAGGCTGCACTCTTTACATCCTGGATAAAGGAGCGGAGTTCTTTCGGATCTTTCTGTCCGAATGCCTGCATCTGGCATACCTTGTCAAAGGAAAAACCGGAGACATCCACGCCGTATTTCTGTGCTGTCACATACGCCGCACAATAGGCCTGTGCCGATACCCCTGCCCGGCTGTAGCTTCCATCGTGATGGTCAAGGGATGCACAGGCCAGCTCCCGGCTGATGGAATGGAACGTTGCATTTTCGCTCATGCCATTTCGGACATAGATCGTCCGCTTGTTCGGGATGTACTGTGCCTGTACCTTATCCGGCAGATTGTCTGCGATCTGAATCCGTACCTCGCTGTCGGTCAGCAGTGCTTCCATCAGCTGGTCCATCGGCTTTGGCTCTGCCTCTTCCGGCTGCTTGGTACGGATCTGGCTGATGTCATAGGCTTTCTGGATGGAGTACCCCTGCTGGATGACACCGTCCTTTTCATATTCCTGTCCGACAATGAAGTTGTATCCCTTGCTTCCGGTCTTGACTACCTTGCCTTCTTCCTTCCATTTTTCAAAGGTCTTGACCTGCCGGATCTCCGGATTCTGTGCATAAAGCAGGAACAGGTTGTCTGTCCTCTGCGGCTTGCACTGTCCCATAAAATCAAGGAATCCTTTTAAGGAGTCCCCATTCTGGAAGACCTCCTGTGCCTTTCCATCGATCATACCCCAGATTTCTTCCCTCTCCTGCTTTTTCTGTGCGGCATATTCTTCTTTCGATAACCGCTGGGCGGACTGCTCCTGCGAGTCCTGCCCTAAAAATTTTGTCAGGTCCATCTCCTACCTCGCTTTCACCTTTCGTTTATTTCTTGCTTTCTTCTGCGTTTTCCTTGGTCCACGGTTCTTTTCCCGGCTCCGCTTCTGGGATTCCTCTGCTTTCTCCCGTTTGATGTTCTCCAGCTCCCGGCGGACACTGGGACGCTCCTGTTCCCTCTGCCCTGCATCAGTCCCTTTTTCCTGCCCGGTAGAAATATTTCTGCTGTGCAAGGAAGAGCCGGACAGATTCTCTTCCCCCTCTTCCTGCACCGGGATAAAATTTTCCGGTTCGGAAAACTCCTTTTCGGGATGATTCTGGTTCTTTTCCTCTTCAGAAAAGTCCATGTCACCGACCTGGAATGCTTCGTCCAGATCGCTGATTTCAAACTGCACCTCGCCCTCCGGCATCTGCACAGTTTCCTGTGCTGCTTCGGTTTCCGGTGCTTCCATTCCGGCGGTTACCTCATGGACAGCTTCCCCGACTTCGCTCCTTACAAAATCAAGGTTCATCTTATCCATGACACGGTTGACTTTGGCTGCATCATCGGCAAAGACCATGACCTCGCTCATCTCCGGGTTCTTTTTATCCCGGATGATCACATAGAGCAGTCCTCGTTTCCTGCCCTCACTGCAGAATTCACGCAGGCGGTCAGATGGCACAGTGAAGAACTTCAATGGCTTGTTCTCCTTTAACATCCGCACCATTCTGGTCTTGCCCCTCGTTTTCTTCTGGTCTTTTAATACGGCGGCAACAAATACCGCCAGATGCTTTGCCAGCGTACCCGAAAGCCTGAGCCCGTGGTCCACGCCGTCCAGGGAATACCGGACGATCTGGTCCGCCGCATCGCCTCCATAATTCATGTTGTTCACCTGCTTTCTGTTCTCGGTTTTCTGTTTTTCTCCGTCTGTTCTTCTTCCTGTCTCTGGATCTGCTCTGCCAGACGCATCTTTTCTTCCATCTCCTGGGACTGCTGTTCGATCCGGATACAAATGCGGATATCCTTTCGAAGCGGCTTCAGTTCTTCGGTGATCTGACCGATCCTGACACTGTCCGGTTCGCTCCGGTAGAGCCGCTTCCGCTCTTTCGTGAGTGCCTGTACCCTCTCTTCCAACGATGTGCGGTAGGCGAGTAGCTCTTCACGGGTAGTGATCTGATGCTTCTGTAGAAATTCCATCTGCTCGATCCTGGCATCCAGTTTTCGGATGTCTGCCCGGAGCACCGGGGAGATCCTTTTCGGCTTCTGCTTTAGGGCACCCATCTGGTACAGATAGGAATAGTACAGGGCCTGTATCCCTTTTAACTTCTTTTTCGGGGATCTGAAATCTCCTTCTTTTCCAGCAGGTATCCTGCTCTTGGGCTGCAAGATCCACTGCCGGATGCTCTCTTCCGAGTAATGCTTCCCAAGGCTCCGCAGACGGATATACCGTT
>OLSC01002710.1_pt1 | contig 11413 bp, 8 predicted proteins | sample 1672881 | NCBI WGS metagenome assembly OLSC01 (sample SAMEA3136733, study PRJEB25190) | human gut metagenome | biome: human gut; feature: human-associated habitat; material: faeces | place: Austria | collected 2013
GCCTTGGCCTGCTCAACGAACTCGTCGATGCTGCTCGGACCCTTCTCCGGGTCAAGACCTGCTTCCTTGTACAGATTCTTGTTCCATACCATCACGGAAACGTCGGTGATGAACGGCAGCGTGTATTCCTTGCCATCCACGGTACCGGCTTCAATGTGGCCCTGCTGCAGGTCGGACTTGTTGTCGAGTCCGTCGATCTGCTTGGTGATGTCGGTGAAGATGCCTTCAGAAGCCCAGTACGGAATACGCACCACGTCACCGGCGAGAATGTCCGGAAGGGAATCGGTCTGGGAAGCACCACCAACCTTGCCTTCCATATCGTCGTTCGGAATGATTTCCAGCTTGACCTGGTTCTTGTGGGAGGCGTTGTAGGCCTTCACCGCGTTCTTGGCCTGACGCTCCAGCGGAGAACGGGTCCACAGAGTGATCTCAGTGCCGTCATCAGTGCCGGCTGCCGGAATATCGGCCGGAGCCGCGGATCCACCACTGCTGGAACCACCGCCGCATGCAGCCATCGGAATAAGCAACGCGGTTGCCGCGATGCCGGCAATAACGCGAGTGACCTTGTTGAAAGACACCATGTCTACTTCTTTCTCTATGTATCGCTCAGCTTTGAGCCATCCGGCGGGCCTTCCGCCGTCTGCCTTCACGATTTCCGGTTGTTCTCCTTCGATTGAACCGTAGTGCGAAAGCCTTTTCTCAGTATATGGTTTTCTCCAGATTTTGCAAAATCGCTTTCGCACATCAGAATGCAAAGGTATTCATGTCGATAAAACCGTTATAAATAAACGATTCTTAGCATTTTAAGAATCGTTTATGACAGCAAAAAATGACGTGAGATGCAGAAAATGCGAAAGAAAAATGTGTTCATTTTCGCAAATGCGAAAGTTTCGCAATTTGCAAGTGAAAATGTCAGCAATCGGCTATATAAAGCCGTTTTGTCCACTTTTTGACACGATGCGAAAACTTTCGCAGTTTTGTCGTATAATATTACGCAATACAAGGGCGGCGAAGCGCATCGACGCGCAGCCAACGTTTTCGTCACACCGTAAAAAAGGGGAACATCATGGCAACTGCAGATACTCACTCAACAGCAAGGCTTGAAGATGTAGCAGCGCTGGCCAACGTGTCTTTGGCAACGGCTTCAAAGGCGCTGCATGGCAAACCGCGCGTCAGCGAAGACACCCGCGAGCGCGTGATGGAGGCAGCGCGGCAACTCAACTATTCCCCGAACAAGCTGGCGCAATCGTTGGCAAGCGGCAGAAGCGGAACCATCGGTTTGGTCACTTCCGATCTGCAAGGCCGTTTCTCCACGCCTATTCTTATTGGCGCCGAAAACGAGCTGCGCGCACAATCGACATCGGTGCTACTCGCCAATGCTCGCGGTGACGATGCGCTGGAACGCAGCCATGTAGAGAAACTGCTGTCGCTGAAAGTGGACGGCCTGCTGATTGTGCAGTGCGAGACGAATCCGCGCCCGTCGCTGGGGCGTGATTGGGGCGTGCCGCTGGTGTATGTGTATGGTCCTTCCACCGACACCAACGATTGTTCGGTGACGTGTGACAATGTGGACGCCGGGCGCATGGCCGTGAATCATCTGATTTCGTGCGGACGCAACCGTATCGCCATTATTGGCGGCGATGAAACGTATACGGCCTCCACCGACCGCACCAAGGGCGCGTTGGAAGCGTTGGCCGAGGTTGGTTTGGAACCGGCTGGCCCGATTCGCTATGGCCGTTGGGACGAGAATTGGGGGCGTGCCGCCACCAGACTGCTGCTCGACCAAGGCGTGAAGTTCGACGCCGTGGTATGCCAGAGCGATCAGCTGGCACGAGGATGCATTGACGCGTTGAAGTCGCAGCATCTACGCATTCCTGAGGATGTGGCGGTGATCGGCCACGATAATTGGGACGTGCTCACCAAGAGCTCCCGCCCGCCGCTGACCAGCATCGACAATGAAACGGAACTCATCGGCCGCAAAGCCGCCCGCTACCTGATGGCCGCCATCAACGGCCAGCCCCACCACGGCACGGAATATCTCCCCTGCCGCCTCATCCAACGCGAATCCACCCTCCCCCTAGCCTAGCGTCATCGTTTTTTGTTGGAACGTCCCTTGAAGTAAATGTCGAACACGATCCAGACGGACAAAACGAACGCGATCACATAACCGAGGAAACCAACGATCGGAATACCGAAAATCACCGGTTTGATGCCCGCATAGTACACGATCGACGAGCCGATGAACAATCCGACGACGATCAGCGCCATCGTAAGCCTGTTCACCATGTTGGCAAGCAGATGGATCGGTTCCTGCGAGCCGACCATCTCCATATTCACGCGCAACTGGCCGCGCGTAAGCATACGGGAGGCCACTTTCAGCTCATTGGCGGCAGCGAGCAGGCTGTGCAGCGCCTGATGACCTTCGATAACCAGCGATTTCGCCTCATCCTTGGCGAAATCCTTCTTCGACGTGCTTGCGGCGATATGGTCGGAGATGATCTGAATCATATTCACGTCTGGAATGAACTCGTCGAGCAGGCCTTCCAAAGTGACCAGCGCACGCCCGACCGTGGTGACGGTGCTCGGCACTTCAATGCCGTGTCGTTGCGCCATTTGCGTCAATGCGGTGAGCATGGCGGCGATATCCAGCTCGGCCAAATCCACTGTGCCGAATTCCTTGACGATCACGTCCAAGTCGGCCAATAACGCCGGATAATCCTCCGGATCGGCCTCGGCACCGGCGAAACGCAGCAGACCGTCGGCAAGCGCGGGCGAATCCTGTTTGGCGACCGCGAAAATCATGTCTTTCAAGACGGAACGGGTTTTGGCATTAAGCCGGCCCGTCATGCCTAGGTCGAGCAGCACGATCTGCCCGCCGCGCACCATGATGTTGCCCGGGTGCGGATCCGCGTGGAAGAAGCCTTCGTCAAGCACTTGCGTGGCGTAATTGTCGACCAGTTTGGTGCCGATTTCCTTCAGATCGTAGCCCGCTTCGATGAGCTCATCAGGATGCGAGACGGAAATGCCTTCGACGTAGTCCATGACCACCACGTGTTCGGTGCACAGGTCGGAGTATGGCTTCGGGCAGTCCATGTATTTGTAGTGTTCGCAGAATCGTTTGAATTCCGCCAGATTTCGCGCTTCGATCATGAAGTCGGTTTCGGCTTCGAAGGTGTCCCACAGTTCTTCGACCACGCCGGAGAGATCGACCACTTGGGCGCTGGGCATGGTTTTGGCGGCTATTCGTGCGATGGTGCGCATGATGGACACATCCTGTGCCATGGTTTCGCGCACGCCCGGGCGTTGCACTTTGACGGCCACATCTTCTCCGGTAGTGAGTTTCGCACGATGCACTTGCGCGAGGCTTGCCGATCCGAGCGGTGTGGCGTCGATATGGTCGAAGATTTCGCCTGCCGGGCGTCCGTATTCGTCTTCCAGCACTTGCAGGACGGTGCCGTACGGCATGGGGTCGGCGTCGGCGCGCAGTTTGGCGAGTTCGTCGCAGAACGATTGGGGCAGGATTTCGGAGCGCATGGACAGGATCTGTCCGACTTTCACGAAAGTTGGGCCAAGCGCTTCGAACATGAGCCGCATTTTGACGGGGGTCAGGCCGTGCACAATGTCGAATTGGTTGACGATTTGCGCGATTTGCGCAAGTCGCTTCAGTTTGCCTCGACGAGTCAGGTGGTAGCGCTGCGAGAATGAGTCTTTACGCGGGCCGAACAGTCCGATGGTTTCGGATTGCGTAAAGGTTGCGTCGTTCTGCTTGCCTTGCGATTGCGGGATTCCCGTTTTTCCCGCGGATTTGGCTGCCGTTGCCGCAGCCGCGTCGGACGAGGGGTTCGCCGTCGGATTGATCACCGCGTTGACTCGGTCGGAAAGTGTGACCGGCTCCACGCTTTCGGGTCGGGCCGCATCCGGCTCGATCGGAGAATTCAAAGACATATCGCTGCTCGCAAACGTTGGTCGGATTACGATGAGTGGGATTCATGAGGAGACTTGCGTCCCGCGTATTTCATGCGATTCGCATGTTTCGCACGTTTCTTACGTTCCGCACACGGCCGTTCGCATGTTTCGCAAGTTCCGCATAACAAATCGCCGTCTGAACGTGATGCGACGAGCAGACGGCGATGTGAACGATTGAACGTTACTCGGCTTTGGCTTCAGGTTCGGCTTCCTTGGTTTCCTCTGCAGCCTTGGCTTCAGAGGATTCCTTGACCTCTGCGACCTTGTGCTTGAGTTCGGCGTTGAGGGCCTTGCCCTGTTCGACGGTCAGCTCGCCCTTCTTGACGAGATCGTCAACGATTTCCTGGCTCTTCTCAACCGTGGTCGCCAAAGCGCCAACGCCGGCGAGGAAGACCTTACGCAGGCCGTCACCAAAATCAAAATCAGCCATGATTACCTCCTTAGGTGATGGTGGTACCCACTCTATCGCATTTTCTTCACAAATAACGTCAACGAAACTAGTCAATCGTTACAATTCTGCGGAAGACTCGCTGCCGTATGCTCACAGCGTACGAAAACGCGAAAACTACGAAACAGCGCGAAAACAATCAGCGCGGGCGTGACATGGCCACGCGACGCGCATTGCTGGCAATCGTGTTGATGCGATCAAGTTCCGCACGCTGCGATTCCGTCTGCCCTGCAGCGGCCGGATCGAACGAACCATACCGGCGTTCTGCGGCGGTGCGGATCAGAAAATCGGCGATCGCGGGGTTTTTCGGCAGCAGCGAGCCGTGCATGTATGTGCCGATCACATTGTTGACGCGGGCGCCTTCCGTATGATCCTCGCCATTATTGCCGGTGCTATCCGCGTCGACGGTGCCGAGCGGCTGCACGCCTTCGCGCAGGAAGGTTTGGCCGGAATGGTTTTCGTAGCCGATGATCTTGCCGAAATCGGCGGAGGTTTCCGTAAGATTGCCGATCATGCGTGTTTCCCGGCCGACCGTGTACGCGCCGATCACGCCGATGCCGTCGAGCCGGGAGCCATCCACCGTTTCGAAATATTCGCCGAACAGCTGGTACAGACCGCAAATCATGAGCATGGGGGTGCCGCCGGCGGCCAGCGATCGCAGCAGGTCGGCGCGTTTGAAGAAGTCGTCGATGATTTTCTTCTGGCCGGTGTCTTGGCCGCCGCCGCCCAGAATCATGTCGACGTGTTCGGGCCACGCGTCGCCCTGATTGTAGGCGTGCACGCGCGGCTCGTAGCCGTATAGGGCGAGACGGCGCTGGATGGTGAGCACGTTGCCGGAGTCGCCGTAAATGTTCATGTCTTTCGGATATAGCGACACGATGTCGATTACCTGGCTCATATCGTCTCCCTCATGCGGTTCATACGTTCTTCATGCGTTTTCATGCGTTGCGCGGATTCGCGCTGTTATTTGCCCACGCCAGCGTCGGCGACTTCGGCGATTTTGCCGAGCGCGGCTCGCGTTTTGAGCATTGCCGTGTATGTGCAGTAAATGTGCTTGGGGGTGCCCGGATTCGCGTTCACGAACGTTGAGACGGCCTCTTCAAGTTCCGTGTTGACGCTATTCACCGGCACCTGATCGTATTCGAGGCGCAACGCCATGTCCCATGCGCGCACGCCCGAAACCATGGCCACACCGGTGTCTCGCAGCGAGGAGAAGTCCACGTCCCACAGCCAGCTCATGTCACGCCCGTCGGCGTATTCGTCGTTGATGGCGATCATGGTGTCGCAGCCCTCAGGGGTGAAGGATGCGAGCGACAGACGGAATCCCATGGGGTTTTTGACGAGCAGCAGCTCCACCGGCGAGCCGTTCACGTCGATGACTTCGCCGCGTCCGAACGCCGGAGTGACTTCGGCTGCCGCGTCGATCATGGCTTGCGTGGTGGAATGCGCGAAGTCGATCATGCGCTGTGAGATTCCCACTTGTCGCAATAGTTCGTCGGTTACGTTCTGCTCGAACGGCAGGAACATTGCCTGCGCGTCGGCTACGACCGCTCGCACGACGGCCAGCGCGGCCGCCGCGTTGTACAGGTTGTACACGCCTTCCAGTCTCACACCGGTTTCGTACGTTTCACCGTCGATGCCGAAACTGGCACGATGGTCGCCCACGGCAAGCAAGGTCACGTCAGCTGGTAGCTGTTCCGCAATTGCCGCATCTTCCGATTTTTCTGCATTTTCCCCAGTTTTCGCGATTGCCGAAGCATCGTCAATCTCAATATTTGCGGACGATTCTGCAGATTCGGACGATGCAGTATCAGCGGACGATGCAGTATCGACTGTCGTGCGCATGTCGTCGTCGGACGGGAAGAAGCTGCGCAACGACCCGTCAAGACCGAAATAGCGCACTTCCACACCATCTTCAGTATGTGCGACGTCAGCAAGTCGTACGATGCGTGGATCCTCACGATTGAGCACTACGGTTCCGGTGGTCGCTTCGGCGGCTTTGCTCAGCAGTCGTGCGGTATTGTCGATTTCGCCGAAACGGTCGAGCTGGTCGCGCATCACGTTGAGCAGCAGGCAGTAGTCGGGTTGCACTTGTTTGACGAAATGCACCGCGTACGCTTCGTCGAGTTCCAGTACGGCGATGTCGGCGTCCAGTTTGCCGCCGAGCGAGACTTCGGCCAGCAGCGACGAGACCACGCCGCGGGTGAAATTCGATCCGGTCGGATTGGTGAATACCTTCAATCCCAACGATTCCAGCATGCTTGCCACCATGCGCGTGGTGGTGGTTTTGCCGTTCGTGCCGGATACGAGCACCACGCCAAGCGGTAGCTGCTGCAGGGTGCGTGCGAGGAATTGCGGGTCGATCCGTTCCACGATCTTGCCGGGGAACGCGCTGCCGCCGCCATGTGCCAGGCGGGAGGCCGCACGCACGGCCTTGCCGATCAACGGCGTTGCGAATGAGTTCCACGCCATGCTATACCTCCTGTTGGCTCTGGTAGTCCTGCGGCATATCTTTGAACTTGGAGTATGCGCCAAGGAACGCGAGATTGAACGTCTGCGTCGGACCGTTACGATGCTTCGCCATGATGATATCGGCCTCGCCCGGGCGATCTTCCTTGTCGTAGGCGTCCGGCCTGTGCACGAGGAACACCACGTCGGCGTCCTGTTCGATAGAACCGGATTCGCGCAAATCCGAAAGCTGCGGCTTTTTATCCTGACGCATTTCGGGGCCACGGTTCAGCTGGCTCAGCGCCACCACCGGCACTTCCAATTCCTTGGCAAGCAGCTTCAATGCACGCGAGAAATCAGACACTTCCTGCTGGCGGCTTTCCACGGCCTTGCCGGAAGTCATGAGCTGCAGGTAATCGATCACCACTAATTTCAGATCGTTCGTCTGCTTCAATCGGCGGCATTTCGCACGGATCTCCATCAAACTCATGTTCGGACTATCGTCGATGAATAATGGTGCGTTCTGCAGTTTATCCTGCAGATTATTGAGGATATTCCAACGTTCCTGCGTGATTTCTTCCGCTCGGCGCATGGCTGACAGCGGAATATTCGCTTCCGCCGAAATGATTCGTTGCGCAAGTTCGGTTTTGCTCATTTCCAAGCTGAAGATCACGGACGTCATATTGTGGTGCAGCGCCGCAGCTCGCGCGAAATCAACGCCAAGCGTGGACTTACCCATGGCCGGTCGGCCTGCAACGACGATCATCTGGCCCGGCTGCAGGCCTTGCGTCACGTCGTCGATGTCACGGAATCCGGTTGGCACGCCTTTGGAAACCTCGCCGTTTTGCAGTCGGTCGATTTGGTCGAGGGTGTCGGTGATGACGGTGCCGATCGGCGCGTAATCCTGCCTCACTTTGCCGGTCGACATTTCGTAGACTTCGGCCTGTGCCAGGTTGACGACGTCTTCGGCTTGGGATCCTTCGGCGGTGTAGCCGAGCTGTGCGATTTTGGTGCCGGCTGCGATCACATTGCGCAGGATGGCACGCTGGTGGATGATGTCGGCATAGAAGGTTGCGTTGGCTGCGGTCGGCACGGATGCGACGAGGCTGTGCAGATAGTCGGATCCCCCCACTTTTTCGAGGTCGCCGTCTTTGAGCAGCTGGTTGGCCACCAGCACCGCGTCGACGGGCTGCGATGCGGAGAACAGGTTGATGATGGCTTCGTACACGGTTTGGTTGCGCGGCTGGTAGAAGTCGGTGATGTCAATCATCTGCGAGACTTCGCCGATGGCGTCTTTGCTCATGAGCATGCCGCCGAGCACCGCCATTTCGGCGGCGTCGTCATGTGGCGGCACACGGTCGAAGATAGCGTCGCGAATAGCCGTTCCCGACGCGCCGGAAATGCTGCCATTGCCTGAAAAACCGCGGTTTTGCCCTTGATTCAGGCCATTGTTCCAAGAATTGCTCTCCGCCATGCTTCTCCAGCTCTTCGATGTGTGGTGTACCGGGAAAAACCATAATACCTGTGCCACTTCACGAATGATGTTGCGATGAGATTCTGGAGGAATCTCCGCATTGGCAGGATCGGAATCACCCGACACGCGCGAATCGGTTCGCTGTGGATAAGAAAGCCGAAAAAACCCGAGTTATCCACATACTGGGGATAACTATGTGGAAAACATATCGAGTTATCCACCAAATGGGGATAACCAAGTGGACAACTTGGGGACATCTTCCGTACGGGTGCCCATTCCCCTGGTTGTGATTTGCTTAAGTGAACCGAAGGTGATATGTTCCCCACTTTTTCTTAAACGATGGGTTTCCGCTGACGCGGCGGGTACCGCATCGGCAGCCATGTCGCTTTGCCGGGCATTCGCTCACAGCCTACGCGGCCTCACATGTGGTAGCGGGTGGCGTTGTACATGGTTCGGACAAGGGTTTCGCGCCATTTACTCCAGCCGTACTGTTTGGAAATGGTCTCGCCGGCCGTGGCACCCAACGACGAACCGTCAGCACGAGTCAGATCGAACAGCATGTCAAGCAGCAGCGGATCATGATCAAGACGAGAAGCCAACTCGTCACCAACATTAGGATCATTCGGATTCTGACCAGTCGCAAACTCCGACAACGTAAGATGCTCGCGCACCAACAACGTGACCCACCAAATAATGTCACGGTCAAAACCCATGCGCTTCAACACCATGGACGCATGACGCGCACCCTCCGCCGCATGATCGAAAACCCCCGGACGCTTGCCGACATCATGCAAAATACCAGCCAACAGCAACGTCTGATAATGCCGATCATCATAACGGTTTCCACGAGGTGTTTCACGACCAAGCCGCGTGACCACCTCAACCGAATGACGGTCAATCGTATACCGATGCGCAGCCGAAGCACTCGGGCGATTACGAATCGCCAACCATTCCGGAATCAGCCGACCCGGAATATCGACAAAATCAATCTCCTCCCACACCTGTAACAACGCGGGACCGCTCGCAAGCAAACGCAAGAACAGACTACGCGACTCATCATTCCACGTGCGATCATCGATCGGACACGACTTCAGATTCTGCAACGTGCCGGGCGCAATCGGCAAACCAAACTCAGCCGCAGCAACAGCAGCCCGCAACGCAAGACACGGATCGGACTTCGGATCGGCACCCGGCGCAAGCACGATCTCCTCCTCATGCTTGGCGATACCGGGCGCAATCACATCAAACGTAGGCGCCTGACGCTTACCGCCGCCACGAGGCTGGAACACCTGGAAAAACGCAAAACGAGGCTTCTCATGAGTCAACGAATGCTCAGCGCGAGAAGCCGTGGAATCAAGCGAAAACGCGATCTGGCGACCAACACGCGCAAGCAACGTCTGCAAATCATCAATCGACTTCGCCTCGCGCTCGCCGCTCGGCAACGTCGGATCAGCCAAACCCAGCATCGCCGAAACCTTCGCCTGATAAGGAGCGAGCAACATGTTCGTGTCTTTATTGGCCACCAAATGAATGCAATCGCGCACATCCAGCAACCGTTCGACGGCATCGTCATACTGGCCGTGCGGGCGGTCGGCAAGCCAAGAAGCGGCAAGCGCGGAGACCAGCACGGAATCGCGCAAACCGCCGCGAGACTCCTTAATATCAGGCTGATTGCTATACGCCATACGGCCGAACTCATCCAAACGAGACTTGGCAGAACCCAACAATTCGGGCAAGCGCTTACGGGCGGCCCTACGCCAACGCTCCAAAATGAAGACGGCCGTGGATTCGATCAGCTGCGTATCGCCCGCAATCGGCACCACATCCAGCCAACCCATCGCAGCAGGCAAATCATGGTCGGTCACCGCCTCGCACTGCGCGCGGGTACGCACCGACTGGTCAAGATCAAGACCCGAATCCCAAATCGGATACCACAATTTGTTGGCAAGCTCATTGAGCTGCCGGTCAGTGAGTGCGTGAGGCTCATAAATGACCACCAAATCAAGATCGGAACTCGGTCCCACTTGGCCGCGGGCCAACGAACCCACCGCGCCAAGACCAATGCCGGACTGCGGAACGTCAAAAGACACCGTCTGGCAAGCCTCCTGCCACAATTGTTTGAGGCAATCCATGGCCAGATCCGTACGAGCCTTGCGCTTCGCCGCACCATTGCGGTACACGCCGTCGGCATCCGGCTGACTCATATCCATGAAACGTTGTTTAAGACCATCAACCGCTGAAGTCATAGCAAATCCTTATGAATCTTCGCAAAAGCAAGCAAATCTGAGCAGATAAAAGCGAAAGCGGGGAAATCCGAAGCAGACAATCTGACGCGAAAAACGTATGAAAATCCCCGCACGGCGCGAAGCACGTACGGGGATCTGTCTATTGATAACCCGAACCCAAGCCCGGGGCCCTTAATATCTATCCGAATGAATTATCAGATAGCGGCAGAGCCGGTCTCGCCGGTACGCACGCGGGTCACCGAATCAAGCGGGGCAACCCAGACCTTGCCGTCGCCGATGGTGCCGGAGCCGGCGGACTTGACGATCACACCGACCAGAGTCTCGGCATCGGCGTCATCGGACAGCACCTCGACGCGAATCTTCGGAATGAGATCCACGGTGTATTCGGCGCCACGGTAAACCTCGGTGTGGCCACGCTGGCGGCCGTAACCGTTAGCCTCAGACACGGTCAGACCGTGAACACCTGCGGCAGCGAGGGCTTCCTTGACATCGTCAAGCTTATGCGGCTGAATGATAGCGGTAATGAGCTTCATCTCACTTCACCTCCTTGAGAACAGAGCTGGCGGTACCAGCAAAATCGTAAGCACGTTCGCCCTGATCGGCAAGATCGATACCGCCGACTTCCTGAGCTTCGGTGACACGCCAACCAATCGTCTTCTCCAGAGCGAAGGCGATGATGCCGGTGACAACAGCGGACCAGATGATGGCAACGAGAGCAACGATGAGCTGCACAACCAGCTGCTTCCAGTCGCCGCCCGCGAACAGACCGGTACCTTCGCCGAAGAAGCCGATAAGCACAGTGCCGGTGAAGCCGCCGACGCCGTGAACGCC
>OLSC01002721.1_pt1 | contig 11357 bp, 9 predicted proteins | sample 1672881 | NCBI WGS metagenome assembly OLSC01 (sample SAMEA3136733, study PRJEB25190) | human gut metagenome | biome: human gut; feature: human-associated habitat; material: faeces | place: Austria | collected 2013
ACTACCTACCGAGCCTCATCCGCGACTTCGAGGAGGCCTTCGACAAGCGGGTCATCGTGAAGGTGTCCCAGGGATTCACCAACTACCTCACCGAGCAGCTGCATCGGGGCACGCTGGATGTGGCCTTCTGCGGCAAGCGCGACAACGAGCCCGATATCGCGTATTTCCCGGTGAAGCACTGCGAACTGGCCCTCTACGTGCGCGACGACCATCCGCTGGCGTCTGCCGACACGATCACCTTCGCCGAGCTGAACGAGGTGGATCTGCACACCTACCGCCGGGGCACCCCCATCGGCGAGCGCGTGGCGAAGATGCTCGAGGAGGCCGACGTGCGCGGCGTGTCTCTGGGCTACGACGACGATGTGTCCATGGGGTCGTTTCTCTCCTACAACGGCGGCAACGCCGGAGCGCTTATGCTGGACTCGCTGGGCGCCCAGCTGTTCAGCAACCTGCACCAGGTGCGCGTCGAGGGCATCCCGGAGCACTTCTACACGGTGTATATGGCCTACCACAAGAAGCACGTGCACTCCCGGGCCGTGGCCGACTTCATCGACTTCGTGAAGGCCTATCCGGGCAACGACCTCATCGGCCAGGTGCTGCCGACAGCGCCGGCCGAGTAGGGGCGCCGGGCCCGATCGGCCGAGACGGACGTGCGGCGGACGTTTGGGTGTCTGGTCGTTCGACTGCCCAGCCCGTCCGATCCTCCAGGCTGTCTGACTGCCGTCTGTGGTCATTTTGCGCCGTATGCGGCCACTTGTTGCGGGAGGCTGGCAAAGCGCGACCCGTTGTGGTATAAATACGCCTGCTGTGCAGATCGACTGCACGGACATACTTTCGCTTCTGGAGAAAGTGGGACTTTTCCCGCTTTCTTTTGTTGTAGGGGCCTTTTGTGGCCCGGAAAGTGTGGGAGCGTAGGCAACGGAAAAGGAGGCAGACGAGGTGCTGACGGCCAAGGAGAAATCGCTTCTTTCCGCCCTGGAGCCCCGAGCGGCCTCCGAGGGCGTCGAGATCGTCACGCTGGAGATCGTCGGCTCGAAGAAGGCGCCGACCATCCGCGTCTACATCGATGCGGCCGGCGGCATCAGCTTCGACGAGCTGGCCCGCACTCAGGCCTGGGTCGGGGACGTCATGGACGAGCTGGACCCGTTCCCCGGGGCCTACATGCTGGAGGTGTCCTCTCCGGGCATCGACCGGCCGCTGCGCACGCCGGAGCACTTCGCGCGCTTTGCCGGCGAGACGGTGACGGTGAAGACGACCGGCCCCATCGACGGCCGCAGCTCGTTTACCGGCGAGCTTCTCGGCTTCGAGGACGGCTGCGTCATCGTGGCCGCAGACGGCGCCGACACCTTCCGCATTCCGTACGACAACATCAAAAAGGCCCGCGTTAAGGGCACCATCGACTTCAGCGCCTAGGGAAAGGATTAGATACGTGGCAACTTCAGAACTGATCGAGGCCTTGCAGGCACTGGCCCACGAGCGCAAGATCGACGAGTTCTACCTCATCGAGCGCTTGGAACAGTCCCTGGCGAAGAGCTACGAGCGCATCCTCGATCTGGAATGGGACGCGCGCGTGACCATCGACCGCCAGACCGGCAAGATCTACGTCTACGAGCTCGTGCCCGTGGGCGAGCCCGACGAGGAGACCGGCGAGTACAGCGAGTTCGAGGAGCGCGACGTCACCCCCGACGACGTGAGCCGCATCGCCGCCCAGAACGCCAAGGGCGTCATTTCCTCGCTCGTGCGCGAGGCCGGGCGCCAGTCCATCTACGACGAGTTCCGCGGCCGCGTGGGCGATTTGGTCACGGGCACCGTGTTGCAGGGCACGCCGGACTTCACCATCATCAAGATCCGCGAGGGCGTCGAGGCGGAGCTGCCGCATTACGACGCCAAGCGCAACCCGGGCGAGCGCAACGAGCGCCCGGCCAACGAGCACTACCGCCACAACCAGCGCCTGAAGGTGCTCATCATCGAGGTGCGCAACCCCAACGCCGACGCGCCCCGCGCCCGCGGCGAGCAGGCGCGCCCGGCCATCGTCGTCTCCCGCACCCACCCCGACCTCATCCGCCGTCTCTTCGAGATCGAGGTGCCGGAGATTTACGAGGGGGTCGTGGAGATCAAGTCCGTGGCCCGCGAGCCCGGCGCCCGTTCCAAGGTGGCCGTGTTCTCCCGCGAGGCGAACCTGGATCCGGTGGGCGCCTGCGTGGGGCCGAAGGGCTCCCGCGTCCGCATGGTGGTCGAGGAGCTGCGCAACGAGCGCGTCGACGTCATCCAGTGGAGCCCCGACCCGGCGGTCTACGTGGCCAACGCCCTGTCGCCGGCGAAGGTGAGCCACGTGAGCATCGACGAGGACAACAACTACGCCACGGTCATCGTGCCCGACGACCAGCTGTCGCTGGCCATCGGCAAGGAGGGGCAGAACGCGCGCTTGGCCGCCCGCCTCACGGGGTGGCATATCGACATCAAGCCCCAGAGCTTCCAGGGTGCGTCTTTGGTCGATGTCGAGATGGACGACGAGGTGGAGGAGGACGACGGCTTCTGCATCTTCGTCGACGAGGACGGCAACCGCTGCCGCAACCACGCCCGACCGAACAGCCAGTACTGCGGCGTCCATGCCGATGCCGAGGCAGAGGCCTAAGGGGTAGAACCTGATGGCAGCACAGACGACAAAGCGCCAGCGCACCTGCATCGGCTGCGGCGCGACCCTTGGGAAGGGCGCGCTTCGCCGCATCGTGCGCAACGGCGAGGGCCTTGTGAGCTTCGACCCTACGGGCCACCTCGCCGGCCGCGGCGCCTACGTCTGCTCTGAGGACTGCCTCGCCGCGGCGAGAAAGACCAGGAAGCTTGAGCGCGCCCTGCGCTGCAAAGTGACCGACGAAGATTACGAGCGCGTTCTTCGCGAGCTTGCCCTCGCCGAGGCACCGGGAAAGAATGAGGAGTGATATATGGCCAGCATGCGCGTACACGAGTTGGCGAAGGAATTCGATATGTCGAGCGGGGATCTGCTCGATCGCCTGAAAGAAATGAAGATACCGGCGAAGTCCCATGCGAGCATGCTCAACGATGCCTACGTTGACAAGATTCGCAAGAACCTGGAGCCGGAGATCCGCGCCCGCGCCGGCGCCCTCGAGGCCGAGGAGGCCGCGGCGCTGGCCGCCGAGCAGGAGGAGGCCGAGCGCAAGCGCGCCGAGGAGGAGGCCGAGCGCAAGGCCGCGCGGGAAAAGGAGCTCGCCGAGCGAGAGGCCGCCCGCGCCCGCCGCGAGGGGTCGCGCTCCGACGACGACGCCGAGGGCGAGGAGCACCAGGCGCGCAAGCAGGCGCCCAAGCAGCCCTCCGCCTTCGCGAGCCTCGAGCAGCAGATCGCCTCGGAGAAGGAGCGCGTCGAGCGCGAGCGCCAGGAGGCCCGGGCCCGTGCCCGCGCCGAGAAGGCGGCCGCCGAGGTGGCTAAGAAGCGCGCCGTGGAGGAGGCCTTGCGCCGCGGCCACAAGAAGCCCGCGAAGGCCGCGCCCGCCCCGGCGCCGGCCCGTCCGGCTCCGGCTCCCGCGCCGTCCCGTCCCAAGAACAACTTCGACTCGCTGCTCTCGCAGATCGAGGCCGAGAAGCAGCGCATGGAAGCGGCCAAGAGCGCCCAAGCCGACACCCGCGCCCCCCGCGGCGGCAAGAAGGGCAAGAAGGGCGGGGCTCACCAGGTGGTGCCCGAGCTCGAGGCCCAGATGACCGCCGGCGAGGACCGCTATGCCCAGATGGCTGTGCAGGCCGAGAAGCTGCAGCGCGACAAGGTGCTCGCCGAGGCCCGCGCCGCCGTGGCCGCGGCCAACACCCACGAGGGGGAGGGCCGCCGCAAGAAGCGCAAGGAGAAGCGCGAGGCCGAGGCCCGCGAGCGCGCCGAGCTCGAGGCCATCGAGCGTGGTCTTGACCCGACGCTGGTGCTGGACGACTCCGTGGTGGAGATCCCGCAGGGCGCGTCGGTGGCCAAGTTCGCCGAGCTTCTGGGCGTGCAGCCCAATGACGTCATCAAGCGCCTGTTCATGCTCGGCCAGGTGCTCACGCTCACCCAGACCATGAGCGACGAGACCATGGAGCTCATCGCCGACGACATGGGCCGCAAGGTGCGCGTCGTGTCGCCGGAGGAGGAGTACGCTGTGGTGTACAACGACTCCGAGGCCGATTTGAAGCCGCGTCCCCCCGTGGTCACCGTCATGGGCCACGTCGACCACGGCAAGACCTCGCTTCTGGACGCCATCCGCGATACCGGCGTGGTGGCCAGCGAGGCCGGCGGCATCACCCAGCACATCGGTGCGTCGGTGGTGAACATCGGCGACCGACAGATCACCTTCATCGACACCCCGGGCCATGAGGCCTTCACCGCCATGCGCGCCCGCGGCGCCCAGGTCACCGACGTCATCGTGCTCGTGGTGGCCGCCGACGACGGCGTCATGCCGCAGACCATCGAGGCCATCAACCACGCCAAGGCCGCCGAGGTGCCCATCGTCGTGGCCGTGAACAAGATCGACAAGCCCGGCGCCAACCCCGACCGCGTGCGCCAGGAGCTCACCGAGTACGGCGTCATCCCCGAGGAGTGGGGCGGCTCCAACATGTTCGTCGAGGTGTCGGCCAAGAAGAAGCTGCACATCGACGACTTGCTGGAGACCATCATCCTGCAGGCCGACGTGCTGGAGCTGAAGGCCAACCCGGACGCTTCGGCCTCCGGTTTCGTCATCGAGGCGAACCTCGACAAGGGTCGCGGTCCTGTGGCCACGGTGCTCATCCAGCGCGGTACCCTGCACACCGGCGACGTCGTCGTGGCCGGCACGAGCTACGGCCGCGTGCGCGCTCTGGTGAACCCGCGCGGCGAGCACGTCGCCGAGGCGAAGCCCGCCGACCCGGTGGAGATCTTGGGCCTGAACTCCGTGCCCACCGCCGGCGACGAGTTCCGCGTCTTCGAGGACGAGCGCGACGCCCGCAAGCTGGCCGAGGAGCGCGCGCTGCGCGCCCGCCTGGCCGCCCAGGAGACCAAGAGCCACATGAGCCTGGACGACCTGTTCAGCCGCATCGAGGACGGCAAGACCACCGATCTGAACCTCATCGTGAAGGCCGACGTCCAGGGCTCCATCGAGGCTCTGCGCGACGCCTTCGACAAGATGGACCAGTCCGAGGTGCGCATCAATATCGTGCACTCGGCCGTGGGCGGCATCACCGAGACCGACGTCACCCTGGCCGCCGCTTCCGACGCCATCATCATCGGCTTCAACGTCCGTCCCACGGGCAAGAGCCGCCAGCAGGCCGAGAAGGAGAAGGTGGACATCCGCCTGTACCGCGTCATCTACCAGGCCATCGAGGATATCAACGCCGCGCGCGTGGGTCTTCTGTCGCCGGATATCGTGGAAGAGGACACCGGCATCGCCGAGGTGCGCGAGACCTTCAAGGTGCCGAAGGTGGGCACCATCGCCGGCTGCTACGTCGTGGAAGGCGAGATCCACCGCGACGACAAGGTGCGCATCGTTCGCGACGGCACGGTCATCTTCGAGGGCCACATGGCGTCGCTGCGCCGCTTCAAGGACGACGTGAAGTCCGTGAAGCAGGGCTACGAGTGCGGCATCGGCATCGAGAAGTTCCAGGACCTGAAGGTGGGCGACACCATCGAGGGCTACCAGGTGAAAGAGGTCGAGCGCACGGAGTAACTCGACCGTCCGGCGTCGAGGAAGCCCCGCATCCCCGTGCTCAAGCAATGGCTCGCTCGGCGGAACAGTCCACTGGACTGTTCCGTTCGCTGCGCAACCTGCGCGCGGGGGACAATCCCGCACCCACGCCCTACCCAATTATTTTCCCAGATGAAAGCCTGCTATCGGGGTCGCCGATGGCGGGCTTTTCCTATTCCGTATGCCGTTTCCCCTTGTGCACGCGGGCGGCTTCGGGCATCATAATGCCCCACGAAACCCTGCCGAGTGAACCGTGCTCGGCGCTACCCAGTCGGGCCTCATGCGCCCGGCATTCAGAAGACCGAACCCGAACGAGGAGCAGTGATGGCGAAGAAGAACATTCCCTACGACCAGAAGTACTACGATCCCGAGATCGAGTGCATGCCGCGCGCCGAACTGGAGGCCATGCAGCTTGAGCGCCTTCAGGAGATGGTTCGCTACGCCTACGACAACACGGTGTACTACAAGCGCTCCTTCGACGAGGCCGGCGTGAAACCCGAGGACATCAAGACCCTGAAGGATCTGGAGAAGTTCCCCTTCATCGACAAGAAGACCGAGCGCGAGACCCAGCACGTGGGCAGCTTCTTCGGCGAGATGTGCTCGGTGCCCGAGGAGGACGTCATCTTCATGGCCACCTCGTCCGGCTCCACGGGCGTGCCCACGGTGAGCCCCTTTACCCAGGAGGACTTCGATCTGTGGCAAGACACCGAGGCGCGGCTGTTCTGGCAGGCCGGCATGCGCCCGAACGACCGCTACGTGCACGGCCTGAACTTCGCCCTGTACGTGGGTGGCCCGGACGTCATCGGCGCCCAGCGCTTGGGCGCGCTCGCCATCTGGGTGGGCGCGGTGCCGAGCGACCGCCTCATCTTCGTGCTGCAGCAGTACCAGCCCACCATCATCTGGACGAGCCCGTCCTACGCCTGGACGCTCGGCGAGAAGATCAAGGAGAAGGGCCTCGACCCGCGCACCGACTTCTCCATCCACACCATCATCGTGGCCGGCGAGCCGGGCGGCTCCATTCAGAGCACCCGCGAGGCCATCGAGGACCTGTGGGACGCGAAGGTGGTCGACTTCTTCGGGCTCTCCGACATCTATGGCGCCTGCGCGGCCATGTGCGAGGCGAAGGACGGCCTGCACATCGTGGAGGACCAGATCCTCGTGGAAACGGTGGATCCGGCCACGGGCGAGGTGCTGGCCCCCGGCGAGGTGGGCGAGCTGGTGTACACCACGCTCATGAAGAAGGCCCGCCCCATGATCCGCTTCCGCACCGGTGACATCGGCTACTTCTCCACTGAGAAGTGCGAGTGCGGGCGCACCCTGGGCCGCATCCACATCACCGGCCGCAAGGACGAGATGTTCATCGTGGGCGCCGTGAACGTGTTCCCCTCCGACGTGGAGTACGTGGTGCGCGCCGAGAAGGGCCTCACCGGCGAGTACCTCATCCGCGTGTACGACGAGAACTTCTCCACCCGCTACGAGGTGTCCGTGGAGCGCGCCCAGGGCTCCGACGAGCCCTTCGACGCCGTGGCCGCCCGCGTGACGGCGGCGCTGAAGGCCCACACGGGCGTGAAGCCGGCCCGCGTCATCGTCTACGACGCCGGCAAGCTCGGCACGTCCTCCGAGCACAAGGCGAGCCGCTTCATCGACGAGCGCGGCAGCGCGAAGTAGGCAACGAACGCGCAAACCGATGGCCGGGCGGGACGCTTTGTTCGGCCATCGGGTATCATTTCATTTGAAGAGATCCCACCGAAGAAGGGAACCTACATGACCTCTTACGACTTCGCCATTTCCGGGCAGCACTACCTGTTCGACGTGCAGTCCTTCGCCCACACCATCCTGGCGGCCGGCGGCGACGCCTTCTCCTACGCGCTTTTAGACCGCACGACCCAGGGCGTCATCGACGACGTGGCCTCCGGGGCCGCTGAGCTGGGCGTCATCATGCAGACCTCCGAGACGGAAAGCGCCCTGAACGAGGCGCTGGCCGAGGCGGGGCTCGCCTTCCACGAGCTGGCCGTCTCCGCGCCGCTCGTGGCCCTGCCGTCAAGCCACCCCTTCGTGAACGCGAAGAGCCTCACCTTGGAGCAGCTGGCTGACTTCCCCTACGTGTACTTCGACCAGGGCGAGGACGCGCCCATTGCCTTCTACGAGGAGGCGCTCTCGCAGGTGCCGCGCGCCAAGAAGGTGGCCTGCACCGACCGCGCGTCGCTCACCGAGCTCATCATGGCCATCAACGGCTACACGGTGACGAGCGGTATCCTCGTGGGCATCACCGACGGCAGCGCGCTCACCACCATCCCGCTTGAGACCGACCTCAAGCTGCATCTGGGTTACGTGACCGCCGACAACCGCGAGCTCTCCGTCATGGGCGAGCGCTTCGTAAGCCATCTCGCACGCAGCTTGGACTTGTACGCGAACCGATAGGGAAGAGCGATGCTGCCAGTGAGGCAACGACAGGTATAATGAAGGGACGGGCGAGAGACCCGTCCCTTTCTTTTCACGTAAGGAACCACTATGCTGGAATTCATTTGGCATGCCCGGGGTGGGCAGGGGGCCTTTACGGCGGCCCGGTGCCTGGGGGCGGCCGCAGCGCTGTCGGCAGGCGCCTATGCGCTGGCGTTCCCCACCTTCGGCCCCGAGCGGCGTGGCGCCCCCATGCGGGCGTTCACGAAGATCGACACCGCTCCCATTGGCGACCGCAGCGCCGTGCATCGGGCCGCGTTCGTCATCTATTTGGACGAGACGCTCGTGGAAGACGGCTGGGAGGACGAGCTCGCCCCCGGCGGCCTCATGCTGCTGAACACGAAGCGGGCCCTTGACGACCCGCGCATTCTGGGAATCGACGCCGATGGCATTTCCGCTGCCGTGCTCGGCCGCCCCATTCCCAACACAGTGTTTCTCGGGGCCATTCCCGCGCTCACGGCGGCCGTGACCATCGAGGACATCCATGCCGGCATCTGTGCCACCATGCCCGAGAAGCTGCACGCGAGAACTTACGCATCGTGGATGCCGCCTTCGCCGAGGTGGCCTCCCGCGAGATCGCCGCCACGCGCGACCTGGTGGCCGCCGAGCAGGCGGCGACGGATGTGACCGCCGTGCTTTCCGAGAAGGACGCCATGTTCTCGCTGGCCGCCGAGATGCTCGTCGAGGGAGAGGGGAGGGATTTCGATGTCCGCGATTGCTAGTCAGAGCCGCCGCCCCTTCACGCCCACGTTGCGTGAGGGCCTGGCCGTGCGTCCGAGCCAGTTCGCCCGCTCCACCTGCTTTGAGGCGGGGCACCTCACCTCGGTGAACGCCGGGTGGCGCAGCGTGCGGCCCGTCATCGATGCCGAGCAGTGCACGCTCTGCCTTAACTGCTACATGTACTGTCCCGACGGCACCATCGCGAAGGTGCGCGACGACGAGGGCTCCTGCGTGGCCGTCGTCGTCGACTACGATTTCTGCAAGGGCTGCGGCGTGTGCGCGAAGGTGTGTCCCGTGCCCTGCATCGCCATGGTGGACGAACATGCCGGCGAGAACGAGGGGGCAGCCGAGATGGCTGAGACCCTGGACGAGACCTCGCCTTCGGCCGAGATGGGCCCGGCGACGGAAGGAGGCGCGGCATGAGGAAGTTCCTTTCCGGCAACGAGGCCTTCGCCGAGGGGGTGCGGCTCGCCCGGCCCCAGGTGATCTCCGCCTATCCCATCACGCCCCAGACCACGGTCGTGGAGGCGCTCGCCTCCATGGTCGAGGACGGCAGCCTCGCCTGCGAGTACCTGCACGTGGAAAGCGAGCACACGGCGCTCTCCGCCGCCATCGGTGCGTCCGCTACGGGTGCGCGCACGTTCACGGCCACCTCGTCCCAGGGGCTGCTGTATATGGCCGAGTGCCTCACCTACGCCTCGGGCGGCCGGTTCCCCATCGTGATGATGAACGCGAACCGCGCGCTCGCGCTGCCCTGGAACATCTACGGCGACCAGCGCGACTCGCTGTCGCTGCTCGATCATGGCTGGATCCAGGTGTACGCCGAGAACAACCAGGAGGCGCTCGATCTGGCGCTCATGGCCTATGCCGTGGCGGAGGATCCGCGCGTGAGCCTGCCAGTGATGGTGAACGTGGACGGCTTCGCGCTCACCCACACTTACGAGTCAGTGGAAGTTCCCACCGCCGATGAGGCCGACGCCTTCCTGCCGCCTTACCGCACGGCCAACAAGTTCGATTTCGAGAACCCCGTGAACATCGGCTACTCAGCCGGCCCGGACTTCAATCGCTACTACCAGTACTGGCACCACCGCGACATGCTGGCCGCCGAGGCGGTGGTGGAAGAGGTGGAGGCGCGCTTCGCCGAGGTGTTCGGGCGGCGCTATTCCGGCATGGTGGACGCCTACCTTTGCGAGGACGCCGATTTCGTGCTCGTCACGCTGGGCTCGGCGGCTGGCCTTGCCCGCGATGTGGCCGACGAGCTGCGGGCAGCGGGCAAGCAGGCAGGCGTCTTGCGCATCCGCTACCTGCGGCCGATGCCCGACGCCGCTCTCGTTCGGGCGTTGGCCGACGCGGCGGCCGTGGGCGTGTTGGAACAGGACATCTCCTTCGGCGGCACCGGCACCGTGTACGCCAACGTGCTGGCGTCGCTCGCCCGTGCGGGCATCGCGCGACCGAGCGCGAACTTCATCGGCGGCCTCGGCGGTGACGATATCAGCCGCGAGGCCGTGCGCGGCGCCTTCGCGCGCCTGGAAGCGCTGGCAGCGGGAGAGGGCGCCTCGGGTGAGGTCGTCTTCCTCGGCATCGAAGAGGGAGAGGAGGACCAGCGATGACGGTGAACGCGCGCACCATTACCGACGAGGAGTTCTTCTACGGGCACAAGGCGTGCCCCGGCTGCGGAGGCGCCCTGGCCGTGCGCCAGGTGCTCAAGGTGCTCGGCCCCCATGCGGTGGCGGCGCTGCCCGCCGGCTGCATGAGCGCCACCGGCTTCAACTTCCCTCAGTTGGCCTTCGGCAACAACGCGATGATCACGCCCTTTGCGGCCACGGCGGCGGTGCTCTCGGGCATCGAGGCGGGCTTGCGCGCCCAGGGGGCGGCGCCCGAGGACGTCACCGTGGTGGGTTTCGCCGGCGACGGCGGCACGGCGGACATCGGCCTGCAGGCGCTCTCCGGCGCCATCGACCGCAACGACGACGTGCTCTACATCTGCTACGACAACGAGGCCTACATGAACACGGGCATCCAGAAGTCGAGCCTCACCCCCTTCGGCGCCTCTACCACGACCACGCCGGCCGGAAAGCGCGAGCACGGCTGTCTCACGCAGAAGAAGAGCCTGTTCGACATCGTGGCGGCCCACCGCATCCCCTACGCGGCCACGGCCTCGGTGGGGTATCTGAACGACTTCATCAAGAAAGTGGAACGAGCGCGCGATATCAAGGGCACCCGTTTCATCCACGTGATGGCGCCCTGTCCCGTGGGTTGGGGCTTCCCCTCGGCCGACATGGTGGATGTGGCGAAGGAAATCGTGGATACGGGCCTGTGGTACCTCGCCGAGTACGAGGGCCCGGCGCTCACGGGCACGCCCGGCGGCAGGTTCCGCCTGAACCGCGACCCCAAGCAATTCAAACCCATCGAGCCCTACCTGCGCCGCCAGGGCCGTTTCTCCGCCGACGATGCAGCCGATCTGGCCCTCATCGAGCGCGC
>OLSC01002725.1_pt1 | contig 11332 bp, 8 predicted proteins | sample 1672881 | NCBI WGS metagenome assembly OLSC01 (sample SAMEA3136733, study PRJEB25190) | human gut metagenome | biome: human gut; feature: human-associated habitat; material: faeces | place: Austria | collected 2013
TGCCGTATAGGCTTTCAGGTGACAGAGGAAAGTGCAGATATTATTGCACAGATTGCTAAGCTGCCGAATATTATGATAGAGGGAATATTCACTCACTTTGCAAGGGCAGATGAGCTGTCAAAGGAGCCTGCCTTTGAGCAGTTTGATCTTTTTAAGAGGATGATAGCTCTTGTTGAGGCAAGAGGAGTCGAAATCCCAATTAAGCACTGCTCAAACAGTGCGGGAATAGTAGAAATTCCGGAGTGCAATATGGATATGGTAAGAGCAGGCATCACACTCTATGGTCTGTGGCCGTCAGAGGAGGTAGACAAGAGTAAAATCTCCCTAAAGCCTGTTATGTCGCTGCACAGCAGAGTTGCTTATGTAAAGGAGCTTGAGCCGGGCAGGCATATAAGCTACGGCGGCACATTTACGGTAGAGCATCCTATGAGGATAGCAACTGTCCCGGTGGGATATGGTGATGGATATTCAAGAGGACTTTCAAACAAGGGCTGGGTTCTCATAAAAGGGAAAAAAGCACCTATATGCGGCAGAGTCTGCATGGATCAGTTTATGGTTGATGTGACAGACATACCTGACGTGAAAATAGGCGATGCAGTTACTCTGCTCGGTAAAGAAGGGAATGAGACAATCACTATGGAGCAGTTAGGTGAGCTGTCAGGCAGATTCAACTATGAGTTTGCATGTCTTATCACACCACGTGTTCCAAGAATTTACCACAAAAACTAAAAAAGTGTAACTTTTAAGAATACACTCGAAAAATCTGGAGATACTTTTTGTATACCATAATATGGAGTGTATTCGTGTATGATTATTCAAAGAGGAGATATTTATTACGCTGATTTAAGGCCTGTTGTAGGCTCAGAGCAGGGCGGGATAAGACCTGTCCTTATAATACAAAATGATGTCGGAAACAGACACAGCCCGACGGTAATCTGCGCAGCAATAACCTCGCAGATGCATAAAGCAAAGCTGCCCACCCATGTGGAGCTTGCCTGCAAGGAGTATGCGCTTGCAAAGGATTCGGTTGTGCTTTTAGAACAGCTTCGCACAATCGACAAAAAAAGGCTTAAGGATAAGGTGTGCCATCTTGATGAGGACACATTGCTTAAAATAGACAGGGCGCTTGAAATCAGCTTAGAACTTATTACATAGGATAATAAAACATTATGTTATATGCAATTATAATTTTATCGATACTTGTAGTGATACTTCTTTTGTGTATTGGAGTATTGCTTTATGGAATGAAAAACAACAAAAAGACTCTCGATGGAATACTTGGAAATGATGATGTCACAGAGGAAGAGATTATTTCCATGGTCAGGGAGGGACATGAGCAGGGAACAATCCTTGCATCTGAGGCAGAGCTGATACACAATGTGTTTGAGTTTGATGATAAGGAAGTAAAAGATATCATGACTCACCGCAAAAATATCGTAAGCCTCGACGGCAGTATGTCCTTTATTGATGCAATCGAATTTATCATAGATACCGGCAAATCCCGCTTTCCGGTCTATGAGAATGATGTTGACAGTATCATCGGAGTCTTACATATCAAGGATGCTTTTACATTTTTTGAAAAAAATGAGGTTTACCGCAGCAGTATCAAGGACATAGATGGGCTTATCCGGCCGGTGGACTTCATACCCGAGACGGTAAACATCAATGATCTGTTTAAAAAGATGCAGTCTAAAAAGAGTCATCTTGCGATGGTTGTGGATGAGTACGGACAGATATCGGGACTTATCGCGATGGAGGATATACTCGAGGAGCTTGTCGGAAATATCGAGGATGAGCACGATGAGGAAGAAAACTACATCAGAAAGAATGATGACGAGACATTTATAATGGACGGCATGACTGAGTTTTCCGATGTGAAGGAGGCACTGTCACTGCCTGTTGATGATGATGCCTACGAGACGCTTAACGGTTTTATCATATCGCTTTCGGATAAGATTCCGGAGGAGGGGGATAAGACTGTGATTAGCGCATATGGTTACAGATTTTCTGTTATGAGCGTCGAGGATAAGGTGATTAAGCAGGTAATGATTAAGAAACTTGCACCGGAAGAGAAAAAATGATATTATAAGATATAGATTATTTTTAAAAGTAGAAAAGAGGATACAAATTATGTCAGGACATTCTAAATTTGCGAATATCAAGCATAAGAAAGAAAAAAATGATGCTGCAAAGGGCAAAATCTTTACAATGATCGGTAGAGAGCTCGCAGTTGCAGTTAAAGAGGGAGGACCGGATCCTGCCAATAACTTCAAGCTCGCACAGGTAGTTGCCAAGGCAAAGGCCAACAATATGCCAAACGATACAATCGAAAGAGGTATCAAGAAGGCGGCAGGAGACGGCAACAGTGTAAACTATGAGACAGCTACATATGAGGGCTATGGACCATCAGGCACAGCTATTATCGTAAAGTGTCTTACAGACAATAAGAATCGTACAGCGGCCAATGTCCGCAATGCCTTTACAAAGGGCCAGGGAAGCATCGGTACACAGGGATGTGTATCATACATGTTTGACGAGAAGGGTCAGATCATCATCGACAAGGAAGAGTGCGATATGGATGCAGATGACCTTATGATGCAGGCACTCGATGCAGGCGCTGAGGATTTCGCCGATGAGGAGGACAGCTACGAAATTACAACTGCACCTGCTGATTTTGATGCAGTCAGGGCTGCTCTTGAGGAGGCAGGCATTACAATGGCTTCAGCAGAGGTCACAATGATTCCACAGACATATGTTACACTGACAGATGAAGCTGATATCACGAATATCGGCCGTATATTAGACCTTCTTGACGATGATGACGACGTCCAGGAAGTATACCACAATTGGGAAGAGTAAACTAAATATTATATATCACGGGTTTTAGCGGGAGGAGAATATGAAGAAGATTCTATTTGTAGCTTCAGAGTGTGTACCATTTATAAAAACAGGAGGTCTTGCAGATGTGTGCGGTGCACTTCCTAAAGAGTTTGACAAGAACTATTGGGATGTAAGGGTTGTAATACCTGATTATAGCTGTATACCGGAGCAGTATCGTAATAATTTTGAGTATGTTACCCATTTTTACATGAGCTCAGGTCCATACGTGCAGGACAAGTATGTCGGAGTACTCAAATATGAGCAGGACGGCGTTACATATTACTTTATTGACAATCAGGAGTTTTTTACAGGATTTTCTCCATATACTTCTGACACTAAGTTTGAGATTGAGAAGTATACATTCTTTGACAAGGCTGTACTCTCAATGCTCCCACTTATTGATTTTAAGCCGGATATTATACACTGTCATGACTGGCAGACAGGCTTTCTGCCTGTATACTTAAAGAATGAGTTTGCCGCAAATCCATTCTTCTGGGGGATCAAGACTATCATCACTATCCACAATCTTAAGTTCCAGGGTATCTGGGACAAGGAGTGGGTACAGGGTGTTTCAGGTCTTACAGACAATCTGTTCACACCTGATAAGCTTGAGTTCAAGAAGGATGCAAATATGCTTAAGGGTGGTCTTGTATATGCTGACTACATCACCACTGTCAGTGATACATATGCAAACGAGATTCAGACAGAGTACTATGGTGAGGGATTGAACGGACTCTTAAGTGCCAGACATTTTGACATGCAGGGTATCGTAAACGGTATTGATTACAATGTCTATGACCCACAGACTGATGGCAAAATCTATTGCAATTACAATGCTTCCGATTTCAGAAAGAAGAAGTTTAACAACAAGACAAAGCTTCAGCAGGAGCTTGGGCTTGCGGTTGATAAAAAGAAGTACATGATAGGTCTTATTTCAAGACTTACAGACCAGAAAGGTCTAGACCTTATCAATCATGTGATTGAAGGTATCGTGGACGATTTCACACAGCTTGTTGTTATCGGTACAGGAGATCCTCAGTACGAGAATATGTTCAGACACTATGCATGGAAATACCCTGACAGAGTTTCGGCAAATATATGTTACTCTGATGATCTGGCACACAAACTATATGCGGCTGCTGATGCATTTCTGATGCCGTCCAGGTTTGAGCCTTGCGGTCTGACACAGCTTATCTCATTCCGCTACGGTACCGTTCCGATTGTTCGTGAGACAGGAGGTCTCAAGGATACGGTTAAGCCTTACAATGAGTATGAAAATTCAGGAGATGGTTTCTCGTTCTCAAACTACAATGCCGATGAGATGCTTGCAGTCATCAATTATTCTAAGCACATCTTCTTCGATAAGAAGCGTGAGTGGAACCAGATTGTGGACAGGGGCATGGCCAATGATTTCTCTTGGAATGCTTCCAAGTTCAAATATGAGGGATTATACAATTACCTTATTGGTGAATAAAATATTTTGGTGAAATTATGGTTTTTGCATAACATTTTACCCCGCCATTCATGGCGGGGTATTTTGCACCTCATTTATGATTAATCAGATTACTACATGCTACGCATTCCAGTAATCTGACTCCACCTCGAAATCCGCTAATTTGCTACGTCCACGCAGCAAATTGCTACTTTCTCGGTGTAGTGCGGGTCAATAAGGTATACATCGAATTGCATGCAAGCATGCATCGATGATACCTTTTGACCCTTTAATCACAAAATCGAAAAATTACTTTAGAAAATTTACACAGAACAGAAGAAATATGTTATTATATACTCTGTAAATCAAAATACGGAGGTTAGTTACATGGCAACGAGGAAGAAATCCTCAGCAAAAAGACAGACAAAAAAGGAGAGAATGGCTCAGATAGAGAGGCAGCAGGCCTTTAAAAAGGAAATATTTCTCTGGATAGTAGTAGCTGTTTCAATCCTTTTATTTATAAGCAATTTTGGAATAGGCGGTAATTTGGGAAACGCAGTAAGCGGTTTCCTTTTTGGTATATTTGGAATGGTGGCATATATTTTTCCGCTTGTGCTTCTGGTGGGCAGCTTTTTTGCTGTGTCCAATAAGGGCAATTCATATGCTATCATGAAGCTTGTTATGACCATAGTTTTCATATGGTTTATATGTGTGTTTATGTACCTGGCAGTGTATGGTGAATTCGCGGTTTCGCCGGTGCAGTCATACATTGACAGTGTTGAAAGGCATTCAGGTGGTGGCTTTGTAGGTGCTCTTATAGGCTGCATTTTAGTTCCGGCGGTAGGAATTATAGGTGCATACGTGGTGACAATAGTTGTGATGATTATCTGTCTTGTGCTCATTACCGGTAAATCATTCATGAAGGGTATGAGAAACGGCGGCCGAAAGGTATACGAGTCAGCGCGTGAGAATAATGAGAGATATCAGGAGTATCGGCAGTATAAGTCAAGAGAGCGTCAGACAAGAGAGGGTTTAGCTTCAGATAATACAGACAGCGACATAAAGGAGACCGCAAAAGGTGGCAGAAGGAGTAAGCGTGCCGGTCGAAGGATGGACAATAAGATAACAGGCGTGTCACTTGATACAAAAATTGATGGCAGTGAAAACGCGCTAGATTCAGGCATGACAGGTAGTGATACAGCGCATGTGGGGATATTTGGACAAGGTGCAGCAGCTACAGATGCGCTTGGTGAGATAACTATAGAGAATTATCCGAGTTCACCTGCAATAAAGGAGAAAAAGACGACAAGCCTTACATCAGGGGATGCAGGGGAAATAGTGCAGACACCGGACTTTGGTGTGGCATCGGAGCCTGTTTCGGTTTTGGGTGGCACAGCTGCAAGCCATGTGTCGCAGATACCTATATCGGGCTGCGTGGAGCCTGATATATCTGATGATTTTGACATACAAAAAGATAATGAGCTGCAATCAAAATTATCAGCTCCGGCTGCAGATGCGGTAATGACAAAACCACCTGCAGCAGAGCCAGGTAAGAAAAAGGTCAAATCAGACAAGGATGAGCTTGCCAAAGAGGTTGAAAAAGTCAGTGAGCAGATAGCGATAAATGACGCAGAAAATGCAATCCAGCAGAAGCCGTATGTATTTCCGGCTGTTGATCTGCTTAAGGCTCCTGACAGGGGGAAAACCGGTGATTCGCAGGCTCATCTGCGTGAAACGGCGGCAAAGCTTGAACAGACTCTTAATGTGTTTGGGGTGAATGCGAAGGTGAATAATATAAGCTGCGGTCCTGCTGTTACAAGGTTTGAAATCACACCGGAGCTTGGAGTGAAGGTATCAAAGATTGTGAATCTGGCAGATGATATAAAGCTTAATCTGGCAGCCGCGGATATACGAATCGAGGCTCCTATTCCGGGAAAAGCCGCTGTGGGCATCGAAGTGCCAAACAGCCAGAGTGTTGCTGTTTCCTTCAGGGAGCTTGTGGAGTCTGAAGAATTTAAAAATGCCAAATCAAAGATTACCTTTGCAGTGGGAAAAGATATTGCAGGCAAGGTTAAGGTTACGGATATCGCAAAAATGCCACATCTTTTAATTGCAGGTGCTACCGGCTCAGGTAAGTCAGTTTGTATCAATACAATTATCATGAGTATACTATACAAGGCAAAGCCGGATGAGGTAAAGCTGATTATGATTGATCCGAAGGTGGTTGAGCTTAGTGTATACAATGGCATACCTCATCTGATGATTCCGGTTGTTACAGATCCTAAAAAAGCTGCAGGAGCATTAAACTGGGCGGTTTCAGAGATGACAGACCGATACGAGAAGTTTGCAAACAGCGGTGTCAGGGAAATAAACGGTTACAATGCCATGATTGATGCGATGGATGGCAAAGATACAGAAAAACCGCCAAAGATGCCACAGATTGTCATTATAGTTGACGAGCTTGCAGATCTTATGATGGTTGCATCAAAGGATGTAGAGGAGGCAATATGCAGGCTGGCACAGCTTGCGAGAGCAGCCGGTATACATCTGATCATAGCCACACAGAGGCCTTCTGTTAATGTTATTACAGGTCTCATCAAGGCGAATATGCCAAGCCGTATCGCATTTGCGGTTACAAGCGGTGTTGACAGTCGTACCATACTTGATATGAATGGTGCGGAAAAGCTCCTTGGAAAGGGAGATATGTTATTTGACCCACAGGGTGTTCCGAAGCCCCTTCGAGTACAGGGCGCATTCGTTTCAGATAAAGAAGTTTCCGATATTGTGAAATTTATTATTGAAAATAATGAGAATGCACAGTACAGTAATGATGTGGCACAAAAGATGGAGAGCCTGTCGAATGATACGACAAATACAACCGTTACCATTTCAGATGTGGAAAACACGGATGATGGCAGGGACTCTTACTTTGCGGAGGCAGCGTCAATTATCACAGATAAGGAACGGGCTTCAATCGGAATGCTTCAAAGATACCTTAAAATTGGCTTCAACAGGGCGGCCCGCATCATGGATCAGCTCGAAGAGGCCGGTGTAGTGGGACCTGAGGAGGGGACAAAGCCCCGCAAGGTTCTGGTGACTAAAGAGGAATTAGATACTATATTAGAGAATAATTAACACAAAGGAGCAAAGAAAAATGAAAACAGATATTCAGATCGCACAGGAAGCTACAATGCTTCCAATCAAGGATGTAGCAGCATCTATAGGGATTGAAGAGGATGACTTAGAGCTTTATGGAAAGTATAAGGCAAAGATTTCTGATGAGCTCATCAATCGCACAAAGAAAAATCCTGACGGAAAGCTCATACTTGTTACAGCTATAAACCCGACTCCTGCAGGAGAGGGAAAGACAACCACAAGCGTCGGTCTTGGAGAGGCATTTGGACGCCTGGGAAAGAAAGCACTTATCGCACTTCGTGAGCCGTCACTTGGACCTTGCTTTGGTATCAAGGGAGGAGCAGCCGGTGGCGGATATGCACAGGTTGTCCCAATGGAGGATTTAAATCTTCATTTTACAGGAGATTTTCATGCAATTACATCTGCGAACAATCTGCTTGCGGCACTTCTTGACAATCATATCCAGCAGGGAAACGAGCTTGGTATCGACCCACGCCAGATTGTATGGAAGAGATGTATGGATATGAATGACCGTGTCCTTAGAAATATCGTTGTTGGTCTTGGAAGCAAGATGGACGGAATGGTCAGAGAAGATCATTTTGTCATCACTGTAGCATCTGAAATTATGGCAATACTCTGTCTGGCCGATGATATGGCAGATTTAAAGAAGCGACTTGGAAGAATTATTGTGGCATATACCTTTGACGGAAAGCCTGTCACAGCCGATGATCTTCAGGCTACAGGCTCTATGGCAGCTCTCTTAAAGGATGCCTTAAAGCCGAACCTTATCCAGACACTTGAGCATACACCGGCAATAGTTCACGGTGGACCTTTTGCCAATATAGCACATGGCTGTAACAGTGTCCGTGCCACAAAGACAGCATTAAAGCTTGCAGACTATGTTATCACTGAGGCAGGCTTTGGCGCAGATCTTGGCGCAGAGAAGTTCTTTGATATCAAGTGCCGTATGGCAGGACTTAAGCCTGATGCAGTTGTACTTGTTGCAACAATCAGAGCATTAAAATATAATGGCGGCGTGCAGAAGGATGAGCTTTCATCAGAGAATCTTGATGCACTTAAGGCTGGAATCGTAAATCTTGAGAAGCATATTGAGAATCTTCACAAGTTTGGTGTGCCTGTAGTTGTCACATTAAATTCATTTGTCACAGACACCAAGGCTGAGACTGATTTTGTAGAGCAGTTCTGTAAGGAAAGAGGCTGTGAATTTGCACTCTCAGAGGTATGGGAGAAGGGTGGCGAAGGCGGAATTGACCTTGCCAACAAGGTACTTGAAACAATCGAGCACAAGGAAAGCAATTTCAAAGTGCTCTATGATGATAGCCTGTCACTTAAGGAAAAGATTGAAACTGTTGCAAAAGAAATATATGGAGCAGATGGTGTTACATATTCTCCGGCAGCAGAGAGAGAACTTAAGAGAATTACAGACCTTGGAATGGGAGATTTTCCAGTATGTATGGCAAAGACACAGTATTCGCTTTCTGATGATGCAAAGAAGCTTGGCAGACCAAGCGGTTTTAAAATCAACGTACGTGAGGTTTATGCGTCAGCAGGTGCAGGCTTTGTTGTAGCAGTAAACGGTTCTATCATGACTATGCCGGGACTTTCAAAGAAGCCGGCTGCATACGGCATTGATGTGGATGACAATGGTGTGATCACAGGATTATTCTAGGAGGAAATATGGCTAATCTAATAGACGGAAAATTAATTTCAACACAGATTAAGGATGAGCTTAAGGAAGAAGTGGCAGAGCTTAAGAAAAAAGGCATCGAGGGCTGCCTTGCGGTGATTCAGGTCGGAAATGACCCGGCATCATCAGTGTATGTGCGCAACAAGAAAAAGGCGTGTGAGTATGTCGGAATCAAATCGCTTTCGTATGAACTTGCAGAGGAGACTACGGAGGATGAGATATTAAAACTTATCGAAAAGCTCAATGCTGATGCTTCTGTAAATGGTATTCTCTGTCAGCTTCCACTGCCAAAGCATATCGATGAGGACAAGGTTATTGATGCTATTGACCCGAAGAAGGATGTCGATGGCTTCAGTCCACAGAGTGTTGGAGCGATGGTTATAGGGAAGCCTGGTTTTTTGCCGTGTACTCCGGCCGGTATCATTCAGCTTTTAAAGAGAAGCAATATAGATATTGATGGTAAAAGCTGTGTTGTGGTTGGCAGAAGCAATATAGTCGGCAAGCCTATGTCACTTCTCATGCTTAGGGAGAATGCAACTGTTACGGTATGTCATTCACATACAAAGGATTTAAAAGATGTATGTAAAAATGCTGATATACTTATAGTGGCAATAGGAAAGCCTAAGTTTATAGATGCTTCATATGTGAAGGATGGTGCGGTTGTTATTGATGTTGGAATCCACAGAAATGCTGAAAATAAGCTTTGTGGTGATGTGGATTTTGATTCTGTTGTGTCTAAAGCGTCACATATCACACCTGTACCGGGCGGTGTAGGTCCTATGACAATTGCGATGCTCATGAGCAATTGTGTTGAGGCTATGAAGAGATAATTAGACAATAAGTAAGAGGATTAGATGTATGAGATGTGCCAATTGTGGTAATGAATTGAAGGCGGGCAGTCTGTACTGTGATGTCTGTGGGCATCCGGTTCAGATAGTGCCTGATTACAACGAATTTGATGATTATCTTGATAATCTGGTTGGAAATGATGACAGGCGAACTGATGGACAAAAGACTGCAAAGCCTGTGTCTGATAGGACAATCAGGTTTGATGAGCCGGTGAGGGAACAGCTTCATAGTGCCGGTCAGCGGAACGGACAAAAACCGGACAGAATGTCGCAGTATGAAAATAAACAGGCTCAGACAGGCAAGCAGCAGTCTCAGACGAAACAACCGTGTGATGAGAAGCCGCAGTCTGACGGACAGAGGGCAAAGAGAGCGCAGCAGAAGAAGATAATTATTATCTCAGCTGTAGTGTGCGCTGTAGCAATTGTAATACTTATTGCAGCTATTACACGTAATGTAAGCAGATCACATGACAATTCATTTGATTATCAGGTGAAGCAGGCAAAGGCAGCTTATTCGGCGGGGAATATAAATTCCGCGGTTTCTTATTATGAGAAGGCTTTGTCGATTGATTCGGATAATACAGATGTCAGATTTGCTTTGGCTGATATATATATGTCGAAGAAGGATTATGATGCCGCTCTTGTGCTGTATCAGGAAATTATCAATATTGATCCAAAGAGCAAAGAGGCTTATAAGCAGCTTATCTCGATTTATGAATCAAAAAAGGATTATGATGCAATTGTTGCGCTGCGTGAGAGTGCTAAGGATGCATCTGTTTTAAAGCTTTTTGCGGATTATACTGTATCTAAACCGCAGTTTAGCAAGAGCAGTGGCAAGTATGGAGAGACTATTGAGCTTTCTATAGATGCAGACAGCGATACCAAAATATACTATTCATATGATTCGGATGATCCTTTGACCAGAGGAGAAAGATATTATAGCCCGATCACCCTGGACAAGGAAGGCACATATGAGATAACAGCTGTTGCGGTTGATGACAGAGGAATCAAAAGCGAGGTGGCATCTGCCAAGTATGAAATCGAGTTTGAGGCACCGGATGCACCGGAGATAGACCCTGACGGAGGTACATTTGGTGCACAGACAGACATTACAATCACAGTACCTGAAAATTGCAAGGTATACTATACCTGGGATTCGTCAGATCCGAGTGCTGCATCAACAGAGTATACAGCTCCAATACCTGTTCCTGAGGGAAATAATGTGCTTTCTGTTATTGCGATAGACCAGAATACCGGAAAGTGCAGTGATATATACAGATCAAGATTTGAATTTTATATGAATTAATAAAAAACACGCATGAGTTGATT
>OLSC01002728.1_pt1 | contig 11326 bp, 8 predicted proteins | sample 1672881 | NCBI WGS metagenome assembly OLSC01 (sample SAMEA3136733, study PRJEB25190) | human gut metagenome | biome: human gut; feature: human-associated habitat; material: faeces | place: Austria | collected 2013
GAAGAAAATCGGATGGAAAGAAACAAAAACATTTCTGTGTGTGGTTTTGAAGGTATATGAATGAGAGCCAGGAGCGAAAAGCTTCTGGCTTTTTTGATGGGCAAAAGGGACGGTGTTTTTTGGTTAGCGGCGAATTTTCTTCGGTTCCTCAAAAGGAACAACGTCTTTTACAGCTTCAGCAGTGCTGATTACGGCATCGTCATTGTCAATATCGATGAGCTGATACCGGTCATTTCCCATGCCGAGTTCTTTCATATAAGAAAGCTGTCTTAAACCATGACGGGTCTCGATACGCTCTACGAGATCTTTGTGGTCCTCTTCTTTGAGGGCATAGACCAGATCGACGGAAGCTTGGTCAGCGGCCAGAATATCGAGAGAAGCTACGATACCGATATTTGGAGTTACAACGGGCATAGCGCCGGTTCCCTCGCAGTCGCAGGAAACGGACATGTTCCGGAGAACGTTTACGAAAGCGATATGGTTTTTAAAATGATCGGCTACGGATTTTGTGGACTCGGTGATACGCTCCATCAGCTCTTCCATAGCGATGCTCCACATATTGTCGGAACCTTCCACTGTGTGGATCATGCCTTTTCCGACGCGGCCATCTGCACAGCCGATACCGATGTTCTTATTGGAACCGCCGAAGCCGCCCATGGTGTGGCCCTTGAAGTGGGTCAGTACGAAAAGAGAATCATAGTTGGCCAGATGACCGCCGACAGACATTTCTTTGAACCATTTTCCATTTTTCACCGGGAACATGGCAGTTCCTTCTTCGTCCAGAATATCTACCGGGCAGAAGGTCCAGCCGTTGACTTTCAGGGTCTCTCTGTGCATCTCAGTGGTGTAGCGGTCGCCCTCATAGTAAGTGTTGGTTTCCACGATGGCTGCATCGGGAAGGTCCTTTTCAATGAGATTTTTTACCCAGGGGTAGGGAATGATGTTGGGGCCGTTTTTTTCTCCGGTATGAAGCTTGATACCGATCTTTCCGGTCAGCTGGCTTGCGATCCGGCGGTAGATCTTCTCAAGGCCTTCTGCGGAAAGGTCTCTGGTAAAATAAACAACAGATTCTGCGCCGGTGCGTTTTTCATAAGGAATATAAATATTGCCGTCAGTTCCAGGTGTAATCTTTTTTTCTTCCATGATAATCCTCCTTTTGACAGAAGTTCTGCCTATGATAAATGATTCTAAGCCTTGAAGCCGGCTTAAAGTCAACAACTTTTTTATCATTCAGATTTATGCCTGGAAAGCATTTGAAAGAGGGATACAAAATTTCCATAAAATCTGCTATAGTAAAAAAAGAAAAGTTGAGGAGGGGAATATGGCGACAATCAAAGAAATTGCGGAGAAGCTGGGGATCAGTACGACTACCGTTTCCAATGTGATTCATGGAAAGACGGGAAAAATGTCAGCGGATACGAGGAAAAAGATTGAGGAAGCGCTGGTACGTTACCACTATGTTGCCGATTACAGAACGGAGAAAGAGACGGAGGAGCTAAAACTTATTCTGGTAAGTTTTTGCATGGGAGACAAAGAAAATATCCTTATGGACCCTTTCTGCGGGGAAATGCTGGGAGCGATTGAAAAAGAACTTCATTCGTATCACAGACATGTCTTGTACGATTCTTCCTTAAATGAAGAAGATCTGATCCGAAAAAGTCAGGCCTTTTCGATTGAGGGAGCGCTGGTTTTGGGAGAGAGTCCGAAGACCTGTGAGTACCTGGCAAAATGTATGCCGAAGCCGGTGGTTTTTATCGATTCGGAGGAAGGGCCTTATGACAATGTCAGCGGTCAGAGCGTGGACGGGGCCAGAAGCATGGCGGAATATCTGCTCAGTCAGGGACATGAAAAAATTGCTTTTTTCTGCGATGAACGTCTGGAGTATGGGAGCACGAAGGAAAAACTGCAGGGCGTCAGGGAGGTTTTGGAGCGTGCCGGGAAAAGGCTGGAGGAGAAGGACATTTTTGTGCTGCCCGAGGAACGGCTTCTGCGTTCAGAAATCTTCCGGAGCTTTGTTCCAAAGGTAAAAAAACAGGAATATACGGCAGCTTTTTTCTGTTCGGATTATTATGCCTGCGAGGCCATGGATGTATTTTCGGTTCAGGGACTAAAACTTCCCGAGGAACTTTCCGTAACAGGTTTTGATGATAACCCGTTTGCGAAACTTGTGACACCCAGACTGACGACGATCCGGCAGTATCCGTCCCTTCGGGCCAAAGAGGCGGTAAAGCTTCTTATGAAAAGAATACGGGGAGAAGCGGTGGCTGTCCACAGCTACAGTTTTCCGTTGGAGTTGATTGTACGGGACAGTGTGAAGAACAGAACCTTTGAGCAGAAGTGACAAAAACGGGCCTTCTTTTTTGTCAAAAAATCTGGTTTTGAAGATAACCGCTTGAATAACCTGGTGCAACCATTTAGTCTGTATTTTAGCAAAAAGATATTTTCAAGGAGGTTATTCAACATGAAAAAGAAACTGATCTGTGCGTTACTGACAGCTGCAATGGCTGGTTCTCTGGTATCTGGACTGACCGTATCCGCAGATTCCGACAGCCAGGTAACGATTTCTCTTTACACTACTCTGCCAAACAAAGATTCTCAGTTTGAGCAGCTGTGCGAGGAATTTATGGAGGAAAATCCGGATATCAAGGTAAATTATATTGCTTATGACAGCAGTGAGAAACAGAAATGGATGACTCTTTACGCAAGCGGAGAGGCTCCTACCGTTTCCATTATGGACCCCATCGATATTCAGGAAAATATCGAAAATATGGCAGCCTATGATCTGGATGAAGATTCCTGGATCACCGATCAGGTAGATGAGTCTTATCTGGATGTATTTAAGGGAGAGGACGGCAAGCTCTATGCGGTGCCGAACTGTGTGACAGCCATGGGTATCGTTTATAACAAGACTGTGATCGAGAAAGCCACCGGAGAGCCTTTTGATCCGTCATCCATCAAGAGCAATACAGATCTGGAGGCCCTCTGCGAGAAGATCCAGGCGGGCGGCGTGTCACCGATCATGTTTACCGGTGTGGACTGGTCTCTGGGATCTCATTACCTCAGCCAGGTATTTTCCGGTATTCAGGGAGATGCGGAGGCGCAGCAGAACTTTATCAACAGCTTGAAGGACGGTTCTGCGGAGCTGAAGAGCAATGCTGCCTGGAACAGTGTGATGGATACCTTTGATATCATCGCAAAATACAATTATAACTCCAATGATCCGCTGGTCGGAAATACGGATATTGACGGCCAGGCCATCGCAAAAGGCGACGTTGCCATGTGGTTTATGGGTGACTGGGCCTGGAATTACATCAAAGATTCTGCTTCTGCAGACGACGAGTTCGGTCTGATGCCCTGCCCGCTGACCGGAAATGAGGAGGATGCTGTCAATACAGAGCTTGGTGTTTTCTGCTCTAAGGGTTACTGCATCGATGCCAGCCAGAATTCCGAGGAAGAGCAGGCAGCAGGTAAAAAACTGGTAGAATTTTTCTGTGTGGAAAAAGCCCAGGAAATGTCAGATCTTCTGGATATGGCCCTGCCCTTCAGCAAAGTAGACGTCTCTTATGATAATCCGCTGGTATCCTCCACTCAGAGCTATATTGCAGATGGAGCAGTATCCAGTACCTATGCTTTCAGCCGCCTGCTTCCGTCTGATTTCTGGTCTGAGAATGGAGCTGTTATGCAGCAGTATCTGACCAATGTGATGGACCGCGACGCTGCCGCAGATGCGATTCAGACCTACTGGCAGAATCAGAAATAATATTTACAAGGGGAGAAAAAGATGGTTCAGTTTACCAACAGCCTGGATTCACTTATGTTTCAGAAAAAAGGAAAAAGCCGCTGTATCAATCAGGAAAATCCGAGGGGAGAAAAAGGAAAGGGCGGAATGGCAGTAGGAAGCCTTGGCCCTGGCAGAAAAGGTTCTCCCTGTATGGAGAAGATCGCGCCGGGAGAGACGAGAGTGCTGGCGGAGATGGAAGGGCCGGGTGTCATTCAGCATATCTGGATGACGGTTACAGACCGTACGGAAAAGGATTATTATGTGCTGCGCGACCTGGTTCTGCGGATTTATTGGGACGATGAAGAGGAGCCGTCCGTGGAAAGCCCGCTGGGAGATTTTTTCTGCTGTGGTTTTGCAAGGGGCTGTATGGTAAATTCTCTCCCGATTGTGGTAAATCCTTCCAGAGGCTTCAACAGTTATTTTCAGATGCCTTTCCGGAAAAAAGCCCGCATTACGCTGGAGAATCAGCATGAAGCGGAGATACCGGCATTTTTCTACCAGGTCGATTATACGCTCTACGACGAGATTCCCGAGGATGTGGCCTACTTCCATGCACAGTGGAGACGGGAGCGCCTGACGGAGCTTAAGAAGGACTATACGATCCTGGACGGCGTAAAAGGAAAAGGACATTACGTTGGCACCTATCTTGCCCTCACAACCCTGGAACGTTATTGGTGGGGAGAGGGAGAGCTGAAGGTTTACCTGGATGGTGATGAGGAATATCCGACCATCTGCGGTACGGGAACAGAGGATTATTTTGGCGGCGCCTGGAGCTTTACGAAAACGGAAAACGGCGTAGCCAGAGAACAGACCTACTGTACGCCTTTTATGGGATATCCCTATTATTCCAGAGAGGACGACACGGTCTACAATCCTTATCATATGAACGATATGCCAACGGAACGTGGTTTTTATCGCTGGCACATCATGGATCCGATCCTTTTTGATGAAGATATCCGCGTGACCATCCAGCAGATCGGCGTCTGCCACAAAGGCCTCTTTGAACGCCAGGACGACGTCTCCAGTGTAGCCTACTGGTATCAGTCCGAACCCCACCAGCCCTTCCCGAAGCTCCTGCCCAGAGAAGAGCGCTGGCCGAGATAAAAACAGAAGAAAAAATGTGAAAAACAGGAATCTTATCGATGGAAGGATGAGGTTCCTGTTTTTTATATTTATGCATACATATAATAAAAAAACATAAATGCAAATTTATATTTATTAAAATTACAGAAAACAGGTGACAAACATGAAAAAATATGATATTATGTAAACAAAAATTTTATTTCTAATATTCTTTTACGGCTGATGTCGTTTCTGTGTTTTGCTGCGCTCGCAGCCTTAGAAATTCCCAATGCGCTACTGAAAATTAAATACACCGGGAAGTTTCTGAGAAACGATGCACAGAGCTTCCCACAAAGGAGGCAAAGAATGACTGAATTAAAAGCAAATCGTCAGTACAAAGATCGCGTATTCCGTATGATTTTTAACAGCAGAGAAAAATTACTGGAGCTTTACAATGCCATGAATGGGACAGATTATGAAAGTGCGGAGGATCTGGAGATTGTCACCCTGGAAAATGCCATTTATCTGGCCATGAGAAATGACCTGGCGTATGTGTTCCATGATGAGCTGTTTTTGTATGAGCAGCAGTCCAGCAAAAATGGAAATATGCCCCTGCGCTGTCTCTTTTATGTCAGCGACAGCTATTCCAGAATGGTCAGAACGCAGAATCTCTATGGTTCCCGGCAGATTAAGATTCCGGCGCCAACTTTTGTTGTCTTTTATAATGGGAAAGAAAAGATAGAAGAAAAAGAGCTTCTTCTTTCGGAAGCCTATACGAAAAAAACAAAAGATCTTAATCTGGAATTGCGTGTAAAAATCTGGAATATTAACCTTGGAAACAGCGAGGAGATTTATAGGAAAAGTCGCACGATGCGAGAATATATGATCTTTGTAGACAAAGCGCGAAGATACTCTGAAGGACAGCCCTTGGATGAGGCCATTGAACGGACTGTGGAGGAATGTATTCAGGAAAATGTGCTCAGAGATTTTCTGTTGGAAAATAAAGCGGAGGTGAAAAAGATGTGTCTTTACGAATATGACGAAGAACAGCAGAGAAAATGGGATCGGGAAGAAGGCCGTGAAGATGGCCGGGAGGAAGAAAGAAACAGGATGGTAAAAATGCTTCTGCGGCAGGGAATTCTTTCGGATGAGAAGATCATGGAAGTGGCAGAGATCAGTGAAGAAGAGCTGAATCGGATCAGGCAGAGTCCGAATAGTAAATAATGCACGCTGTTTAGGCGATATAAAACCAGATAAATATTTGATATAGTAGAATCACGAAATCGTAGAGAGCTGAGCCGTACCGTATCACGGCAGAAAAGGAGGATTCTATGAATATCAGAGAAAAAAACGGGTTTGTATGTGAAGAAGATTATCCTGTGGTGCAGACGACAGAAGGAAAATTGAGAGGTTATGTAGACGGCGACGTATTCTGTTTCCGGGGTGTGGATTATGCCTGGGCGGAGCGTTTTCAGATGCCAGAGCCGCCGAAAAGCTGGGAGGGCATCCAGGATGCGCTGGATTATGGATACGGCTGTCCGGAGATGAGCTATTCTCTGAAAGGAAAAAGCCCGAAAGGACAGTTTCTGGTGCCGCAGAAATTCTGGAGTATCAGCGAGCACTGCCAGAACCTGAATATCTGGACGAAGTCCATTGATCCGGAAGCGAAAAAGCCGGTTATGGTATGGTTCCATGGAGGCGGCTTCTTCGGCGGCTGCTCCACACAGCTCTATTCCTATGAAGGCTGGGAGATGAGCCACAATTATGATGTGGTGATCGTGACGGTAAATCACAGACTGAATATGCTGGGCTTTCTGGATCTTTCTGAGATGGGAGAAGCGTATAAAAATTCCGGCAATCTTGGTATGGCAGATCTGGTGGAGTCTCTGCGCTGGGTGAAACGAAATATTGCAGCTTTCGGCGGAGATCCGGACAATGTGACGATTTACGGACAGTCCGGCGGTGGTGGGAAGGTCAGCACCCTGATGCAGATGCCAGCGGCAGACGGACTTTATCATCGGGCGATTATTCAGAGCGGTGTGATGCGTTCCGGGCTTCTGGGAGGAAATAGAGAGCTTTCCAGAAGGATCGGGGAGAAAACAGTAAAATATCTGAATCTGAATCGGGATAATATAAAAGAAATTGAGACGATTGAGTACGAAAAGCTGGCGGAGGCAGTGGCCAAAGCCTGCCAGGAAGAAGGTCGCCATCCCTTTACCGTATGGTCTCCGGTGGCTGATGGAGAATATTTTGTGGGAAATCCTCTTGAGACCGGTTTCCGAAAAGAGACAGAAAACATTCCTATCATTGTCGGCTCCTGTGTGTGCGAGTTTATTCCTTCACCTGTGGGACGGAAAGAAAACTGGACGGAGGGGCAGAGAAAAGCTGTTGTAAGAGAGCGTTTTGGTGAGGATACGGAGGCTGTGATGAAAGCCTTTACAAAAGCTTATCCGGAATTGGATTCTTCCTATGCGGCAGCCGTGGACCATGAGATCCGTCCGGCAGTTCTGGCATTTTCCAGACGCAGAAGCCAGGAAGCAAAAGCTTCGGTCTACAATTATATTTTTGCTTTTGAAAGCCCGCTTCTGGGAGGTCAGCTGACAGGTCATAACGGAGATCTTCATTTTATGTTCCATAATGCGCTGTATATGGAAGCTATGTGTAAAAAAGATATAACTGGCCGTCTGCAGGATGATATGGCGGGAGCCTGGGCGAGCTTTGCAAAGACAGGAAGCCCAAATGGAGAGAAACTTCTTGTATGGGAGCCTTATACGGAAGAGAAGAAAGCCTGCATGATCTACGGAGATAAAACCGTTCTGAAAGAAAATCATGACGAAGAGCTTGTAAAGCTGATCGAGAATGCCCCGATCCCTGAGAAAAAGCTCTGATTCTCTAAGAAAATTACACCCCTGCATTTTGAAACCGGAAATGCGGGGGTTTTGCTGTCTCAGAAAAAGACATAGGAAAAACAGAATTCGACATATAGAAATGCCCCGGGAATTGTTTATAATAAAAGAAAGAGAAGGGGGAGTGTAAAATGAAGAGATATTCCATACGAAACCGTCTGTTTTTCACAATGATGAGCATTTCTGTTCCGGTTATGATCATTTTGCTCCTGATGTGCAGCTATACGAAACACCGGCTGCGGACAGAAATTGCAGAATCTTATAAAACCACGTTAAAAAACCAGGCTGCTTATCTGGAAGAACGGGTGAAGGAAGAGGAAAATTTTCTCCTGAATCTGTTTCAGTCGGATATGAATATGCTTTATCTTCGGAAAGATCCAGAGAGTCCGGACCGGGCGAATTATCTTTACAATATAAAGAAGAAATTTGATGACAGGCATACGGAGAGCGGGCTTTGCGAGTGGTATTTTGTGCTGATGGAGGATTTCAAATATTCAGTGCTCTCAGAGATGAGCAGGGCCGATTATGAAGAACGGGCAAGTGTGGAAGCTTATCTAAGAGAGATTCCTTTGTCAGAGGAGGCGAAAAATATCAGATGGGAGCTGATCCAAATTGATGGAAAATGGTATTATCTTCGGGCTCTGGTGAGAAACAGAATCTGCATCGGAAGTCTTCTGGAAGCCTCCACGGTGCTGGAAAAAATCGGCATGTCGGAGAACGAAAATGCAAAAATGCTACTCCTCGGAGAGAAAGAAGAAATTACAGAAAACGGAGACTGGGCAGAAGAAAAGCAGATTCAGATTTCAAAAGAAGAAAACAGCATTTATCGGATGGTTGGAGAAAAGAAGAAATATCTTCTGATTACAGAACCCTTTCAGAAGCTAACGGGAAAAGCAGCTTATGTGATCTCAGATCAGGAGATCTTGGGAGGTATGGCGGGACTTCTGAATATAATGAGGGGTATGGCGGTATTGATTTTCTTTGCTTTTTCAGGGACAGCCCTGGCTGTATACCGGATCTGGATGGTTCCCATGGGACGGTTGAAAAGGGTCATGCATGATATCCGGGATGGCAGGACCAGTAAACCGAACCAGGAAGAAGAAAGAGTTTCCCAGGAATTCGGTGAGGTTTACGATCAGTTTGAGGAGATGATGGAGGCGCTGCAGACCTGGAAAGTGAAGTCCTATGAGGAAGAATTGCAGAAGAAAAACTATCAGCTGCAGTTCTATTCCCTTCAGCTGAAGCCTCATTTTTATCTGAATTCTCTCAAATGCCTCTATGGGCTGGCACAAAAAGAAGATTACAGAAAAATTCAGGAAATGCTCTTAAGCCTTTCTGATTATTTTAAATACATTACCTATGACAGCCAGCGACTTATCACTCTGGAAGATGAGATCCGTCATACGGCCATGTATGTGGAGGTTCGTCAGATGGGAGTTATGGATCCCATTGAATGTGAAGTAGATATCGACAGCAGGGCCAGAAAACAGAAGGTTCTTGGTCTGGTTGTGCAGACTTTTGTGGAAAATTCCATCAAATATGGAAGAAAAAGTGGACAAAACCTGAAAGTAGAAATCAAGGTCACAATGCTGGAACAGGAAAATCGAAAGTATATGTCGATTATCGTCCAGGATAATGGTGAGGGATATAATAAAGAAATTATCCGGCAGGTCAACCGGGAGGATAAGGATTCCTGGAATGGCCATGTAGGCCTTTTGAATCTCAGAAACCGGCTAAAGCTGGTTTATGGAGAGCATGCTTTTCTGGCCATCAGCAACCTGCCGGAGGGTGGAGCCTATTCGGAAGTCGTTTTTCTGGTAAAGGAGGAAGAAGAGATTGAAAGCATTGATTGTAGATGATCAGAGTTATGTGGCAGACGGTATTTATGCGGGAGTAAACTGGGAAAAGCTGGGGATCGACAAGGTATATGTGGCCTATTCCGGAAGTCAGGCTATGCAGTACATTAAGAATAACCAGATTGATCTTGTAATTACGGATATTGAGATGCCTGTGATCAGTGGGGTTGAACTGGCGGCCTGGATTGTGGATTACCGGCCGGAAACGGCAGTGATCTTTTTGACGGCTCATGCGGATTTTTCTTATGCACAGCAGGCAGTCCGGCTGGGCTGTTATGACTATATTGTGCAGCCGGTGGAGTATCGGAAGCTGGAGTTGAGTATCGCCAGGGTAAAGGCGGAGCTGGAAAAGAAAAACAGTCGGGAAGATCTTTACGATGATGGCCTGAAATGGAACAGCATGAAAAAAGAAATGCAGGAAAGTTTCTGGAACAAGGTATTGCTGCGAAAACCTCATATGAATCTGATCCAGATCGAGCAGGAAAGTCAGAAGATCGATCTGGAGCTGGACTGGCAGGAGAGATATTGTCTGATTCTGGTACAGGTTCTGAATCAGAAAGAGTCTTTGAGCAGCTGGAGCCGGATTTCTCATACGGATGAACTAGTGGAAAGTGTGGTAAAAGAGGTTCTGGCAGGGAGTCTTGAGATTATTTTTCAGGTCCGAATAGATGAAAATGCAGTCTGTTACCTCATACAGGGAGAAGGAGAGATCGAAAACTGCTGTAAAAAATTCTGGGAAGAAGCCAGAATGACAGCTCGAAGTGAAACCGCTGTTTACTTTTCAGAATACGGAGAGGTGGAAGAACTGGCAGACTTTTTTGATCGGCAGATAGAAAAAATGCGGCAGAATGTGGCTTTCTATACAGGTGTGTTTCCAGATGGAGAGACAGTGAAAGAAGAAACGGAAAAACAGGCAGAAAGTTTTCCAGATACAGAGCAGTGGGTTCGTTATCTGAAAGTTCATGAGGAAGAGAAAGTCTGGCAGGAATTACACTCTTTTATGGAAAGAAAAAAGAAGGAGGCGGCGGTTACACGGGAGCTTCTGGCGGCCATGCAGCAGATCCTTCTGCATGCCGTCTATAATGCCCTCCGTTCTTCGGGAACTTCTCTGCAGAGTTTTATCAGCAGTCAGGAATCCCAGCAGTTCTATGCGAAGATGCCTCATTCCCTGAATCAGTTTTATCAGATGGCAGAGCAGCTTCTGGAGCAGTGCAAAAAAGAGGGACTTGAGGTGGAGGAAGAACCGGAAGTAGATACGATTCAGCAGATCAAAGAATATATTCAGAGAAATATAGAAAAAGAGCTGTCTCGTCAGGAGATCGCAGATGCGGTTTTCATGAGCAAGGATTACGTTTCTCATATATTTAAAAAGAGCGAGGGCATCAATCTCATCGATTATATCAACAGCGAGAAAATGAAGCGGGCGCGGATGCTTCTGGAAACAACAACGATTCCGGTGAATCTGGGAGCGTTGAAGGTGGGAATGCCCAATTATGCCTATTTTTCTAAACTTTTTAAGAAAAGCACGGGAATGTCGGCGACAGAATACCGGGAAAAAAACAACTGAAACGGATATGTCAGATTCTGCGATCGACGGGAAAAATAAAGAGCTGAAAAAGCAGAATTGGAAATAGAGGGAGCTTTTTAAAAGCTGTTCTAAGAAGTGGCAAAATGGTATAGTAGGTTCATCAGATAAAGACGAGGGCCCGTCGTTCTTAAAG
>OLSC01002740.1_pt1 | contig 11250 bp, 7 predicted proteins | sample 1672881 | NCBI WGS metagenome assembly OLSC01 (sample SAMEA3136733, study PRJEB25190) | human gut metagenome | biome: human gut; feature: human-associated habitat; material: faeces | place: Austria | collected 2013
CTGCAATTTACTCAAAAAATCTTCATTTTAACCTTGACTTTTAATAGTTAGACTTCCTTATATACCATTTTAATACTGTACAGTGTTACAACTGTACAGATATTAATGTACCATATATACACACTTTTTTTCCACCATTATTTACAAAATATTTATTTATTTTCTTTCGCATCTTCATAAAAAGCATCAAGCGAACTTACAACCATTTGAAATGTAAGACGAGCCGCATATTCAGGCGGCATATTTTCCCCGTTTTCAAGCCATGTTCTAATAAATCCAAGACATCCGTTAAAACAAAACGAATAGAAATATTTCATTTCCGCAAACTTTTCGGGAAAGCGTTCCGCCAAAAGATCACGACTGTTTTCTTCCAAAAATTTTTCAATTCTCCTGATAAACGTAATATCACCGTATGGACCAAGAAGCGCGCATCCGATCTCTCTGTTATCGCTTAACACCCGAAACAAATCTTCTATAAACAAGTATGTAGTGTCTTTCTCGATTTTAATCGGATGCTCCAGAATCGCTCTTTCTATTTCCTCAATCATATCATCTTCTATCTCTTTTAGAAGAGACGGAATATCCGAATAATGCAGATAAAATGTCGAACGGTTAATATCCACATCATCTACAAGTTCTTTTACGGTAATCTGTCCGATATTTTTTTTCTTCATAAGACGGGCTAGTCCCGTACGAAGCTGGTTTTTAGTTTTTCTCACCCTGCGGTCTGTCTTTTTTTCCATATCGCTTTCTCCTCGTCATAATATCTCTTCACATGTGTCAACACATTTCGTTATATTGTCGTTTATCCGACATTTCACACTTCTATTAATGGTTGTAAATCTATTTCTACCTTAATATAATACTCTTTATCAAGAAAATCAACATTGTATCTATTAATATATAAGGAGTTCTGATATTATGAAAAAATCATTTCACATTTTTCAGCGTGACCTCTCCCGCCTTTTACACAATAAAGCGGCGATTCTTGTTCTGATCGGCGTATGCCTGCTGCCTTCTCTATACGCATGGTTTAATATCGCAGCCAATTTAGACCCATACGGAAATACGTCTAAGATTAAAGTCGCTATTGCCTGTTTAGATAAAGAAGCATCTTCCGAAAATCTTTCTATCAATGCTGGAAAAGAAATTGTCAAAAATCTAAAAGAAAACAAACAGCTCGGATGGACGTTCACTTCGGAAAAAGAGGCTCTCAACGGAGTAAAATCAGGAAAATATTATGCTTCTATTGTTATTCCCGAAGATTTCAGCCGCTCTTTGATCAGTATTTTATCCGGCGACTTACAGACGCCGAAACTTGACTATTACATAAATGAAAAAGCCAATGCCATTGCTCCCAAAATCACAGGCACAGGCGCAGCCGCAATTCAGGAACAGATCAACAGCACCTTCTCTTCGGTTGCTTCTGAATCCGTTTCCGGCATATTAAAGCAGTCTGCGTCAGACTTGTCGTCAACACTTGGATCTGTCAATTCCGATATTACTAAAACACTTGAAAAAGCTGATGCAAACATTGCCGCCTACAAACAACTTCTCGAAAACTTCAATGCAGCCGCAGAAAAATCTGCCCCCCTGATCACACGCGCAAAATCAACTGCTTCATCTTTAAAATCCGCCGCCTCGTCGGGTTTTTCGGCTCTAAGCGAATCTTCCCGCATCCTCTCTGAAACCCGTACTGCCGCAGGAAACTTTTCTTCATCCCTATCTTCATCTTTGACACAAGGAGAAATTTTGCTCGGTCAGGCGCACAATATCGCATCAGCAGGACTTACCGATCTTGAAACTGCCGCCCGCTCGGTAAACGGATCGATCGGAAACGCACTGGATTTTGCCAATTCCACTGCCGTCTTAAACGGAAATATTTTAAAAGAGTTAGGAGAGCTCGCCTCACTCATTCCCGGATCTGATTTGGATTCTGCCATCGCCGGACTGCAGGCTCAAAACACAAATAATCAGGAACTGATCCTCTCTTTAAGCGCCGGAAATGCAGGAATACAAAATGCCATCAACACAACCGCTTCTACCCGGGAACAGCTTTACACAATTACATCCGCAAACATCGGCAGTCTGCACGACCTCCGCGCTGTTTTGGACAAAAACGTTCTGCCGCAGCTAAACAAGACATTAGATGCTTTCTCTTCTTTGACAGGAGAAATGAACGGTCTTCTAACAACAGTTCCTTCCTCCGCCGATCAGATCGACAACCTGTTAGACCAAATGAGCGCCGGACTTTCAAATACTGTAACGGCTCTTGAAGGCACAAAAACCGCCCTGTCAAATGTTCAGGAACATCTCGGTACGATTCAAACAGACTTAAATGCCCTTTCCGGTTCTGACATCTACGAAACTCTTCTCTCATTAGAAGGAATCGACAAGCAATCGGTATCGGCATTTATGTCCTCACCTGTGAAAATAGAAACAAAGAGTTTTTATAAAATAGCTAATTACGGCTCGGCAATGACGCCTTTTTACACAAACCTTGCAATTTGGGTCGGCGGCATCGTCCTCATCGCGATTTTTAAATTAGAAGTAGATAAAGACAGCTCTATGCTTCGATATTCTTCTGCCTCTCTCTATTTCGGACGCTGGCTTTTGTATATCACGGTCGGAATGGTGCAAGGATTCATTGTCTGTATCGGAGATGTTTTTCTAAAAGGGATTGAATGCGCGCATCCAGCCGCTCTTATCTTTACCGGAGTGATCTGTTCGTTTGTGTATGTCAATATTATTTATGCACTGTCAATCTCATTTAAACACATCGGGAAAGCATTATGTGTTCTCCTCGTCATCCTTCAGATTCCCGGATCATCCGGCACATATCCTGTAGAAATGACACCCGCGTTTTTCCAAAACGTCCATCCGTTCCTACCCTTTACTTACGGTATTTCCGCAATGAGAGAATGTATTGCCGGAATGTACGGAAGCACTTATATACACAATCTGCTCATCCTGCTCCTTTTCGTTCCCGTTTCCTTACTGATCGGACTTGGGATCAGACCTCTGCTTTCAGGTCTGAACCGGCTTTTTGACATTAAACTTGCAGAAACCGATTTAATGCTTGGTGAAACACCCGACAGAAATATCAGACGCAGCGCACAGCTTTCTCTTTTACTAAAAGCTTCTTTATCACAAGAAGAACTTCAGATCCAAACTGCCGAGAAAGCACAGCGTTTTGAAAAAAATTATCACAAAATGATCCGTTTTGGATTTTTTGCGATTTTAACTATTCCGCTCATTTTCCTGATCCTTATGTTCAGCCTTGAATCTAAAATTGTATTCCTCATTCTTTGGATCTTATCTATTATTTTAATCGCCACATGGCTGATCACAGTGGAATACATACATAACGAACTTGCAGCTCAACAGGAACTGTCCGGTATGTCATTTGAAGAAATGTTGAAATTATTCAGAAAAATGGAGGAAAACTGACTATGAAAAATATCATACGCATTGCGCGAAACGACATCCACAATATCCGAAAAAACGTAATCGCGCTGATCGTTATTTTCGGCATTACTATCGTTCCCTCTCTCTATGCATGGTTTAATATTGCCGCAAGTTGGGATCCGTACAAAAATACCGGAAATTTAAAAGTAGCCGTCGCAAGTCTTGATAAAGGATATGACGGCGAACTGCTTCCGGTCCGGCTCAATCTCGGAAATGACATTATTTCTTCACTGCGTGAAAACACACAGCTTCACTGGATATTTACAGATGCCAAGGACGCTTCTAACGGTGTACGTTCCGGAAAATATTATGCTTCTGTTGTCATTTCTGAAACATTCAGCAAAGATATGATGAGTCTGTTTTCTTCTGAAACGACACATCCGACAATTACTTACTGCATCAACGAAAAGGAGAACGCCATCGCCCCAAAAGTAACAGAAAAAGGCGCAGATGCAATCCGTCAGGAAATTAACGAAACCTTCACAGAGACAATTTCCAAAACAGCTCTGGACGCATTTCGTTTTGTTGCTGACGTTTCCGCAGAAAAAGGGGATGCATCTCTTGCAGAAAATTTATCTGCTTCGCTTGCAGAAATCTCTGCCGATCTTGATTCTGCTTCCGGAACTGTACAGGCATTTTCTGATATGACAGACGCCGCTTCTTTGATGCTAGATACGACTTCTGTTATCTTTTCCCATACCGGAGACGGAACAAAGACAAGCCTTGGCGCCTTGACAGATGCAGGAAACGGGATTGCTTCTCTTTCTTCCGCTTTATCCGGCACAACTGACGCAGTCAGTCAGGCATTATCTGACGGAGAAACTTATTATTCATCCGTCTCTTCCACGATCCAAACCGCACTTGACGCCTACAGTACAGATGCGGATGCCGCTTTCACTTCCCTTAATGCAGTCTCAAACAGGATACAAACTGTCATCGACGGATATACATCTCTTGCGGACTCTTTAACTGCTATAAAAAACGCAAACCCAAACCTTAGTCTTGTGATCGATCCGATTCTGAAGCAGATTTCGACTGCCGTCGAGCATCAGACAAATTTAAAAGCCGAGCTTGATAATGCCGGAATAAAAATTACCGGCGCCGTTCAAAATGCGGATTCTTTAAAAACAGAAATCGACGGACTTATTAAAGAGAGCCTGACTTCCACTTCGGAAGTGAAAGACAGCTATGAAGCAACTGTTAAAAATCAACTGGAAAATTTGGCAGGCAGTCTAGGCAGCACCGGATCTTCTGTATCCGCTCTTTTAACACAATTAAATGAAGGCGCCTCTGACTTGACAGATATTACAAACAGCGCTTCCGATGACCTTGCCCTTATCCATACTTCGCTTTCAGATTCCTCAACTTTGCTAAGTAATGTATCTGAACAACTTTCATCCGCGTCTGAAGCGCTCTTAAACCCAAACCGTGACGGACTTTCCGTGTTGACCGACTTGTTGGCGCAAAAACCGGAAGCAATCGCCGCCTTTCTTGCGTCTCCGGTCAGTCTTTCCGAGCATCCGGTCTACCCGATCGAAAATTACGGATCGGCAATGGCTCCTTTTTATTCTACACTCGCCATGTGGGTTGGCGGCGTTGTGCTTGCCGCCATGCTGAAAGTCAATGTTTCAGGAAAAGCTTTGACAGGAGTTTTTAATCCGAAACCTCATGAAACATATATCGGAAGAAGTCTACTTTTTATAGCGATCGGCCTTTTGCAAAGCAGCCTCATCTGTCTGGGCGATTTGTTTTATTTAAACATCCAGTGTCAACATCCGGTTTACTTCCTTTTCGCCGGATGGTTTACAAGCATCGTGTATGTAAGTATCATTTATGCGCTCACCGTTTCATTCGGCGATATCGGAAAAGCCGTCTGCGTCGTCTTACTTGTTATGCAGGTAGCCGGAAGCGGCGGAACATTCCCTATTGAGGTAGCGCCTGACTTTTTCCAAAAAGTCTATCCCCTTCTGCCGTTTACGCACAGCATGAATGCCATGAGAGAATGTATTGCCGGCTTTTACAGCACAGTTTATTGGAAAGAACTCGGAACATTAGCTCTTTTTCTCATCCCCGCACTATTGCTCGGTCTGCTCCTTCGGAAACCTGTCATACGTCTGAATGATGCATTTACGGAGAAGCTCGAAAGCACAAAACTTATCTGAATGCAAAAATTTCCGCATGGATCTTCTCCACGCGGAAATTTTTATTTTTTCTCTTTATTCTTTAAAAAGTTTTACCCGACGGCTGTTCTTCACAATTTCGTAAGCTTGTAACCTGTCGTGCTCACGACTGCCGCCGTATTCCCGAGTTCATCCTTGATACGAATCTCATAATACGCCGTTGTCCTGCCGTCTTTTAAACAGACTGCTTCTGCAATCAACATATTCCCTTTTGCCGCTCCAAGATAAGCAATCTGTGAGTTCAATGATACCATTGTATCGCCCTGCCAGTTTGAAGCAACTGCAAACGCAAAATCGGCAAGTGTAAAATAAACGCCTCCCATTACTGCCCCAAGCGCATTCTTATGTTTTGCCTCTAATGTCAGACTGCATCTCGCATAGCGGTCGTCTATCTCGTCTATCACCGCCCCGGTCTCTGCCGCAAACCGATCTTTCTCAAAAAAACGGACGATTTCTTCTGATGGTTTCATTGTTCCTTTGCTTCCTTCTTACCACTCAAATTTTTTCTCGAAGTATGCTTTCAAATCTTCGATCTTCACTCTCTCCTGCTCCATCGTATCACGATCACGCACTGTAACAGCTCCGTCTTCTTCCGAATCAAAGTCATATGTTACACAGAACGGAGTACCGATCTCATCCTGACGGCGATATCTCTTTCCGATATTTCCACGATCGTCAAACTCGCAGTTATAATATTTGCTCAACTGTACAAATACTTTCTCCGCGCCTTCATTCAATTTCTTAGACAGCGGAAGAACGCCGATCTTAACCGGAGCAAGCGCCGGATGGAAATGAAGAACGGTACGCATATCCGGTTTCTCTTCTGTTCCGATATTCTCTTCGTCATATGCACTGCAAAGGAACGCCAATACCATACGGTCTGCGCCAAGTGACGGCTCAATTACATACGGAATGTACTTTTCTTTCGCTTCATCGTCAAAATAAGTAAGATCCTGTCCCGATACATTCTGATGCTGTGTCAGGTCATAGTCTGTACGGTCTGCGATTCCCCAAAGTTCTCCCCATCCAAACGGGAACAAGAACTCTACGTCTGTCGTCGCTTTACTGTAGAAAGACAACTCTTCCGCATCATGGTCACGGTAACGTACTTCGTCTTCTTTCAGTCCGAGTTCAGACAGCCAGTTCAGACAGAAGTTTTTCCAATAATCAAACCATTCCAAATCTGTATCCGGTTTGCAGAAGAACTCAAGCTCCATCTGCTCAAACTCTCTCGTACGGAATGTAAAGTTACCCGGTGTGATCTCGTTTCTGAAAGATTTTCCGATCTGAGCGATACCAAACGGAAGTTTCTTTCTTGATGTACGCTGTACGTTTTTAAAGTTTACGAAAATTCCCTGCGCCGTCTCCGGTCTGAGATAAACCGTATTCTTCGCATCTTCTGTAACTCCCTGGAATGTTTTGAACATCAGGTTGAACTGACGGATATCTGTAAAATTATGTTTTCCGCATGTCGGACACGGAATCTGATGCTCTTCGATAAATGCCGTCATCTCTTCCTGAGACCATCCGTCCACAGAACCTTCCAGTTCAATTCCTTTTTCTTCGCAGAAATCTTCGATCAATTTATCCGCGCGGAAACGCTCATGACATTCTTTACAATCCATAAGCGGATCGCTGAAACCTCCGAGATGACCGGAAGCCACCCAAGTCTGCGGGTTCATAAGGATCGCGCAGTCGACACCGACATTGTATGGGTTCTCCTGTACAAACTTCTTCCACCATGCTTTTTTTACATTGTTTTTCAGTTCTACACCGAGATTGCCGTAATCCCATGTATTCGCCAGACCGCCGTAAATCTCTGATCCCGGATATACGAATCCTCTTGATTTTGCAAGCGCCACGATTTTATCCATTGTCTTTTCAACCATTTTTATGCTCCTCACATTTTTTATTGTAACAGTTCAGCCATACAGATGTACGGGAAGCAGAAAACATGCCTGCATGTTTTTGCAAGCGGACATCTGTATGTGCTTAACGCCTTTTTATGAGTAAAACAGTAGCGGCAGCTACAGTAAGCACGCAGTGCGGTTTTACGAATGGCGCAGGCTGAACTATTACTTTTTATTCTCGATGGTATTCATTATAACTTGTGCGGCCTTATTTTTCAAGCATCATCGCGCAGACAATCTCCATTGCTCTCTATCACATTTTTATACCAATAAAACGATTTTTTCGGAATCCGTTTTCCCGTTCCTTTTCCGAAGTCGTCCAGGTCCACATAAACCATCCCATATCTTTTCGACATCTCTCCGGTCGTTGCACTGACCAGATCGAGCCACCCCCATGCAGTATACCCGATCAGATCTACACCGTCCTTTTCCACTGCATCCATCATTGCTTTCACATGGGAAGAAAGATATTCTATTCTATAATCATCATCAACAAACCCGTTCTCATCCGGCGTGTCTTTCGCTCCAAGTCCGTTTTCCACAATAAACAATGGTTTTTGATATCTGTCGTACAGCGTGTTTAACGTAATCCTCAGTCCGAGAGGATCGATCGGCCATCCCCACTGACTGTTGGTAAGATGCGGGTTTTTCGCAGAAGCAAACACGTTTCCCCCTGCGGCTTCGCCTTTTCCGTCCGCTCTCACACAGCGGCTGTTGTAATACGAAAGCGAAACAAAATCAACCGTATTCTCTTTTAAGATTTCAAGATCATTCTCCTTCATCTTCAGCCGAATATTTTCCCATTCAAATAATTTTTCAGCATAAGAAGGATAATTTCCCCTGACTTGTATGTCTGTAAAAAAGTAATTTTCTCTGTTCTTTTCCACGCTTGCCCATACGTCTTTCGGATCACAGCTATACGGATAGACGTCTCCCGCCGCAAGCATACATCCGACCTGTGAGCCCGGGCATATCTCATGCGCCATTTTCACAGCCAGTGCAGAAGCAACAAGTTCATGATGAGCTGCCTGATATTTTACTTCCATTGGATTCTCATCTTCTTCCAGACGAATACCTGCTCCCATAAACGGCAGATGCATCAGCATATTAATTTCATTAAATGTAATCCAATACCGGACTTTTTTCCCGAAACGGTGAAACAAAGCTTCACAGTAACGAAGATAACAATCGATCACTTCGCGGCTTTTCCATGAACCATACTTCTCTATAAGAGCCAGCGGAATATCAAAATGACAGATTGTTATGATCGGTTCAATTCCATACTTATTCAGCTCATCGATCACATTCTCATAATGATTCAATCCATTCTCATTCGGCTGTGATTCCTCTCCGGTCGGAAAAATCCTCGACCATGAAATTGAGAAACGGTAACATTTACATCCCAGTTCTTTTAAAAGCGCAATGTCTTCTTTATAATTTTCAAAACCGTTGACCGCTTTTCTTCCCGGAAAATAAGATTCCTTCGGAAGTTTCCTATAATCGAACGTTCCATCCATGACAGCCTGACGATTCTCTCTGTGAGGGATCACATCAACGAGTGCAGTCCCTCTTCCATCTTTATCCCAGCTTCCTTCAAACTGATTTGCCGCTGTTGCTCCGCCCCACAAAAACTGTTCTTTCATACGCAACAATCCTTTCCTATCGAGTAACTGTCATCAAGATCGATTGCGGATCTATATGACATTCACTTGTAATTGAAATATCTGAAAATTCATCTGTATTTGTAATAAGAACCGGAGTGACAAGAGAGTACCCTTCCTTACAAATCAGTTCCATATCAAATTCTAAAAGCTTCTGTCCTTTCGTTACGCGATCTCCTTCTTTGGCGAATGGACGGAATCCCTTTCCTTCCAACTGTACCGTATCCATTCCGACATGGATCAGCAATTCCACTCCGTCGTCCGTTGTCATCCCGATTGCATGACCTGTCGGAAAAAACACAGAGATTGTTCCGTCTGCCGGTGCATACAAAACTCCTTCTTTCGGGTCAACTGCCGCTCCAAGTCCAAGCACTCCCGATGAAAAAGCTTCGTCCTGAACATCTGAAAGCGCTATAACTTCTCCCTTCAACGGACTGCTTATTTTCTCTGTTTTCCTTTCTTTCCTGTCAATCTTATCCGATTCATTCTTATCAAACTTCTCAATCTTACCGATCTTATCTTCTTTCTCTCTATTCTTTTTCATATCAATTTCGCCCGTTTTTCCGGTCTTCTCATCGTGGTAGAAGATCATCGTGAGAACAAAACCGACAACCATGGATATTGCAATTCCGATAAATGCTACGATAATATTTCCGTTTGTTCCGTCAGGATTGATCATATTCGGAAGTTCAAAAATTCCCATGCCACCGAGAATGAATTTACGGAAATTAAAATGTCCGTAAAATGCTCCGCCGATTCCTCCTGCAATACAGCTTATGATAAACGGTTTTTTTAGCGGAAGAAGCATACCGTAGATCGCCGGTTCTGTTACACCGAAAATACCGGAAATAAAATTCGGAATCGCCATCTCTTTTATCTTTTTATCTTTTGTTTTGAAAAACATCGCAAGCACTACTGCCGATGTAGCGAATGTACAGGCGAAAAACGGCATCATAACATTGTCGTATCCCAACGTCTGCACATTATTAATATAAACCGGAATAAATCCCCAGTGCATTCCGAAGATTACCAAAATCTGCCATGTAAATCCTACGACCGCGCCTGCAAGAAGCGGACTAAATTCCCTGATCATAAGCGTAAATTCAGAGATCAGCGTAGATCCAAAGGTTGCGACCGGTCCGAGGAAGATCATTGCAACCGGAAGAGTTACAAGTAAAGTCAGCATCGGCACAAAGAAAAACTTTACAAGATCCGGCACAAACCGATTAAATAATTTTTCACACTTCGACGCAAACCATACAGTCAGTATGACCGGGATCACCGTTCCCGTATAATCTACCGAAATGACCGGAATTCCGAAAAAGTCTATATATACCGGAGATTGGAACAGCGTTCCTTCCAAAACGGTCGTTACAGCCTCTGCTCCTGCCGACAATGCAGATAACTGGATACCCGGATAGCACATTGCCGCTCCGATTGCAAGACCGAGCATCGGTTTTAACTGAAATTTCTTAGCTGCTGTATATCCAAGGAACAGCGGCAAAAAGGTAAACAACGCATCGCCTGCCGCATTGATAATCATATATCCTCCGCAATCGGCAGAATACAATCCAAGTGTAACGAATAATGTGTTCAGACCTTTCAGCATTCCGCAGGCAGCCATGATCCCTAAAATAGGCTGAAAAATACCGGACACTACATCGATGGCACGATCCAGGAGCTTCCCTGATTTCTTTGTTTCCGCAGACGCTTTATTCTCGTTCAAATCGAGCAGCGCCATCACATCTTCAAATACTTCCGGCACATGATTTCCGATCACAACCTGATACTGACCACCGCTTTTCATTACAGTCACAACCCCGTCCATCTTTTTCAGAACATCGTCTTTTGCGATACTTTCATCCTTTAACGTAAATCGAAGTCTTGTGATACAGTGAACAAGTCCTGTTACGTTTTCCTTTCCGCCGACATTTTTTACGATATCTTTTGCCAGCGTCTCATACTTTCCCATTTCTTTTCCTCCTCATATAATCAAGTGTTTTTTATTGAAAATTCAAGGTTTTTCAACCT
>OLSC01002744.1_pt1 | contig 11223 bp, 10 predicted proteins | sample 1672881 | NCBI WGS metagenome assembly OLSC01 (sample SAMEA3136733, study PRJEB25190) | human gut metagenome | biome: human gut; feature: human-associated habitat; material: faeces | place: Austria | collected 2013
ATCTGCACTACATCATTCGCTACATAACAAATAAAGTCTGCAATGTATCCGACAAATATCATATTGATAATGGTACCCGCACCAATGCAGGATCTTGCCTGAAAGAATACAACTACAAGAATGATCGCATTGATAAGTAGCTGCCACGTTCCAAAACTCCATCCGATAAACCCGCTGATTCCAAGATTCATTGCACTGAATGGATCCACGCCAAATTGTGAAAGTCGTAAGAAAGATACACATAATCCTATGAACAATATTCCCAGTACCATTCCGATGATTCTTTTTGTCTTCGTCATTTTCTATCTTACCTCCTGAACTTTTTTGCCTTTCAGCATATATATTCTAGATTCAAAATCAGTACAAGGAGTCACATTCCCAGGCACTTCACCAGCTGTCGCATCGGATGTGATCAATCCATAATTCATTAATTCATCTCCGTAATTTTCTGTATGGTTCCATACATTTTCATAAATCATATCCGGGTTCAATCCCTGTAATCTGACACGGCTATACGGCTGATTCACTCCATTTAAAACACGATAGTAGCCTACGATTGCAAGCGTGCGGTCTTCATTTGTCACCATCCATACCGTCTCATTTCCTTCGAATGGACTTTTCAGACGATAAAATGTTCCAAACTGTAACACTTCCCGGTATTCTTTCATAAATGTGATCTGTTCTTTTACTTCTTTGATCTCTTCTTCTGTCAATTTGTTGAGATCCAGTTCGTATCCAAAAGTTCCAAAGTATGCTACATTCGCTCTTGTATGTAATGGGGTATTGCGAAATACCTGGTGATTCGGGACAACAGACACATGGCTTCCCATACTGCTGAGCGGATAACACATAGAAGTTCCATACTGAATCTTCAGACGCTCAATTGCATCCGAATCATCACTTGTCCATCCCTGTGGGGCATAATACAGCATTCCAGGGTCAAATCTTCCGCCACCGCTGGCGCAGGATTCGAATAATACTTCTGGAAACTCATTTGTCAAACGTTCATACAGATCATATACACCTAAAATATAACGATGGAACACTTCTCCCTGTCTGTCTGAAGGAAGTTTGCTGCTGTAGCATTCTGTAATGCTTCGGTTCATATCCCATTTAATATATGAGATTTTCGACTCCGATAATAACTTTGCCATCATTCCGTAAATATGATCTACTACTTCTTTTCTTGAAAAATCGAGTACATACTGGTATCTGCCGTGTGATGTATTTCTTCCCGGTGTCTGTAAGATCCAGTCTGGATGTGCTCGATAAAGATCAGAGTCTTTATTTACCATCTCCGGCTCAAACCAAAGACCGAATTTTAATCCCAGTGCTTCAATTCTTTCTGACAAGCCCTTGATGCCATTTGGCAGAAGCTCTTCATTTGCCACCCAATCACCAAGACCGGCTCTGTCATTCCTTCTTGCGCCAAACCATCCGTCATCTAAGACAAACAGTTCTACTCCACATTCTTTTGCTTTCTTTGCAATCTCTACAAGGCGATCTTCTGTAAAGTCAAAATAAGTTGCTTCCCAGTTGTTATTTAAAATCGGTCTTGCCTTATCACGCCAGTACCCTCTTGCGAGTCTCTTAGCATACAGCTTCTGGAATGTCTGACTCATGCCATTTAATCCATTTTCACTGTAAACCAGAACTGCTTCCGGTGTCTGAAAGCTTTCTCCCGGTTCTAATTTCCAATCGAATCCTTCCGGATTGATTCCGGCTGTAATTCGTGTCACATCATGTGTATCTACCTCTGCCTGCATACGGAAATTTCCACTGTATACAAGGCTTATTCCAATTGCTTCTCCTGCATTTTCATCTGTGTTGTGACGTTTTAAAGCAAGGAACGGATTATGTTCGTGAGAAGAATTTCCGCGCATGCTGTCGATAGCTGTTATGCCTTGTTCCAATGTTCGATTCTTTATATAGCGCTCTCTGGACCACGCACCGGACAACTGCATCCATTCATAATCCTTATCCGGAAGATCCAGGCTTAAGCTCATCATATTTAATACATGCAGATTTTTCTCACCGGCATTTTCAATATAAGCACTTCTTGCAATTGCACCATATTCATCAAAAATCGTATATAAAAGCGCCAGTTTTGCACCAGTCAAAGCGTCTTTCAGGAAGATGCGCAATGTCTGCGCTTCCTTCTCGGACTCTGTGTAAGTTGCCGGCAATCCGGAGAGTTTCGGTTTTCCGGCAATAATCTCATAGCTGTCATATTGGAACTCACTGATCCTGCTGCCATTTTCCTGCAACAATTCAATTGCCGGATGTCTGTAGTCTGTCGTACCGTAAACAGGATATTCCTGTCGGATATGTTCCAATGAAAAAGTACGATCCCATTCATATATATATGATGTCATTGGGCGTCCACATTTTTCAACCAGATAAGAAAAATCTGCTTTATCATGAAGTCGTTTTCCAAAATATAATTGTCCCAGATGTCCATTTTCTAATACACATAAGATATAACTGATTTTTTCATTGTATAAATGGAAAGTTTTTGTTTCCTCGTGAAAAATAATCTGTCTCATATACTACCTCTTTTACAATTGAATTGTTGTCTCTTAAGCTGTGTGCTTTTTCGCATGCATTTCATTTACTTTTCTTGTGATTTCTTCCATCTTCTCACCTTTTAAAGTGTAGTATTTTTTGTAAATACCAAAGCTGGCAAATGCAAGAATAATTGGAATTACAATCATTAATACGCGAATACCCATTACGGTTGATACACTCTGCGTTACCGCTTTTGCGTTGTATCCTACAATCTGAAGACCAATGCCTGTTAATCCACCTGCTGCTGCCATAGCTGCCTTCATAAGGAATGTCTGTGCAGAGCATGTTACACTTTCATTTCGTACACCAAATTTTACTTCTCCATAGTCGATAACATCTGCCATACAGCATGTTGTTACTCCAAGTGAAAGACCTGATCCAAAGAAAAGAAGTGCACAACATACAATAACTAATACTTTGTTCTGTGGTGCTATATATCCTGCTGCACCGAGCAGTACAAATCCAACAATCGGAAGTCCGCATGCAAATGCGTATACTTTTTCACGGCTGATTTTTTCTGCGATTTTCGGGAAGAATACAAGTCCTGCCATCTCAGCAATAATCGCAAATCCAAAAATAGAATACAGATATTCATCATGGCATACACATTTGAAATAATATACAGCAAAGCTTTTTGCAAGCTGTGTACAAAGGTTAAATGTCAAAAGAAGTCCGATAAATGCAAGTAGCTGATCATTTTTTACAATTACTTGAAATGCCTGTTTCAGACTTGTCTTTTCTGATGATACCCCTAATGTTGATTCCTCTTTTACATTAAATACGGTAATACCGATTGTAACGATGAAAATAACTGCGATAATGATTGCGAAAAGTGTATATCCTTTTTCTGCGTAGAGATTGCTCTCGCCTGCAACTTTGTTCAGGTAATTGATAATGTAAAGTCCAAATGTTGCTACTGAAAATCCTGCAAGACTTGCGAAAAATCTTGGAATTACGGATACTTTCTCACGTTCGTGAGGATCATTTGTCAAGTTCGGAAGCCATGACCAGTAAGGGACATCCATGATTGTATAAGTCATTCCATATAAGATGTACATAACGGATACATATACGTACAATGCTGTTCCTGACAGGTTAAAACTGTGGAATAATAAAACAAATACAACTGAATTTACCAATGTTCCGATTACAAGCCAGATTCTGAATTTACCAAAACGTGTATGTGTATTGTCAACAATCATTCCCATCATCGGGTCATTGATCGCATCCCATATTCTTGCTACAAAAAACAGTATGCCGACAAATGCCGGTGCCAGATACAATGTATCTGTAAAATAAAGCATTAAAAATGCTCCTACTAAATTGCAAATTGCATCTTTACCGATTGCACCAATTCCAAAACATAATTTTTCTCTTGTAGACGCATATTTATATTGCGGATTTTTCTGAGTTTCTTTTTGATTTCCCATGATTCTCCTCCTCTAATACTCCTTTGTTTATTTTTTATTTGAGTGAAGAAACCTGTGCACGTGTTCCTTATGTTTGTTGATACAAGTATAGCGTACAAAAAAAACATCCGTTATACCTTTTTGTTAAGGGTTATATCCCAAATGTTAGGTATTGGATGTTTTTTAAAACATTTTGTCTATTCTTTTTCAATGTCTCCCACATAAATTGTTTTATGCTTCTTATATTCTTTCAGTTCATTTTGTACACAGATCAATCGTTTTCGGGCATCCTTTCTGTTGTCGTTACGATATTGGGTCGGCGTTATTCCCATTTTCTGCTTAAATACTTTACCGAAAGCAAGGGAATTACGATAGCCACAGGAAACTGCAATCTCCTCCACAGACAAATCTGTAAGTGCGAGCTGCTCCTTTCCTCTGGAAATTCGAAATTCCGTCAAAAAATCTTTTGGAGAGATTCCGAGACTGTTCATAAATATTGTATATAAATAGCTTCGATTTAGTGCCAAATAATTTGCTATATCTTCCACTGTGATTTTCTGTGAATAGTAATTCTTTATATAGGCAATTGCTTCCTGCACATGTATGCTTTCTTTTGTATCATTCGAATATTGCTGAATTTCAATCCCACGAGCCAGTACTGAGAAAAACTGATAGAGCTTCCCCTGGAGATAGTAAAGATTTTCTGCAGTTGAACGCGTATGATGAAGCATTTCAAATACAATTTCTTTCAGTTCTTCTCCATATTCACACTCGCATGTAAGCTGACGACTGTTCAGTCCGAGATCTCTGACAAATCTCTGTGCTTCCGTACCACCAAATCCTACCCAAAGGTAAGACCATGGGTCCGTTTTATCTGCCTGATAAAAGGTAAGGCTTTCCGGCTCGATCAGAAAGGCCTGTCCTTCTTTCAGCTGATACTTCGTTTCACCTACCTGATAGATACCTTTGCCCTTCATTACATAATGCAAAATATAATTGGGTCTTGCGGCCGGTCCATAGCTATGTAATGGCTTGCATTCTGCAAATCCGCAGAAACACAAATGAAAATCTTTAAACTTTGGTTTCAACAGTTGTAATATGTAAGAATCTTCCATAATCTGTATCCTCTCTTAATCCCTAAGATCACAAGCACTTTCCAGTCATGCTTACTTTTGCTGTTGCTCACTCAGCAATAGTTAGTTTAACCGTTTTCCTTATTCTATCACAGTATCGTGTTATTCTTCCATCAGTTTTCAAACCAAGTATTAAACGGTGCCTCTTCCTTTATAAGTTTCCCCAAAAAAGACAATGTGTTTTTCTTGTATGCAAAGAAATAAGGATGTAAAATAAAATTAGTTTTCAAATAAAAAATAGTAATAAGTGAAATGGCAAATTCTGATTGTAGAACTGACATGTGATTATAAGGAAGGAATAATATGAGAAGAAAAGATAGAGAAATCACAGATATACACAAGATTGAAAAAATATTGTCGAGTGCAAAGTATTTACATCTGGGGGTATTAGATGATGAATACCCATATGTTGTGCCGCTTCATTACGGTTATCAGATAAACGGCGGGAAACTAACATTTTATGTTCATAGTGCGAAAGTGGGGCATAAACTGGATTGCATTCGGAAAAATAACAGTGTTTTTGTGGAAATTGATTACGGAGAAAAACTTATAGAAGCAGATGTTCCCTGCAAATATGGTGCTGAATATGCGAGTGTCATGTGCCGAGGGAAAGCAAAAATCCTCCAGAATGCAGCGGATAAGTGCGCGGCACTTCGCATTCTTATGAGAGAGCAAACAGGAGAGGAACATGAAATTAATGAAAAAATGGTAAATGCGGTATGTGTAATTGAAATAAATGTAGATTCGTATACGGCAAAAGCGTGTGTAAAATAAATTTTAGTTTTCGGCATTATTGCTTCCACTGGTGATTAGCCTGTATTATATTTGTATTCGTGCATTACATAAAAATACGCATATACATATAAAATAGGAATGAATATTGAAATGTATATTGTTTTGTAATAGAATATCCTTACTAAAAAAGAGTGCAGGTGAACAGAAATAGGGAGTGTAACAATGGAACTTAAAAGATATGTTTAGCTACAGCAGTTGGTTGAACGGGTTGGAGGGAAAATAATGGAATTTTTGAATAGTGAAATGCTGAAACGCTTTATGTATAGTGCGCCGGTTAATATATTTTTTAAGGATACGGAATGTAGATACTGTTTTGCTTCAGAGAGCTGTGATCTGGTTTCTGTTGGGGAAAATGGAAGTATCGTAGGAAAAACAGATCTGGAAGTTCAGAAGTTTCCAGAAATGGGAAAAATGTATTATGAGGATGATAAAAAAATACTGGCTACGGGGGAAGACAGCCAGTATATCAGTGAATTTCCGATGGAAGATGGAGAATCACTGTATTTTGAGATAAAAAAGAGTGCAGTACGGGATGAAAACGGTAATATCATCGGAATCGTAGGAATTGTTGACAATGTTACTGAACGTGTTCGTCTGGAGAAGAATGTGGAAGAGCTTTCCATCATAGATGGCCTGACAGGTGTGTATAATCGTAACTATCTGAAATACAGAGTAGAAGAAAAGAAAAAAAATCTGGTTTTTCCGTTTACAGTGATTATGTCCGACTGTAATTATCTGAAGGAGGTAAATGACCAGTTCGGTCATGAATATGGTGATATTTTGCTTAAAATCGTAGCAGGTACCTTGAAGGAAGAAATGCCGGAAGATTCTCCGGTTATTCGAATGGGTGGAGACGAATTTATGATTCTGGGTAATGGGGTCACAGAAGAAAAAGCCTCCGAACTGATGGCAAATATCCGGGAAAGTCTGAAACGGAAAAGCAAAGATAAGATCCCGTTAAGTCTGGCAATGGGCAGTTATACCGTACAGAGCAAAGATTTTTCCTTTGACGAAGTATGCCATGAAGCCGATTTGCGGATGTATGCAGATAAAAAAAGGTTAAAAGCTGATGAAAGCACATTATTTTATTTCCAATCAATACGGAACAAGTAATTATGAATTAGTAAAAGAAATGATGTTACTGGTGAAAAAGAATACACAATGTTGTGGGGACAGTAAAAAAGCCATAAACACCGTCCCCAGTGCTGCGATATTATGTTAAAATGAAGTAAACAAGAAAACTGGAAAAACAAAAAGTTGTTCAAGATATACGGGATGAGAGGGATTGATTATGGATGATTTTAAACAACTTACAGAGCAGCTTTTAAAATTTTATATCGACACGGAATCCGTAGATGATATAGGCTTTGAAAACTTCTTTGATGATAACAGTAGTATAATCGGAACAGGAAAGCATGAGTTTTTCAGGAATCTGCATGAATTTCAGGAATCATATAAATTCGATGTAAAACAAAGAGGAAAAATCAGACTTAAAATAAGAGATTTACAGCAGGAAGAAGCAGAGCTTGGTGATGACCAGGTCCTTGCGTATGGATCGGTAGTCTTTACCGGTTTATTTGAAGATGGATCCGTCTGTTTTGAGATGGACACACGGTTTAGCATTATCTATAAAAAGGTGAACGGGAAATGGCTGGTTCAGCATCTGCATCAGTCAGTACCGGACAGAGACCAGATGACAGGGGAAGAATTTCCGGTTACGCTGGGAAAACAGGTGGAAGAGGCGCACTGGGCAATCAGTGCATTAGGGACCGCTTATTATCACATCTCACGTCTGGATTTAAAGACAAAGAAGATCGAACTTGTGAAAAGATCCCGGAAAATGGAGCTGGGCATTTCTCAAAAAAGCGCAGACTGGGATTCGCAGTTTGAGGTCATCAAAGATGTGATAGCAGAACCGTTTGTACAAAAGTACATAGATTTTTTTGATACACAGACCATGGCCGCACGGCTTCGTAATAAAGAGTCCATGTCTTTTGAATTCAAAAAAAGGATGGGAAATGGTTCCTTGCCATGATCGTTCCACAGAACTATGATAAAGACGGAAATGTTACATCGGTGCTGCTTGCAAACCGGGATGTGACAGATGAAAAACTGCGGGAATTGAGGCAGGAGGAAGAACTGCGGGAAGCTAAATTAACTGCGGAAACTGCAAGTAAGGCAAAATCCGCATTTCTTTTCAATATGTCCCATGACATCAGAACACCTATGAATGCGATCATCGGCTATACAGATCTGGCATCCAGACATCTGGAAGACACAGAAAAACTTAGCAGATATATCGATAACATTCAGATATGCGGGAAAAACTGTTATCGTTACTCAGTAATGTCCTGGATCTTGCAAGAATTGAAAATAACAAGGTCGAAATGCGGTATGCCGTGTCGGATGTCCGGGAAGACTTTACGAATTGTGTTACAATGTTCCAGCAACAGGCAGAAAGTAAGAACCAGACTCTGTGTATGACAGAACAGATCCTGTATCCGTATGTATATGTGGATGAACCACATTTATCGGAAGTCTGCATCAACATCATAAGTAATGCGGTCAAGTATACAAGTGCGGGCGGTACAATATCCTGTAAGGTTGCACAGAGACCTTGTGAGAAGGAAGACTGGTGTGATATGATCATCAGTATTACCGATAATGGAATTGGTATGACAGAAGAGTTCCAAAAGCATATCTTTGAAGCGTTTGAAAGAGAGCGGACTTCTACGATTACCCATATTGAGGGCAGCGGCATCGGCATGGGAATCGTGAAAAAGCTTGTGGATCTGATGGGTGGTACGATAGAGGTGGAAAGTAAGCTCGGTGAGGGATCCACTTTTACAGTGACGATCCCTTGCAAAAAAGCATCAAAAGAAGAAGCTTTAGAGAAGAAAAATCAGAATCCACGAAGTAAGAAGTCGCTAAAAGGCGTCCGGGTCCTGCTGGTCGAAGACAATGAGATCAATGCGGAGATCGCGACAGAACTGTTGAAAGAAGAAGGGTGTATTGTCGAAGTTGCAACTGACGGAGTTGCATGTATCAGCATGATTGAAAAGGCAGATGCGGACTATTATAAGATGATCCTTATGGATATTCAGATGCCGGTTATGAATGGGTTCGATACGACATTAACCATCCGGAAGATGAAGGATGATAAAAAAGCGATGATCCCGATCATAGCTATGACTGCCAATGCCTTTGCCGAAGACAGACAGAAGGCGCTTTCTGTCGGGATGAATGATCACGTTGCCAAGCCTGTTGATATGAATATTCTTGCGCCAACGATGATGAAATATTTATAAAAGTGGGGAGTAAAAAAATGAACAAAGAAAAAAAACAGGTTGTCACACAGGACAATCTAAAAGAAATTGCCGTCATGACGATAGCAGTGGGGATCATCGCCGCGGCCGTGTATTTCTTTCTGATTCCGAGCCAGACCTCGATCAGCAGCGTATCTGCGCTGGCGATCATTATTGCGCATTATGTACCGTTACATGTATCAACGGTTACGATGATACTGAATGTGGTCTTACTGCTGATCGGATTTATAACCTGTGGGAAAGAATTTGGGGCGAAGACGGTATATACAAGTATTTTGCTGCCACTGTATCTGGCAGTATTTGAACAAGTATTTCCTGATTTTGAATCGCTGACAAACAGTACGGAACTGGATGTGTTATGTTATATTCTGGTTGTAAGCTTCGGACTCAGCATCTTATTTAATATGAATGCGTCGTCCGGCGGACTGGATATCGTGGCAAAGATCATGAATAAATATCTTCATGTCGAACTGGGAAAAGCGATGTCCATCTCAGGAATGTGTGTGGCACTTTCTTCCGCATTGATCTATGATAAAAAAGCGGTCGTACTGAGTGTGCTTGGTACATACTTTAACGGTATTGTGCTGGATCATTTTATCTTTGGACAGAATGTAAAGAGACGTGTCTGTATCATTACAAAATATGAAGAAGAGGTGCGCCGGTTCATTCTGCATGAGCTGCACAGCGGGGCAACGTTCTACGAGGCAGTAGGTGCTTACAATATGCAGAAATACAGAGAGATCATTACAATCGTAGATAAGAACGAATATCAGAAACTGATGAATTATGTCAGTAAAAAAGATCCGGATGCATTCGTAACCGTATACACGGTATCCGATATGCGCTACCGGCCGAAAGTTAAATCATTTTAACGGAGGAAAACATATGAAGACAAAAGCTAAAATAATCATTGCGGCAGTTCTTGCCATTGCGATCAGCATCGGTTCGATAGCCATATATAAGCATATTACCGGTCCGAAAGAAGAGAGCATACCGCTTGAGACGACGCTGGAAGATGCAGCGGAGCTGACGACACAGAAGATGATCATCTCGGATGTATTCAGGAGCACAAAGGGAGAGATCCCGCTGATCAACAAGAACAGATTTCTTGTACAATACAAGACGACAGTGACTGCGGGACTGGATGTACAGAAAGCTGTCATAAAGGAGACAGACGACAAGATCCAGATATCTATTCCGCACTGCACGGTCAATGAGGATTCTATTAAGATCAAATCCAGTGATCTGAAGATATATGATACGAATTTTGCGATTATGAGTATCGATAAAGAGGCAGTTATGGAACTTGTCGCAGAGGCTGAGAAGAAAGCAAAGGAAAAAGCCGGATCGGATGAATACGGATTTCTTGAAAATGCAGACAAGAACGCCAAGAAAGTGATCAAGGGCATGTTCGAAAATGTATCGAATGGAAAAGAAGTGATCGTGTCTTTCCAGAATTAGACCGGAAATGACGGATATGTTGTGTAAAAGAATGTCGAAAACCATTAATTTCTGTAAAAGAATGTGCTACAATAAAAAAATCTTATATAGACAGGAGATAAAAAAATGACAATACAGGAATGCTATGAAGCGATTGGAGGAAACTATGAAGATGTCTTAAGACGCCTTCGCAGTGAAGCACTGATCCGGAAATTCACATTAAAGTTCCTTGAAGATCAGAGTTATTCACTGTTAAAGCAGGCTTTGGGGGATAACAATTATGAAGAAGCTTTTCGTGGTGCACACACACTGAAAGGGGTATGTCAGAATCTTTCCTTTGACCGTCTGTATGAAGTGAGCAGTGAACTTACAGAACTTTTGAGAGACCGGACCGGAGAGAAGCCGGGGATACCGGAAGCAATGGAAAAAGTAACAAAAGAATATGAGGCAACAATTGAAGAAATTAAGAAGCTGCAGGAGTAATCTCCTACAGCTTCTTTTTTACTTTATAGGAAAGTTCTCAAATCTGAAAATATAGGGTATAATGAATGA
>OLSC01002769.1_pt1 | contig 11135 bp, 8 predicted proteins | sample 1672881 | NCBI WGS metagenome assembly OLSC01 (sample SAMEA3136733, study PRJEB25190) | human gut metagenome | biome: human gut; feature: human-associated habitat; material: faeces | place: Austria | collected 2013
CGACCTTCTGGTCCGTAGCCAGACGCTCTATCCAGCTGAGCTACGCGCACATATTATATTTGTTTGCTTCAGTTATTTATGTACCTCAGCAACGAAATTAATTATAGCGCAACGTTTTCTATCTGTCAACAACTTTTTTAAAATTTTTCAAATTATTTTTTTAAGCTCTGGTGGCCTGCAAGTCTTCCTTTTCTCTGGCCATTTCTTTCTTCTTTTTATAATGGTATAATTATTACATATTTACAATACATTAGAAAATGAGGATTTCTTTATGACAAAAAAAGTTGCTGTAATCAATGATCTGTCCGGACTTGGACGCTGTTCCCTGACTGCTGCCATCTCCGTATTATCTGCGATGGGAATCCAGGCCTGTCCACTCCCTACCGCCATTTTAAGTTCACAAACAGAATACCCCAGCTACTACTGTTATGATTTTACCGATAAGATGGATTATTTCCGCCAGGAATGGAAGAAACTAGGCACTTCTTTTTCCGGAATCTATACCGGTTATGTTGCCAGTGTCTGCCAGATTGAACAGATCATGCACTTTCTGGATACTTTCCAGACAGCAGACACCTTTCTTCTGGTCGATCCTGTAATGGGAGACGATGGCGTTACCTATGATATGTATACTTCCGGGCTTCTGACTGCTATGAAAGAACTTGTCGCACGTGCAGATGTTATCACTCCTAACCTTACCGAATTCTGTCTGCTGACGGATATAGATTATAACAGCCTGCAGGATCCGTCTCTGTCTATACAGCAGCTCATTTCACGATTTAAGGATGCAGGGCAGACTTTGACAAAGGATCATGAAAAAAAGGTCCTCATCACTGGTATTCATTTTACTGCAGATGACGGAGTTCATAAGATTGGAAATCTCCTGCTAGATGGCTCTTCACATTTTCTTTCGGCATATCCCTGTTGCAACGGAAGTTATTCCGGTACGGGTGATCTCTTTGCTTCCTGCATCACAGGCGGACTTGCCAGAGATATTTCCCTTACGGAAATGATGCAGACCGCAGGTTCTTTTCTTGAAAAATCATTAATTGATTCTGTAGAAGAACATGTTCCGGTAAACGAAGGCGTTAATTTTGAAAAATATTTGTATCTCTTGCATACATAGAACCTGCCACTGGCAGCTTCTATTGCATACATTGGTATTAAAAATCACCATATATCTTTTGAAAATTTCTCTACTGAAACTCTTTCTTTTGATATATGGTGATCTTCTTTCTATTATTGGTATCTCAGATTGATATTTCGTTACATAATTTCTGACAACGTAATCTGTGCTCCCACAGCTTCTGCCTGTAATTTATACACTTCCGGATAATATCTTGTCGAAAATACATATTCCCCATCATTTACAAATACTTCAACAGAGGATGTATCGGCCAGAATCTTCAGATTCTCCACTTCTTCCACTTCTACATATCTCATGCTTCTTCCGGAAGATACCGAAGTTTTATCCTGATCTGTAAAATGCATCCGGAATTTTCCGTCAGCATAATCCAGGATCAGCTTCTCTGAAAGGATAACTTTAAAGCGGTTCTTTGTAATATCCGAAATCGTCATTTCATATACCGGATATCCCTCTCTTACCAGCATACCTTTCACATCACTTACCAGATGTTTCTTCTCTTCTAGTTCTCTTATCGGACGTTGACAGATCTTGCCGTCTTTTTCAAAGATTTCTCTTGGAAATGTAAAGCAATGCTGCCATCCTGTCTGAATGGTCGGATTGCTGTATTCTTCGCAGTCCGGCATTCCCATCCAGCTGATGTGGATCCTTCTTCCGTCTTCCGTCTCAAAACTCTGCGGGGCATAATAATCAAACCCATAATCCCACAAATGATACTCTGACAACTTGTATTCTCCAAGAATATCTCCTTCTATCTCAAAGTATCCGGACTGATATACATTACGATCCTCCCAGATACCACCTTCCAGTCCCTGAACAGACGTGGAAAGAAGTTTCTTATCTCCGATTTTGAAATAATCCGGGCATTCCCACATATACCCGAATGGCTTTTCGGATTCCACCCGGTTTCTGAACTTCCAGTTTACTTTATCTTCAGATTCAAATACAAGTACCTGACCTACATCTTCGTTCGTTCTTGCACCCTGTACCATATAATAAGTACCATTTTCTTTCCATACCTTTGGATCTCTTACATGACAGGTCAGATCGTCCGGATAATCTGAATTTCTCATCAGTTCTTTTTTCTTTCCGAACGTCTTGCCGTCTTCCGTTATAACCAGAACGGTATTGCCCTCACGTCCGGTGCGGATGTAATCATATTCCCCGTCTTCTAATTTGACATTTCCTGTATAGTACAGATACATTTTTCCATCTTCAATAAATGCGGATCCGGAATATACTCCGTGACAGTCAAATGGCTGATCTGGATAAAGTGCGGTACCCTGATATTCCCACTTAATCATATCCTTGCTGGTATAGTGACCCCACATCTTCACACCGCCTTCTGCATTAAACGGCGAATACTGGAAAAACGCGTGATAGATACCCTGGAACTGGCAGAGTCCATTTGGATCATTCAGCCAGCCGACCGGCGGCATCAGGTGTAGTTTTTCACGGAATTTTCTATCTGATACGGATAACTCTTCTCTGGTTTTCTGGCTTTGTTCTGCTGTCTCTACTAATTTTACAAGATCTCTTGTTAATGCGTTCATAAATCAATCGTCTCCATCTATCTATAAGCATTATTTCTATACACATTATTTTGTAAGTGTCATAACTTTACTTGTTGTCTTAACTTCAGCAGGTTCTGCCTTTGTTACATTTCCGAATTCATCTGTATTTGTCAGAATCATCATTGTTGTCGTCTGATATCCTGCATTCTTGATTTCCTCAAGGTCCGCTTCTACCAGAATATCTCCTGCATGTACTTTGTCGCCATCAGAAACTTTCTTTGTAAATCCTTTTCCATCCATTTTTACAGTATCAATACCGATATGGATCAGAAGTTCGCCACCCGCTTCTGTTGTGATACATACGGCATGACCTGTCTCGAAAATATTCGATACTTCTCCGTCGCATGGCGCTACGATTTTTCCGTCTGCAGGCTCTACTGCAACGGTAGCTCCGAGCATCTCTGATGCGAATGTCTCATCTGCTACTTCTGCTAACGGAATCTGTGTTCCATTTACCGGGCTTGTTAATGTCTCTTCTGTTGTAGCTGCTGTTGTGTCTGCTGCTGTATCGTCTGTTGCTACTGCGTCTGTTGTTTCCATATTTTCTACTGCTGCTGTCTCTGCTGCATCTGCGGTTGCTGCCTTTGGTTCTGCATCCTTATAGATCAGGAATGAGATCACGAATGCAACACCGACTGCGATCACCATCTCGATCAGGTACTGAAGCGGCTGATTCAGGCAAAGCAGGATACCGAAGATACCTGTCACACCAGTTCCTTTCGCTCCAAGATGTACCAGTGATGCATATAATGCTCCACATCCTCCACCGATACATCCGGCGATGAATGGTTTGAAGAATCTTAAGTTTACACCGAAAATTGCAGGCTCTGTAATTCCCATAAATGCACTGAGTGATGATGGAAGCGCCAGAGATTTGATCTTCTTATCTTTAGACTTAATACCTACTGCAAGTGCTGCAGCTCCCTGTGCTACGTTGGCTGCACTTGCAAGTGGAAGCCAGTATGTAACACCGTATTTTGCAAGCTGTCCGATGTCAATGGCTGTATACATCTGATGAATACCGGTTACTACGGTTGGTGCATATAAACCTCCCATGATCAGACTTCCGATTCCGAGAGGAAGCGTTAGCATCCACTGGATTGCTCCGAGAATTGCATTTTCAGCCCATACGAAGATCGGTCCTACAATTGATAATGTAAGGTAACCTGTTACAAATACGCTGACCAGAGGTGTTACGAACAAGTCAAGAACTTCCGGAACGATCTTATGTAACTTCTTCTCGATCACTGCCAGAATCCATACGGCGATGATAACCGGAATGACGTGTCCCTGATATCCGACCATGTCAATCTTGAACAGTCCGAAGAATACGCTCTGTGTCTGCTGTACACCCTCTGTTGCTACAGTATAAGCATTCTGCAGTGACGGATGGATCATGATCATACCGATAACTGCACCAAGATACTGGTTCGCACCGAATGCTTTTGCAGCTGAGAATGCGATCAGGATCTGCAGGAACGTGTAAGCAATGTTACTGAACAGATTCGCAAATACATAAATCGAACTGTGTGTATTAATATGGAGGAATCCGTTGCTATTCATAAAATCAAGTGAGTTCATGATTCCCATTAAGAAACCGCTGGCTACGATGGCCGGAATGATCGGTACGAAGATATCACCAAGCAGCTTGATCGCACGCATGAACCAGTTCTGCTTCTCTGCAGCTGCCTCTTTTGCCTCTGCTTTCGAGCTTGCCGTGATACCTGCGATGTCGATGAACTCGGCAAATACTTTATTTACTGTACCTGTTCCGAGGATAATCTGAAGCTGTCCCGATGCCTCGAAGACCCCTTTTACCCCGTCAATATTTTCAAGTGCTTCTTTACTTACTTTCTTATTATCTGCAATGACAAGACGAAGTCTCGTTGCACAATGTGCTGCAGATGCAATGTTCTTACTTCCGCCGACATGATCCAGGATGTCCTGTGCGGTCTTTCTGTAATCCATATTAACTCTCCTTCCTTATTCTATGTGTAATCGTTTTCACATCTTGTAATTTTATAATAAGAAAAAAATGCCATTTGTAAAGATGGCATTTTTACTGATATTTGCTATTCGATTTTGTGCGGTTTGCACGAATTCTGTTGTTTTTGACTGATTCGGAATCTATTTACACATTTTACACACTGATTTTCTGCTCCGGCATCTCTTAGTCTTCTATATTTTCTTCCGGATCATCAATGTTAGCGAGCCGGAATCCAAGTTTGATCTCTACCGGAATGCTTTCATCCCTTTCTATTACATCCAACAGGAGTTCTGCGCCCCGGATTCCACTGGTCTTATAGCCAAAATGCACTGTTGGTATTCCACCTGTTACCGCCTTTAAAAGCTGATTATCGCCAAATCCGGTAACCTGAATCGATGTATTTTCTAATATATAACGGAATCTGGATCCTGTGTCTTCTACATTCTTCGGAATCTGACTTCCGGCATAAGTATGAATCGCTTCGATTGCCCCGGCTGCGATTGTATCAGTGGCGCATGATATGATATCGATGTCATGTTTTTCATTCAATAATTCCAGAACCTTTTCATATCCGGATTCTGTCGTGAACTCCGCCACCTTATAATATCCGTCTTTTAATTCTTTTCCCGACCTTTTCAGACCTTCCCGGAATCCATCTTCTCTGGCCGCTCCAGCTGCTTTATCTTCTCTTGATACTCCGATATATGCAATCTCTTTCCGGCTCTTTGCCGCAACCGCACATCCCATGGCCTCCCCTGCGCCGTAATCATCATGATAAATACAGTTCGCATATTTCGTATGCTGACCAATCACAACCACCGGTACTTTCGATTCTTTCAGAAATCTCCGGTGTTCCGCCGTGATCATCGTTCCCACAAGAATAATCCCGTCTACCGGATAATTCTCGAACAGACGCATATACTCTATTTCCTTCGCCGGTGTATTATCCGTTCCGGCAAGCAGCATCTGGTAATTCCGCTCCGAAAGAACCTTTTCGATTCCTGCCGTGATCCGGCTGATGGATTCTGAATTAATCTTTGGTACAACCACCCCGATCAGACACGCTTTCTTGGTTCTAAGCATACGCGCCTGCGCCGATGGCTGATAGCCGGTCTCATCAATTACTTTCTTAATCTGTTCTTTCTTCTCGTCACTGACGTATCCGCCGTTCAGGTATCTCGACACCGCTGCGCTGGATACTCCTGCCAGTTTGGCAATTTCTTTGATCGTCATATACTGTTACTCCCTCTGTTCTTCTTCACTGCAGAATATTATAACACATTCCTTCTACAGATTTTCTCCATTCTTACTGATTAGTATTTATCTGTATTATAACTGAAAAAGCCCGCCTAAGCGAGCTTTTTGCCAGATTGCGTATTAACCTTCAAACTGACTATGGTATAACTTATGGTAAAATCCACCTTTTTTCAGCAATTCTTCATGATTGCCCTGCTCGATGATCTTACCGTCTTTCATAACTAAGATTAACGAAGCATTCCGTATCGTCGAAAGTCTGTGTGCCACGATAAAGCTTGTTCTTCCTTTCATCAGCTTATCGAATGCTTCCTGTACCTGCAGTTCGGTACGGGTATCGATACTTGATGTCGCCTCATCCAGGATCAACATCGGCGGCAGACAGAGCATGACTCTTGTGATACACAGAAGCTGCTTCTGACCCTGGCTGATACTGTCTTCGTGAAGCACCGTGTCCAGACCTTTTGGAAGTCTCCGGATGAATTCCCAGCTTCTTGCCTCCTTCGCTGCACGAATGATCTCTTCATCGGTTGCATCCGGTTTTCCAAAGCAGATGTTGTCTCTTACGGTTCCGCTCTTGATCCAGGTATCCTGCAACACCATACCAAAGCTGCTTCTAAGGGCATGTCTGGATACCTCCCGGATGTCCTTTCCATCCACCAGGATCTTTCCTTCATCTACATCATAGAAGCGCATCAGCAGGTTGATAAATGTCGTCTTACCGCATCCTGTCGGACCAACAATTGCAATACGCATACCCGGTTTTACATCCAGATTGAAGTTCTCGATCAGTTCTTTTTCTTTATCATAACTAAATGCCACATCGTCGATTGTAACATTGCCATCAACTGTAGCAAATGCGCCTTCCGCATCCAATGTCTCTTCTTTCTGCTCTAACAGATCAAAGATACGGTCCGCACATGCCAGCGCATTCTGCATCTCTGTGACTACCGAACTGATATCGTTGAACGGCTTCATATACTGGTTCGCATACGCTAACAGTACAGAAAGTCCTCCGACCGTCAGCGTGCCGCCCGGTATCAGAAATGCTCCAAGTAAAGCCACTCCGGCGTAAATGATATTATTGACGAATCGTGTGGACGGGTTCGTTAAACTGCTGTAGAACACTGCTTTCTGGCTGTAGTTCTGCAGTTCTTTATTGATTTCATCAAATCTTCTGGATGATTCTTTCTCGTACCCAAATGCTTTTACTACTTTCTGTCCGCCGATCATTTCTTCAATCAGTGCGGTCTGCCGTCCTCTGGTCTCACTCTGCTTCCGGAACATCGTATAAGATCTGGAAGAAATGAATTTCGCCACTACGAAACTAAATGGTGTCAGTACGATCACCAGCAGTGTTACCCACACATTCTTAGAGAACATGAAAATCAGTGTCACAACAATCGTCACGATTCCTGAAAACAACTGTGTAAATCCCAACAACAGACCATCGGATAAGATATCTGTATCTGCAATGACACGGCTTACAATATCTCCGGTGCTGTGCTGATCCAGATAAGACAACGGCAGTACCTGGATATGACGGATTGCCTGTGAACGGATATCCTGCACGATCCGGTAAGTCATCCGGTTGTTCAACAGATTCATGAACCACGTAGCAAATGCTGATATCACGATAAAAATCAGAATCTGCTTCAGATAATACCACATCATATCAAAGTTCACCTGATGTGCCGATACAACTTCATCAATTGCATCACCGAATAAAACCGGCACATATAACTGCAATACTACAGAGATTGCAGCAAAGATTACACTGAATGCAAGGAAAATCTTATACTTTCCTATGAGCTTTAATAATTTCTTCATTACTCTGCCGCTCCTTTCTCTGCCTTCTCTGTCATTTTATCCGCTTTGTCCAAATCTTTTCCGGTTTCCTTTGAAGATTTAACTGCAGCCGGACGTTCTTCCGGGAACTGTGAATAATAGATTTCCTGATAGGTCTCACAAGTTTCCATCAGTTCTTCGTGTGTTCCCTGTCCTGCCAGTTCACCGTCGTCCATAACTAGGATCTTGTCCGCCTGCCGGATGCCGGAAATTCTCTGGGATACCAGGAATGTTGTCACATTGCCTTCCAGTTCACCGATTGCTTTACGAAGCGCTGCGTCTGTCGCAAAATCCAGTGCACTTAAACTGTCATCCAGTATCAGGATATCCGGCTTGCTGACCAGTGCACGCGCGATCGTAAGACGCTGTTTCTGTCCTCCGGACAGGTTGCGTCCGTTCTGTTCCACTTCAAAATCAAGCTTTCCAGGCTTAGCTTCTACAACATCTTTTGCCTGAGCGATTATGATTGCTTTCCACAGATCTTCATCTGAAGCCTGATCATTGCCCCACTTCAGATTGTCGCGGATACTTCCTTTGAACAGGATGGAACGTTGCTGTACCACTCCGATCTCACTGCAAAGTTCTCCCTGCGGATAGTCCTTTGCATTGATACCATTTACTTTTACCGTTCCTTCCTGTGGATCATAGAATCTCGGAATCAGGCTGACCAGTGTACTCTTACCACTTCCGGTTCCTCCGATGATTCCGATCGTCTGTCCTTTCTTCGCACGGAAGGTGATGTCCGATAAGCTGGATGCTCCGGCACCTTCGTATGTGAAGGTGACGTGGTTGAATTCAACTGCCAGATTACTGTCGGCCTGATCATTCTCGCCGTCTGTCTCATATTTTCTTTGATCAGCATTTATCTGTTCATTCTTCATCTGCTCAGCCGCCACTTTGTATTCCATGCTGGACTTCACATCCAGAATACCGGCCACACGGTCTGCGCAAGCCATTGATTTGTTCAACGTAATGATCAGGGATGCCAGCTTGATCAGTTCTACGATAATCTGTGCCATATAGTTATACAGCGCTACTACCTGTCCCTGCTGCAGATTCCCGATATTGACCTGCACTCCGGCACGCGCGATCAGTAACACAGTTGCTCCGTTAATCAATACATACGTGAGCGGATTCAGAAGGGCAGAAATTCTTCCTACGAACTCATTCAATCTTGTAAGTTCTCTGTTTCCTTCTTCGAATTCTTCCACCGACTGTTCTTCCCTGCAGAATGCACGGATGACACGGACACCTGTCAGATTCTCTCTCGTAAGTCCTGTCACACAGTCCAGACCTGCCTGTACTTTCTTGAACAGCGGAATACTGATCAGCATAATCGAAAATACAACGACAAACAGGATCGGTACTGTCACTACAAAGATCAGTGCACAGCGCACATTGATGGTAAATGCCATCACCATCGCACCGATTACGACAAACGGACTTCTAAGTAACAGACGCAGTCCCATGTTAATTCCATTCTGCACCTGGTTCACATCGTCCGTCAGTCTCGTGATCAGTGTGTCTGTTCCGAGCGTATCCAGTTCTGTAAATGACAATCCCTGGATATGGTCGAACATTGCCTGTCTGACGCTGGTCGCAAATCCAACACTTGCCTTTGCGGCAAAGAACTGTGCGGTAAAACTGCACAACAGTCCGACTGCTGCCATGAGCAGTAACACGAAAAACATTTCCACAATATATCCACGGTCATTCTTCGCAACGCCCACATCAATAATCTGAGCTACCACAACAGGAACCATAAGGTCGAACACGACTTCCAATAATTTGAATAGCGGTGCCAGAATACTCTCTCTGCGGTAAGGTCTCAGAAACTTCTCAAGACGCTTCATTTCTTTCACTCCATTCCTTTTTCCGATAACTAATAAGTCATCGTTATCTACTTATTATAATATCTCTTGACTGTTTTATTATAGTCCGTTATCATTGATATGAATAATATTGTTTTTATAACTTTGCAATACAAAAAATATATAAGGCAGGTAATCCAACATGGAACTCAGACAGTTAGAATATTTCCGCGAAATCGCATCCACCGGCAGCATCAACGAAGCTGCAAGACACTTAAATATGTCCCAGCCTCCGCTCAGCTACCAGATCCGTCAGCTGGAAAATGAATTAAATGTAAAACTTTTCGACCGCACCAGCAAGGGCGTTACTCTTACTGAAGCCGGAAAGCTTCTCTACGACCGATCCGGTAATCTGCTGGAATACGCCAGATCTACCGAGCTCGAGGTCTCGAAAACCGGGAAAAAACGGATCCTGCGTATCGGTCTGACTCCCACAACTGTAGATACCATCATGCCTTATATTTCCCAGTTTTCGAAAAAAAATCCCGACGTGAACTTTGAAGTCCACGACGGGATCACTTATTCGCTTTATCAGTATCTTCTGGACGGGATCATCGATATCTCCGTTGCCAGAACACCACTGCGTCTTGACGAGGTGTCTTATATGGAATTGTGTTCTGAGCCGATGATCGCGGTATCTGCGCCAGAAAATACTGCCCCTTCCTTAAAACTCGCTGATCTTCTACACAGACCATTAATCTTATACCGAAGATACGAAGAACTCATCATGAATACCTTTCATGCCCAGAATATGAATCCGGACATCTTCTGTGTCTGCGACGATCCGAGAGGTGCAATGCTCTGGGCAAAGGAAAATCTTGCGACTGCCATCTTTCCACAGTCCATGGCAAGCTTGTGTGATGGCCTTTGTATACAAGAATTGGATGAGCCGGATCTTGTAACTAAGATACTTCTGATCTGGGCAAAGGGTAAGAAGCCGGTGCCGCTTGTACAGGAGTTTCTGAATGTGTGTGGAGAGCGTTAACGCATTAGAGCTTACGGCTCACCCACCATATACCAATTATAAGATATACCGCCATCATTCCCAATATGGCAGATGTTGCAACCAGTTGATTCATATTTTCCAAAGCAACTACTAACAACAGAAGTACAATTTCGCCACACCAATAGGACCAGATACATTTCCTTTTTCCGTAATCAGTAATTCAAGTTTTGGAATCCACGATCCAGAGTAAATTGATGAATATTCCAAAACCAATAGATACAATTAGTGACGTAACCGCTTCTGCTGACATATTTGTCATTCCATTTTTTACAAACGCAATACATAACACCAGCAAATCATATAGTAATAGCAATATAGCATTTCTTTTTAACGCTTTCATTTTTTTATGAATGTTCACTTTTTCTCCTCCTCGTTATCCTAAAAATAATCCTGGATATTACAAAGACTGTCACTAGGCCTATATACACTCTAACTATCAGGAGTAAATCCT
>OLSC01002782.1_pt1 | contig 11058 bp, 13 predicted proteins | sample 1672881 | NCBI WGS metagenome assembly OLSC01 (sample SAMEA3136733, study PRJEB25190) | human gut metagenome | biome: human gut; feature: human-associated habitat; material: faeces | place: Austria | collected 2013
CTGGGAGGTGATGCAGAAGAATACGGAGGAAAGGAGGTATGTGCATCATGAGAAAAACAACAGAGTATAAGGCTGAAAACCGTCTGACGGTAGATATTGAAGGATTAATGGCAATGTTATCCTGCGGAGAAGTAACTGCAAAGAAAATTGCAGACTATGCAGAAGCAAGAGTGATTGTTGGAAGACGTGTTCTTTATAACGTGGATAAGATAAAAAAATATATTGATGCAATGGCAGTGTAATGAAAGATGAGAGGATAAAATACAACAACTTTCCTTCGGAATGAAAAGTGAAAAATATTCCTATAAAAAAGGCAAATAAAAATTAGCATTTTGCAGGAATTTACCCTTGGAAATCATAAAATATTATGTTAATCTGTGAGCAGATATCAGGCAGTAAATGACTGATACCGACAGGACAAAAATCATTCCGAATAACGAAAAATGAAGTGAAAGGAATGATTGATATGGCAAGAAAAGATAATAAAGGCAGAAATTTAAAAACAGGTGAATACCAGCGCCCGGATGGACGTTATGAGTATCGCTACAAGGATGAAATTACCAGAAAGCGTAATTCGGTTTATGCAGCTGATCTGGCGAGCCTGCGAGAAATGGAAAAGAAGATCAATAAGGATATGGATGATCTGCTTATTACAGACGCATCAGTCAAGAAGCTGACTGTAAATACGTTGTTTGAGCGATACATGGCAACAAAGAATATCAAGGAAAGAACGAAAAAGAATTATATCCGTATGTGGGACTACCGGATACGAAATACTTTGGGAAACATTCGTGTTGTGGATTTTAAGACATCTCACGTAAGGACGTTCTTTTCCGCATTGTCAGATGAAGGACTGGCACACAGTACGATCAAAGGTCTTTATGGTTTATTGAATCCCAGTTTTGAACTGGCAGTGGAAGACGGGATTATCCGTAAGAATCCGGTAACTGGAACACTTGGAGATTATGGGGCTCCGGCAAAGGAGAAAGAAGCACTGACACTGGAACAGCAGGAAAAACTCCTGAAGTTTGTTGAACAGAGTAATGTGTATAAGCCTCATCTTCCAATGATGCAGGTTATGTTTGGAGCTTGCCTGAGAGTGAGTGAGACTATCGGCTTAACCTGGTCAGATGTGGATATGAAGAACAGGGAGATTCATGTAGGTGGACAGCTTGTGTATTATGAAGGTGATGAAGGATATTGTTTCCATGATTCAGAAACCAAAACGGATGCAGGAATCAGAGATATTCCTATGACACAGATGGTATATGATGCGTTCCGTAAGCAGAGAGAACTGAATCTGATGCTTGGTTTGCAGAGTAATGTGGAGATCGGTGGACGTAGTGGATTCATCTTCAATACAAAGCATGGGCGTCCGATCATGCCGGCGGGAGTGAACAGCTTTCTGAAAAATATTGTCAATGCCTATAATAAGAAAGAAAGCAAACTGGCAGAAGAAGAGAAGAGAGAGCCGGAGCTGATGCCTCCTATTTCATCGCATACCCTTCGTCATACGGGATGTACCAGATTGGGTGAGAACAATGTCAATCCCAAAGTTATGCAGTATGTGATGGGCCATTCAGATGCACAGATCACAATGAATGTCTATAATCATATTGCTGAGAAGTCTCACGTGGAGAATGAGATGTCTAAAATGAACCTGCCAGAAACCGTACCTGCTGTGGTATAAACCATAAGTTGTTGTCGTAAAATGTGGTAAGAAATTCAGAAGAATGTTTTTTTCAAATATTTGTGGTAAAAATGTGGTCAAATCAAGAAAATCGAGTGTGAAAGCAAGTGTGAATCCCCTGTGAAGCCCGTAAATAAGGGATTCACAAAATTTACACAAAAATATTAGCACTCAACCCTTGACAGTGCTAATAACGGGTGCTATATTACAGATATAACAAAGAAAACAATAAATTCAAAAGTGTTTTGAAAGGAGATATGACTTATGTTGATGCCTAGTATTTTTGGAGAGAATTTGTTTGACGATGATTGGATGGATTTCCCGTTTGAGAGATTTGACAGAGATTTCTGGGGAAAGAAAAATCCGCTGTATGGTAAGAATGCCAAAAACATGATGAAGACAGATATTCGTGAGCATGAAGCGGGATATGAGTTGGATATTGATCTTCCGGGATTTAAAAAGGACGAGATTACCGTGGATCTTGAAAATGGTTATCTGACCATCTCGGCGGCGAAAGGACTTGACAAGGACGAGGAAGATAAGAAGGGAAAATACATTCGGAAAGAGCGTTATGCAGGTACAATGCAGAGGAGCTTTTATGTAGGCGATGCGATCACTCACGAAGATATTAAAGCAAAATTTGAAAACGGTATTTTGAGCCTGACAATTCCGAAAAAGGATGCGAAAGCAGTAGAGACTAAGAAATCCATTGCGATTGAAGGATAAATTCATTTCTTTTGACAAGTTTTTGACGGTAGTGAACGGGAACGGCGAGTGTGCTGTTCCCGTTCACTGCCGTTTTTACATGCAAGAGCGGATGTAAGGATATTGCAGGAATAAAATCGAGAAAAAGTTTTAGAAAAATCACTTTTCGCGGTTTTTATATCTGTGAGAAAGTGATAATATATAACCTGAAATCTTAGGGAGAGGGTTATATGAGTTATGAAAAAAGAAAATGATTTTGGCAGGGATTCTATTCCTTTGCTTGTATTAAAAATTTCAATTCCGTTTATGTTCGCGCAATTTGTTAATGTGCTGTACAGTATTGTGGATAGAATCTATATAGGAAATATTCCGGTGATCGGGGCTGACTCGCTGGCAGGCGCGGGGGTATGTGCTCCGATCATTACATTGTTGTCATCGTTCGGAACGCTGATCGGTATCGGGGGTTCCGTCTTGTTTTCGGTACGTCTCGGGGCGGGAGATGAAAAAAGCGCTAAGCAGATACTGGCAAACAGTTTTTCTATGCTGCTTATTTTTTCGGGAATATTGACGATTGTATTTTTACTTACGAAAGATTATTTACTGAGATGGTTTGGGGCAAGCGCAGATATATTTCCGTATGCCAATACTTATATGACTATTTACACGCTTGGAACTTTTTTCGCTCTTTTGTCAATGGGGATGAATTATTTTATTACGGCACAGGGATATCCGGGGCTTGGAATGCTGACGACACTGATCGGAGCAATCGTAAATATCGTGCTTGATCCGGTATTTATTTTCGGACTTGAAATGGATATTGCGGGGGCGGCAGTGGCTACGGTGATTGCACAGATGTCATCATGCATCTTTGTTCTTTATACATTGAAGAGAAAGAAGATGCGTATTCCGCTGACGCTGGTGAAGCCTGAGCGGGAGATTGGAAAACGAATCGTGAAGATCGGTTTCTCTCCGTTTTTGATTCTGGCATCAGACAGTGTGATCATCATTGCGCTGAATGCTGTTTTGCAGTATTACGGCGGAGCAGACTACGGGGATACGTTGATCACGGCGGCTACGATCGTGCAAAGCTATATGCTTTTGATCACGGCGCCGATGCTTGGCGTGACAGGAGGGTCGCAGCCGCTTATTAGTTATAATTATGGAGCAAACAGAGCGGATCGTATTCGGAAAACAGTGCTCTGGGTGTTGATGCTCTGTGTTTTCTTTACGGCGGTGATGTTTATTATTTCAAGAGTGGCTCCGCAGTATTTTGTTCGTATTTTTACGGATAATGCAGAGTACCGGGAACTGTCCGTGTGGGGGATCAAAGTGTTTACTCTGATGGTTGTTCCGTTAAGTCTGCAGTATGTTTTTGTTGATGCGCTTACTGCTCTTGGCATGACGAAGTTGTCTCTTGGGATGTCTGTTGTAAGAAAAGTTTTTTACTTTTCATCAACATGTTTTCTCCCGGCGTTGTTTACGGCGAAAGATGCTTTTTATGCGGAGCCGGTGGCGGATATACTGGCGGCATCGGTGACAAGCGTTGTTTTTTTCTTTGTATATAGGAAATATCTGAAAGGCAGCGGAAGACTTGGGGAAATCAAACTGTAGAAACGACTGTGACGGTTATGGAAAAACGACTGTGCAGGTTAGGGCGATTTGTGTTGTAAAATGCGGGGAAAAACTTTATAATAGATAGAATAGCAAGTAACCGCACACAGATGTCCGTCGGTAAAAACATGCAAGCATGTTTTATGCTCTACGTACACTGTATGGCTGAACTATTGTATATAGAGTGGAGATATGAAGATATGATCAAAGTGATAGCGAGCGATATGGATGGAACGCTTCTTTGTGATGACCACAGAATCGCTCCGGATACGATCGCGGCAGTAAAGGAAGCGTGTGCGGCAGGCATCCGGTTTATGGTGGCGACAGGCAGAGGTTATGAAGGCGCTATGGCAGAGCTTGACGGAACAGGAATTGTTTGTGATTATATATTGGGAAGCGGAGCGGAAGTCAGAGATCCGCAGAGAAAAATTGTAAAAGAATGCGGCATCGGAATGGAGTTGTGCAGAGAGATCTGCGAAGAGGTGAAAGAATTTCCGATATCGATCGTATTTCTTACAAATGAAGGCGATTACCGTATCGGAACGGAAAAAGAAGTCGAAGAAAGTATTATAGCGGAGATGCAGCTTTTTCATGTAAATATGACCCGGGAAGAGGTCGTGAAAACAAGCGAATATCGCAGGGCGATAGAAAGTGTAAAGGTTGTTTCTGATTTTGAAGAGATTGAGAAAGCGGGTATCCCGGTGTTTAAACTATTTATGTTTTCACATGATCTTGAGTTAGTCCGCAGGGTGACAAAACATCTTGAAAAAAATCCTAAAATCGCAGTCGCTTCATCATTTGAATCAAATGTGGAGATCACGGATGCAAGAGCGCAGAAAGGTCCGATATTGAAGGAATATATCGAGTCGCTTGGATATACTATGGATGAGGTTATGGTTCTCGGAGACAGTTTGAATGATTATTCGATGATGTCAATGGATTTCGGAGCGACGGTAGCGATGGGAAATGCGGTTTCGGAATTGAAAAAAGCGGCAAAATATATTACGAAGTCAAATGATGAGCTTGGTGTTGCGTATGCCATTCGGGAACTGTTAAAAAAGCAGAAAAATAAATAAAAAGGGAAATTGGTTCAAGTATGAGATTGAGAAGTAAATTTGCTGTGAAATGCGCGAAAGCGACGAGCAGTCTGATCAAAAAGTTAAACCGTGGAAGCGGGGTGACGCTTCCGGGATATGTGGCGCGTCTGATCGATCCGAATATACTGAAGGAATTATCGGGTCAGGTTAGAAAAAAGACGATCGTCACAATGGGAACAAACGGAAAGACAACGACGAACGCGATTTTATGTAAGGCGTTAGAGCATGAAGGTCAGAAAGTGATTATTAACCGTACGGGCGCTAATATGTTAAACGGAATTATTTCGGCGTTTGTTCTTGCAACAGACAAGCATGGCAATCTGGATGCGGATTATGCATGCATAGAAGTAGATGAGATCGCATCTGTAGGGGTGCTGCCGAAAATAGAGCCAGACTGTGCGCTGCTGACAAATATTTCGCGAGATCAGCTTGATCGTTTCGGTGAAGTTGATATTACTTATAATAAATTGATGACAGCGGTGACAAGCGTTCCGAAGACAACGCTTATTATAAATTGTGATGACATTTTATCTTACTCTTTGGCGCAGGAAAGCAAAAATGCATTTGTCACATATGGTATCAGCGAGCAGATATTTGACGATGTTTCACGATCTGAAATACGGGAGAGCATTTTTTGCCGCAAATGCGGAAAGAAACTGGAATATCAGTTTTTCCATTATGGTCAGTTAGGGTTGTATCATTGTCCGAACTGCGGATGGAACAGACCAAATCCGGAATATACGGCTGAACATGTCGTAAGAGAAGATGAATTGTATTCATTTGATATGGACGGAATCCACTTTGATCCGCAGATAAGGACACCTTATAATATTTACAATACTCTGTCGGCGTATGCGGCTCTTAAAACGATGGGAGCGGGATATGAACATTTTAAAGAGATGATAGAGGCGTTTGATTATGGAAATAACAGAGAAAGTATTTTTAACATAAACGGTGCAAGAGTGCAGCTCCACCTTGCGAAAAATCCGATCGGTTTTCAGCAGAAAGTATCGCATGTACTCAGAGATCCGAATCCGAAAGATATTATCATTCAGATCAATGATACGTATCAGGATGGGGAAGACGTATCATGGCTTTGGGATGTGGATTTTCAGTATCTTGCGGAAAGTAACGCAAGAAAGATTATTACGGCGGGAACAAGGAAGTATGATATGGCGCTTCGGTTGAAATACGAAGATGTTTCTTGCGAATCTACAGACGATATGCGTGCATCGGTGCTTGAGTGTGTAGAGCAGGGCACGAAAAATCTTTATGTTATCGTGAACTACTCCGGATTGTATCAGACGAACCATATGCTGACTGAATTAGAGGGGAAAGGAGGTACGGAACGATGAAGAAACTTACAATCGGACATTTATATCCGGATCTCTTAAACTTATACGGTGACAGAGGAAATATACAGTGTTTTCGGAAACGTCTTGAATGGCGGGGGATGGAGGCAGAGGTGATTCCGTTTCTGTCAGGTGAAAAAATTGATTTTTCTAAGTTGGATATCGTGCTCTTAGGCGGCGGATCTGACAGAGAGCAGGAACTTGTATGCGGTTTCCTAAAAGACATCAAAGATGATTTTAAAGCATATGTTGAAGACGGGGGAGTTGTCCTCGCTGTGTGCGGGGGATATCAGCTTCTCGGGAAATATTACAAGACAAATAAAAAGACGATAGAAGGTCTTTCGATTCTTGATATAACGACAGAATGGCAGCCGGAGAGACTGATCAGAAATATCGTGTTGAACAGTCCGCTTTTTGAACAGCCTGTAGTCGGATTTGAAAATCATGGAGGAAGGACATATATCGGTGATCACACTCCGTTCGGGAAAGTGTTTTACGGCTTGGGAAATACAGGAAAATCGGGTTATGAAGGCGTTATATATAAAAATGTGATCGCAACATATTTGCACGGACCTCTTCTTCCGAAAAATCCGCAGGTATGTGATTATCTTCTTGAAAAAGCGCTTCAAAGAAAATACGGTGAAGAAGTGAAGCTTGAGCCGCTGAAAGATGAGACGGAAAAGAAAGCAAACAGTTATATTGCCGACAGGTACAGCGATAAAAAATATGTGCTTCGGGAAACGGTAAAAAGACATACCTGATCCGGCTGCAGAGAGTGTGACAGAAAGACAGATTTTCCGGCAGGTGGAAGTTCTGGCGGGAACACTACGCTTGTTGCTGTAAATATAAAATAAAAGAAAGGAAGTATTTCTTATGGATGTAAGACGGATGAGAAATGAAGCGCTTGGCAAACGTGTTGTGAAAGCACTTGAATCAAGAAATATGGAAGCTTATTATGCATCAACGAAAGAAGAAGCTGTTCAAAAAGCGCTGGAGCTGATGGAGGAGGGAAGCTCGGTTACAATGGGCGGCTCGATGTCGGTTCGGGAATCGGGACTTCTTGATGCGATCAATGCGGGAAATTATGAGTTTTATGACAGGGATCAGGCGGCGACACCCGAAGAACGTCAGGAGATTGCATTGAAAGCGTTTACATGCGACTGGTACCTCGGAAGTGTCAATGCTATGAGTGAGAACGGAGTATTTGTTAATATTGACGGAAATGCGAACCGTGTGGCGGCATATGCGTTCGGACCGAAAAACGTACTGCTTATCGTAGGAATGAATAAAGTGGTGAAGTCAGAAGAAGATGCGGTGCAAAGGGCGAGAAACGAAGCTGCGCCGATCAATTCACAGAGATTCGGACTTGAGACTCCATGCGTAAAAAACGGAAGCTGTTTTGACTGCAAGAGTTCAGACTGCATCTGCTGTCAGGTCTTGGTCACAAGATTCAGCAGAATTCCGAAGCGGTTTAAAATAATTCTTGTAGACGATGTTTTGGGATTTTAGGAGAGGGAATTACCTATGGACAGAAATGAAAGAAATACAATGGATCAAAACGCGCGAAAACGTACGGTGCGAAGAGAAGGGAATGCTGCGGGAAGCACGCGGGCAAATGAAGGTCTGGGAAGAAGACCGTCGGGAAACGGCGCTCCCGCCTCAGCAGGAAGACCGTCAGGAAAAAGCAGTTCGGCATCTGTACGAAGAACATCGGAAAGCGGCGATCCGACCAGAAGAACAACGCCGGGCGGAACGGTTACCCCGATGAGACGAGAGTCGGGAAGTGTGAGGAAACCGTCTGAACAGGCAGGGCGTGCGCAAGGAAGTCTGCGAAAGGAACATTCTGAAACAGGAAGAACGCGGGATACAGCGGGAGTGCCGACAGATCCGTCCTTAAGAAGAACGTCAGGGAAAGCGGGAACGCCGACAGATCCGTCCGCAAGAAGAGCAGCGGGGAAAACGGGAACACCGACAGATCCGTCCGCAAGAAGAACGGCAGGGAAAGCGGGAGCGCCGACAGATCCGTCCGCAAGAAGAACGGCAGGGAAAGCGGGAACGCCGACAGATCCGTCTGCAAGAAGAACAGCGGGGAAAGCGGGAACGCCGGCAGATCCGTCCTTAAGAAGAGCGGCGGGAAAGGCTCAGGGAAATCCTGCAGAACAGAAGCCGGTCAGATCGGCAGATGGAATTGTCAGAAAGCAAGGCGGTCATCCGAACGGAAAATCAAAGGCGATGTCAAAAAAGAAAAAGAAACAAAAACGGGCAGCATTTAATTTTGCTTCCGGAGGAGTGCTTATTATAGCGGCGTGCGTGTTTATTTTTTCGTTGTATCAGCTTATCACGATGCTGATTCCGTATTACTCCGGCGGGGAAGAGTACGATAAGATTAAAAACATTGCCATTACGGCGGATGAAGAAGGGAAAGGTTTTACTGTTGATTTTGACGCTTTGCTGAAAGAAAACGAAGATACGGTTGCATGGATTCGCTTTGATGAGCCGGCGGTGATCAATTATCCCGTTGTAAAGAGCGCGGATAATAATGAGTATCTGACAAAGACGTTTACGGCAAATGACAATAAGCTTGGTGCGATTTTTGTAGATATGAGAAACAGTAATGATTTTTCAGACAAAAACACGTTTATCTACGGTCATCATCTTAACGTCGGAGGAGAAATGTTTTCGGAGCTTCTTAAATACGAAAATGAATCTTTCTGTAAGAAGCATCCAAACTTCTACATATATACACCGGATGGAAAGGTTAGAACATATAAGGTGTTCTCAGCTGGAGTTGTGAAAGATACGGCGGATAATTATAAGCTTGATTATGCTACGGATGCGGATTATGAGGCGTATTTGAAGCTTTGCGAGGAATCCTCGAATTATAAGGTAGAAGACGTGGAATTGACGGCGCAGTCGCAGATTGTCAGTCTGTCAACGTGTACAAATGTCCGCGATGACGAACGTTTTCTTGTACAGGGAGTTCTGACTGCGGTAGATTGATGACGAAGAAAGGAAATTATATGGCAGACAGATTTGATATAGGCGATATCATTACGATGAAGAAGCCTCATCCGTGCGGGAGCAAGGAGTGGGAAGTGCTTCGGGTCGGAGCTGATTTCAGATTGAAGTGCGTAGGCTGCGGACATCAGATCATGGTTGCCCGCAAATTAGTCGAAAAAAACACGAGACAAATCGTAAAAAGGACTTGAAACTAAAAAAGACTTATGGTATCATCAATAATTGTGACATACTGTCGGATTGAAACCGATATGTATCATAATTCCTTGTTCCTGTAATGAAAACAGGAGCCAGAGACCATAAGGAGGTATAAGAACATGAATAAGTATGAATTAGCTGTTGTTGTGAGCGCAAAACTCGAAGACGAAGCAAGAGCGAACGTAATCGAGAAAGTGAAAGCTCTTATCACACGTTTCGGCGGTAACGTAACAGACGTGGATGAGTGGGGCAAAAGAAGATTCGCTTATGAAATCCAGAAAATGACAGAAGGATTTTACTACTTCGTACACTTCGAAGCTGAAAGTACAGTTCCGGGAGAAGTGGAGCAGCGTATCCGCATCATGGACAACGTACTCAGATATTTATGCGTGAAACAGGAAGCATAAGCGGAAAGAGGTATATATGAATAAGGCAGTTTTAGTGGGACGGTTGACTAGAGATCCTGAAGTCAGATATTCACAGGGAGATAATACAACGGCAGTTGCAAGATATACAGTTGCCGTTGACCGTAGATTTAAAAGAGACGGCGAACCGACAGCGGATTTTATTCCGTGCGTTGTATTCGGCCGCTCGGCAGAGTTTGCGGAAAAATATTTTCGTCAGGGCATGCGGGTTTCTGTTTCCGGTCGTATTCAGACAGGAAGCTACACGAATAAAGACGGTATGAAAGTATACACAACAGAAGTGATCGTGGAAGAGCAGGAGTTCGCAGAGAGCAGAGCAGAGAGCGAAGCCAACAGAGGTATGTATCAGCAGTCTGCACCGAGTCCGGCGCCGAGCGCTCCGGCAGGAGACGGATTTATGAATATCCCGGATGGTATTGATGAGGAGCTGCCGTTCAATTAGGAAAGGAGAATCATCATGGCTTACGAAAAGGGAAGCAGACCGGAAGGCGGATTTAAGAGAAGAGGTCCGGCTCGCAGAAGAAAAAAAGTCTGCGTATTCTGTGGAAAAGAAAATAACGAGATCGATTACAAGGATGTAGCAAAATTAAAGAAATATGTTTCTGAAAGAGGAAAAATTCTTCCGAGAAGAATCACAGGAAACTGTGCAAAACATCAGAGAGCTCTTACAGTAGCAATCAAAAGAGCAAGACATATCGCTTTGATGCCATACGTTCAGGACTAATCAAGAATATAAGGCTGATTCTTAGGGGAAACCCTTTGAGTCAGCCTTTTTTGTAACAGTCAATTACTTTTTGGGGAAGTCGCCTGCGATTTTCCTTTTCTATTTATAATATAGCGTATAGGTAGGGAATTAAGGTTTTTGATACTAAAATAATAGGTGATTGCAATAATTTGAAGAAAAAAGTTGTAGGTTTGTCAAACATATGTTACACCCCGATCAATAAATTCCCTCAGAACAG
>OLSC01002786.1_pt1 | contig 11044 bp, 9 predicted proteins | sample 1672881 | NCBI WGS metagenome assembly OLSC01 (sample SAMEA3136733, study PRJEB25190) | human gut metagenome | biome: human gut; feature: human-associated habitat; material: faeces | place: Austria | collected 2013
CTTCACATCTATCAGAGTCTTGGTCATGGAGGCGCAGATGAATGCCCGGTTGTGACAGCAAAAGACTGTGACAGATTCTTTAAAGACTGCCAGGAATGGCCATTATAAGAAAATGAGGGAAAAATTGAAAAAATTTGGTGCAGAAGAAATCCTTGAACGAGCAGAGCTGTACGGGCGTACGTTTGTGGATGAAAATAAAGAAAAACTGTATTTTAACTGGAGCCTGAGTGGATTTGAAGTAGATTTTTGCGGAACCTGTCTGGAAGCGGAGCTGGAGTGTCTGCCGGATTCCCGCCCGGAGGACGTTCCGGCAGAAGGGATCATGGAAAAGAAGACGGTTATGGTGGAAGACTGGCCCTGGATTCAGGTGGTACTGGATGGAGAAGAGACGCCTTATCAGAAGCTTCTTCTGGACAGAAAAAGTAAGAGAGTTGTGCTTTTCTCTTCCGATAAAGTGGAACATCACAGGATTCGCGTGGTGAAACTGACGGAAAACTTCAGAACAGCCGTAGCAGTACACAGCCTGATCTGCGACGGGGAGCTTTCCAAACCGGAACTCAGGAACAGGCCGACGATAGAATTTATCGGAGACTCCATCACCTGTGGCTTTGGAAATCTGGCCACGGATGGAAACAGGCTCTTTTTTACAGCGGATGAGGATGCCTGGCTGACCCATGGAGCCATTGCAGCCAGAAAGCTTGACTGGAAGCCAAGTTTTGTAAGTATTTCCGGTTTTACGCTTACAAAATACGAGGGCTGTCCGTTTCCGCATGGAATGGAAGATCTGTATCCATACACGGATCTCATCACGCAGGAAAAGCTGGGAGTGACAGAAAACTTCAAAAGCTGGGATTTTGCAAAGCATCCGACAGACTATCTTGTACTGAATATCGGGACAAACGATGCCACCTTCGTAATGCTTTCGGAGGAGCCGGAAAAAACAGAGCAGCTGTTTGAAGAAAAGTACCGGAACTTCCTGAAATTGCTGCGTCAGTTAAACGGATCGGAAACAAAGATCGTCTGTGCGCTGGGAAGTATTGATTATTATCTGTACGACAGAATTTGCAGTGCTGTCGAAAAATACAGGAAAGAAACGCAGGACTTGAAGGTCTATACGATGAAATATACCAAAATGCTTTCCATGGGACTGGATGTGGGCTCCTGTTTCCATCCCTCCAAAAGCAGACAGGAAAAAATGGCCGAAGAGCTGGTAAAATTTTTAAAAAAGCAGGTCATTGAATAAAGGAGAAGATGAAAGATGAAACTGGCAGATGTTTTTCAGAATGGCGCAGTTTTGCAACAGAAAAAGCCAATCGTTGTCTGGGGAACGGATGATAACGGCAGGTATGTAAAAGCAGTGTTGTCTGGTGAAGAACCCAGAGAAGCAAGGGCAGAGATAAAGGATGGGAAATTTGTGCTTACCTTCGCGCCGATGCAGGCACAGAAAGAGGCCCGCCTTGTGCTTGAAAACGATCTGGGAGAAAAAATAGAACTGGAAGATCTGGCGATTGGGGAAGTCTGGCTTGCCGGAGGCCAGTCAAATATGGAATTTCTTATGAAGTGGGATGCAGAGCGGGAAGATTTTCTGGAGGAGTATGAGAATACTGCCATCCGTTTTTATGAGGTGCCAAAGATCAGCTATGAAGGAGCGTTGGAAGAAGAGGATCATAGCAGCGAAGGGATCTGGAGAAAAGCAGTACCCGGAGAGCTTCCATATTTTTCCGCAGTGGCTTTCTATTTTGCCAATCGTCTTCAGAGAGAATGGAAAAATGTGCCGATCGGCCTGATTGGCTGTAACTGGGGCGGAACCTCTGTGAGCTGTTGGATGCCGGAGGAAGATCTTATCCCGGATTTTCAGACCTATATGGATCTGAAAAATCAGACGCTGGCCTATGATCTGGAGCAGGGCTTTGAGGCAATGAAAAAACGGCGGAAGCGGGAATTGTCGGCAGAAGAGAAAAAGAATCAGGATCTTTTTATGCAGACTCCGATTCTGGCAGCTCCGGAACCAAGGGTTCCGAATGAGGATATGAAACTGTTTCAGAAATACAAATATGCTCCGTTTTCTGCATTTGCACCGGGAGTATTGTACCAGACAATGTTGAAAAAGATCACTCCCTATACCTGTGCAGGTGTAATCTGGTATCAGGGCGAGGAGGATTCTCTTCCGGAATATGGCGGAAAATATGATCTGCTTTTTGCCAGAATGATAGAGAGATGGAGAAAAGACTGGGGAGAAAACTTGCCTTTTATTTTTGCACAGCTTGCCGCCTATGAAAATCCGGGCGGAATCCTGTCTCTTGATTTTACGGAAGTGAGAGCAGGACAGGAACTGGTGTCAAAAGCAGTGAAAGGAGCGTGGATGGCAGTGACTTATGATACAGGACTGCGTTATGATATTCATCCCAAACAGAAACGGCCGGTGGGAGAGCGTATGGCCGGACAGGCTTTGAACCATGTATACGGATGTGAGATAGATAGTGAATCCCCGGATGTTACCGGCATCAGAAAAGAAGAGGGAGCACTTGTCCTTACACTGGAGCATACCGGCGAAGGGCTTGAACTGCGGGGCAGCAGCGGAGAAGTAGAGGGAATGGAACTCATGGTTAACGGAAGAACGATGGAGGACTTCTGTGCAACTGTGGAGAAGGATAAGATTAGGATCGCCAGCGACAGGATACAGGCGAAAGATCGAATCAGTCTTCGTTATGCATGGAAAGACTGGATGGTGACAAACGTATACAGCAGTATGGGACTCCCCTTGCGTCCGTTTAAAATCGAGTGCTAGAGAAAGAGAGATGATACAGTTGTTTGGAAAGTTGATCAGCAAAGACCCCAATTTTTATCGGACAGTGGCTGGAATTGCGATTCCCATTGGCTTACAGGGACTGATTACAACCGGAATCAATATGATGGACACAATTATGATTGGCACGCTTGGAGAAACAGAACTTTCAGCTGTATCTCTTGCAAATCAGTTTATTAATATTTATCAGATTTTGTGTATGGGAATTGGTATGGGGGCATCGGTTCTGGTGTCCAGATACTATGGAATGAAGGATAAGGTTTCCATGCAGAAAACGGTGGCCATTATGACAAGATTTTGTCTTGTGATTGCTTCTGTGTTTGCGTTGCTTACCTGCCTGTTTCCGGGAGCAATTATGCGGATTTATACGGTGGAAGATGTGATAATACAGAATGGAGAACGTTATCTTTCCTGGTCTGTTGTTACCTATTTCCTTTTAGGACTTTCGCTTACCGGGACAATTGTGCTGCGGAATGTGGGTCAGGTAAAAATACCGTTGTTCACATCGATTGGAGCATTTTTTGTGAATATACTCGCAAATTATATGTTTATATTTGGAAAACTGGGAGCTCCGGCTATGGGAGTTGCAGGGGCAGCTATCGGTACGCTGATTGCAAGAATTTTTGAGTTTTCTGTTATTGACGGTTTTCTGTGGTTCCGGGAAAAATCCATTGAGTTTCGGTTGAAAAACTTTTTTATGCCGGTGGGTGAGTTGTGGGGCGAATACATACGAATCAGTATACCGGTACTGATCAGTGACGGAATCCTTGCGCTGGGAAACAGTTCCGTGGCAATGGTAGTTGGAAGGCTTGGAAAAAGTTTCGTGGCGGCCAATGCGGTCACAGCGGTAACGCAGCAGCTGAGTTCCGTACTGATCCAGGGAGTTTCCCAGGCAGGAGCAATCATTACCGGGCATACGCTGGGAGAAGGAGACAGAGAGAAAGCGCAGGAACAGGGCTATGCTTTGCTGGGGCTTGGTTTTCTCTTTGGACTTGTCTCCTCTGTGATCATTATGATCATCAGCGGTCCTGTCATACATGCCTATCATCTTTCGGAAGAGACGTCAAAACTGGCAGAGGAGCTTATGGGAGCAATCAGTATTATCGTGTGCTTTCAGGCGACAAACAGCATTATGACAAAAGGAACCCTTCGAGGAGGCGGGGACACGAAGGTGCTTATGGTAGCGGATAATATCTGCCTGTGGCTCTTCTCTCTGCCGCTGGGGATTCTGGCAGGTTTTGTACTGCACTTGCCGGCATTCTGGATTTATATCTGCCTTAAGATCGATCAGATCATGAAATGTATCTGGTGTTTCTTCCGTCTGAGAAGTGGAAAATGGATAAAGAAAATAAAGAGCTATTCATAGATATAGGGAGGAAAAGGATCATGCTTGAAAAATACAGAAAAAATATTGAGCTGCTGAAGCAGGCGGTAGAAACAGATGCGGTGATCCGTCCGATAGCAAAGCATCGGAAGCCGGACGGAAGCCTGGATATTGAGGGAAATCTGCTTTTGTGGAATAAAGCTTTAGAGCCTTTTGAAAAGACCAGGCTCTGGGAACAGGGAACGCCGGGATTTGATGACAGAGATCCGCTGCAGGAGGAACCCTATTTTGTATTTGTACCGGCGCCCGATGAGGAGAAATGCCGCGGAACGATTCTGGTTGCTCACGGCGGAGGTTTTACATGGAGAACTGGAACGGAAGGGCTTAACGTAGCCTGGTATTTTCACAATGCCGGTTTTCATACGGCGATCCTCTGCTATCGGCTGGGACCCTATACCCGTTTTGATGCGATTGCCGATATGCAGCGCGCGATTCGCATTCTGCGGGCTAAGCGGGAGGAATGGAAGCTTGGAGAAAAAATTGCAGTTATGGGCTTTTCGGCTGGCGGTATGCTCTCTGGAAACTGTGCGACGCACTATGATTTTGGAAACCCGCAAAGTGAAGATGAAACAGAACGCTTTGGTTGCAGGCCGGATGCGGCTGTGATCGGCTATGGTGCTATGACGGCGGTTACTTTTCCAAAACCCTTTGGAATGATGCAGGATGATCCCATGATGGGAAATGGTATCGAAGAGAAATTCTATCTGTCGATTGAAAAAAATGTGGATCAGGATACGCCGCCAATGTTTATCTGGCAGACCATGAGTGATGACGGCAGAAATGGAATGTGTCTGGCGAAAGCCTTGCAGGATGCGGAAGTACCGTATGAACTGCATATTTTTACACCGGGCTTGCATGGACTTGGCATGGCTGATGGAAAAAATGATCTGGGTATGAATATTCCTCATATTACACATTGGGGAGAGCTCTGTACGGAGTGGCTGGAAGACCTTGGTTTTTAGAAATTTAAGGCAGAAGTGATGAAAAACAGTTGCTCTATGTGGCATAAATGGGAGCCTATACCGCAAAAAGAGCCATCCCTATACACTCTTTTGAAGAGCAATGTTTTTCTGAGGGAAAGGGTGGGTATTGTGTTTGAAAATCAGCGTTTTAAGGACGGGAAAATTTCCCGTCCTTTTTGGTGTTGGGGACAGGACAGCTGTTTTCGAAAATTGCGGTGAATTTAAAGAAGAAAAAGTTTGCCCCCACATCTATCCTATGATAAAATAAATTTGGAACAATAATTTCTATGATACAAGATTAGGAAGGTATTATTAAGTAATCAAATATATTGCAAAAATGTAGTAGATGTGTTTAAATATAATTATATAGATATATTATGAACATATTGAAAAGGATGAGGAGATTGCTTAAGAGCTTCAAAACAGAAATTAATCCAACGGAAAAGCAAAAAGTAATCATACATAGAACGATAGGAACCTGCAGATATATTTACAATTTTTATCTGTTTCATAATAAAGAACTTTATGGCCATGGTGAAAAATTCATGAGTGGGAAGTTGTTTAGTGTATGGTTGAATAATGAGTATCTTCCTAAGCATCCAGAGTATTCCTGGATTAGGGAAGTTAGTTCCAAATCAGTGAAGCATTCGATAGAAAGTGCTTGCACTGCTTTTTTAAGATTTTTCAATCATCAGAGCGGTTTTCCAAAATATAAGAAAAAAGGACGATCTGATGTAAAAATGTATTTTGTGAGAAATAGTCCAACGGATTGTCTTTGCGAAAGGCATCGAATCAAGATTCCTACGTTGGGGTGGGTAAAACTTAAAGAAAAAGGTTACATTCCGACAAGCAAAGATGGATATGTAGTCAGAAGCGGGGCTGTTTCTATGAAAGCTGGTCGGTATTATGTTTCTGCACTGGTAGAAATACCGGATACAGTGCCAGATGGCAATCTCAATGAAGGAATCGGAATTGATCTGGGACTGAAAAAATTTGCTGTTGTATCAAATGGAAAAGCATACAAAAATATCAACAAGACAGCAAGAATAAAAAAACTTGAAAAGAAACTAAGACAGGAACAGCGAAAACTTTCTCGTAAATATAAGAATTTAAAGAAAGGAGAGACCGCTCAAAGAACAAATATTCAGAAACAAAAGCTTAAGGTACAAAAAATTTATCAACGGATAGACAATATCCGTACGGATTACATGAATAAGATAATCGCAGAGATAGTGAAAAACAAGCCGTCCCATATTACGATTGAGGATTTGAATGTATCCGGAATGATGAAGAACCGTCATCTTTCAAAAGCAGTTGCATCGCAGAAATTTTATGAATTTCAAACAAAACTGAAAGCGAAATGCATAGAAAATGGAATTGAGTTAAGGATAGTAGACAGGTGGTATCCTTCTTCAAAAACTTGTCACTGTTGCGGTCACATTCGAAAAGACTTAAAACTTTCCGAAAGAGTTTATCGGTGTGATTGCGGGTTCATAGAGGACAGAGATTTCAATGCAGCACTTAATCTGAGAGATGCGGAAACTTACAGGATTGCATAATCATGCAAATGTAAGTATGTACCGAAGGCTATTTCGGGAATTGACGACTGTGGAGTGTAGAAGACCTGTGAGTAGAGATAACCTTGGTTACTCAAAAACATACACGTTGAAACAGTAAGTGGTATTTGTGAGAAACCACGATATCTCGATATGAATATATTTGGTCATATTTTGAGTGGCAGGATGTAGTGTATATGGATATTTTGATCAAAGGCGGCCGTCTTCTGGATCCGGTAAATGAGCGAGATGGTCTTTATGACCTGTGGATCCGTGACGGCAAAATTTGGAAAGTAAAGGAACAGAATACGGATAAGGAAGAGCCGGATGCTTCCGGAGAAGACTGCAGGGTCGTGGATGCTTCCGGCTGTTATGTGATGCCGGGACTCATCGATCTGCATGTACATCTCCGTGACCCCGGCTTTACCTATAAAGAGACCGTGGATACGGGAGCCGAGGCAGCAGCCCACGGCGGCTTCACGACGATTGTGGCCATGCCCAACACGAAACCGGTCATGGACGAAGGCCACCGGGTCTCCTATGTACACAATAAGGCGAAAATGCTGGGCCTCATCAACGTGCTTCAGGCCGGAGCCGTGACAAAAGGCATGAGAGGCGAGGAACTTTCTGACATTGAGAGTATGGTAAAAGCCGGTTCCCCCGCCATCAGCGAGGACGGCAAATCCGTCATGAACTCCGGACTTTACCGGAAGGCTATGAAGATCGCCAAATCTCTGAACATTCCGGTGCTGGCCCACTGTGAGGATATCAACATGGTGGAAGGAGGCGTGGTGAACGCAGATAAAGATATGGCAGCCAAGGGCTGGAAGGGCATCACCAATGCGGTGGAGGATGTGATCGTGGCCCGAGACATTCTGCTGGCAAAAGAGACAGGAGCGAGACTGCATCTCTGCCACTGCTCCACGAAGGACAGCGTCCGCATGGTGAAAGCAGCCAAACTCGACGGCGTGGACGTTTCCGCCGAGGTCTGCCCCCATCACTTTACGCTGACCTCCGCAGATATTCCGGGAAATGACGCCAACTACAAGATGAACCCGCCTCTCCGTACGAAAGAGGATGTGGAAGCCTTAAAGCAGGGCCTTCACGACAATATCATGGATGTCATCGCGACGGACCATGCGCCCCACAGCGAGGAGGAGAAGCTCCGCACGATGCAGAACGCACCCTTCGGTATCGTAGGTCTGGAGACCGCCGTTCCGCTGACCATCAGCGAACTGGTGCGCCCCGGCGTGATCACTCCGCTTCAGATGGCAGCCAAGATGAGCACCAATCCCGCCAGAATTTTAGGGATTGACAAAGGAAATCTGGCTGAGGGCAAGATCGCGGACGTGACCATCATCGATCCGGAAGTGGAATACACGATTGACAAGAATAAATTCCGTTCCATGGGAAAAAATACCCCCTTCCACGGAAGAAAAGTCTTCGGCGAGGTGGAAATGACCATCTGCGGCGGAAAAATCGTTTACGCCGCTGACCGGATGAAACAGTGAATAGAAGAATAAGGAGAAAGAACAATGATTCAGAAACTCATCAGTAAAATTGAGAAAACACATGCACCTATCGTAGTGGGACTGGATCCCATGCTGAACTATATCCCAAAACAGATTCAGGAAAAAGCGTTCAAAGAGTACGGTGAGACCTTAAAGGGAGCCGGCGAAGCCATCTGGCAGTACAACAAAGAGATCATCGACCATGTTTATGACCTGATCCCGGCGGTGAAACCGCAGATCGCCATGTACGAGCAGTTCGGTATCGAAGGTCTCATCGCCTTCAAGAAGACCGTCGATTATTGTAAGGAAAAAGATCTGGTAGTCATCGGCGACGTCAAGAGAGGCGATATCGGCTCCACCTCCGCAGCTTACGCAGTAGGCCATCTGGGGAAAGTACAGGTGGGAAGCCAGAAATTTGCCGGTTTTGATGAGGATTTCGCTACCGTGAACCCCTATCTCGGAACCGACGGCATCAAACCCTTCATCGACGTCTGCAAAGAGGAGAAAAAAGGTATTTTCGTACTGGTGAAGACCTCCAATCCCTCCAGCGGAGAGTTTCAGGACCGTCTCATCGACGGCCGTCCCCTCTATGAGATCGTGGGCGAGCATGTCGCTGCCTGGGGTGAGGAATGCATGGGCGACAAATACAGCTATGTAGGAGCTGTTGTCGGCGCTACCTATCCGGAGCAGGGTAAAATCCTGAGAAAAATCATGCCGAAGGCCTTCATCCTGGTGCCGGGCTACGGCGCACAGGGCGGAAAAGGCAAGGATCTGGTTCATTTCTTCAATGAAGACGGACTGGGAGCCATTGTCAACTCTTCCCGCGGTATCATCGCCGCATGGAAGCAGGAGAAATATGCGAAGTATGGCGAGGCTGCTTTCGCAGAGGCATCCAGAGCTGCTGTAGAAGATATGATCGCAGATATCGACGGCGCACTGAAAAACAGATAAATATAGAAAAAAGAAACTGCCAGTTGTGTTGAAAAATGCATCTGGCAGTTATCAGAGTATGGAGAGAAAAAAGTGGCAAAATTTAAAGAATGTGCAAAAGTAGTGAGCCAGGAGCGGATCGGAACCGGGATCTTTAGCCTGTGGCTTCAGACCGAACAGGTGGCAGGAGAGGCGAAGCCGGGACAGTTTATCAATCTTTACTGTCAGGATGGCAGCCGTCTGCTCCCGAGACCCATCAGCATCTGTGAAGTAAATAAAGAAGAAAGACAGCTCCGGATCGTTTACCGCGTGGCCGGAAAAGGGACCGCAGAATTTTCCGGTTATTCCAAAGGAGACGAGGTCGAGATACTTGGACCCTTGGGAAATGGCTTTCCGCTGGATCGGATGGAAGAAGGAAAGAAAGCCTTCCTCATCGGCGGCGGCATCGGTATTCCGCCCATGCTGGAACTTTCCAGAGAACTCAAAGGAGAGAAGCAGATCATCCTGGGCTACCGCGATGAGCTTTTCCTCAATGAGGAGCTTGCGAAAAACGGAACCGTTTATCTCGCTACCGAGGACGGAAGCGCCGGAACCAAAGGAAATGTGCTGGATGCAATCTGCGCGGAGGGCTTAAGTGCCGATGTGATCTATGCCTGCGGCCCCACCCCGATGCTTCGGGCGCTGAAAGCTTATGCAGAGGAAAAAGGCATCGAGTGCTGGCTTTCTCTTGAGGAGCGGATGGACTGCGGCGTAAGAGCCTGTCTTGGCTGCGTCTGCAAGTCCAAAGAGGTGGACAGTCATTCTCACGTCCACAACAAGCGGGTATGTAAAGACGGACCGGTATTCCTTTCAACGGAGGTGGAGTTATGATGACAGATATGCGCGTGAATATCGCCGGTGTGGAGCTGAAAAATCCGGTGATGACAGCCTCCGGAACCTTTGGATCCGGTGAAGAATACAGTGAATTTGTGGATCTCAACCGCCTGGGCGCCGTTGTGACGAAAGGTGTGGCAAACGTGCCCTGGCCGGGAAACGCGACTCCGAGAGTGGCAGAGACTTACGGCGGCATGATGAACGCCATCGGCCTTCAGAACCCCGGCATCGACGTTTTCTGCAAGAGAGATATTCCCTTCCTTCAGAAATATGACACGAAGATCATCGTCAACGTCTGCGGTCATGCGCCGGAAGAATATCTGGCTGTGGTTGAACGGCTGGCAGAGGAAAAGATCGATATGATGGAGATCAACATTTCCTGCCCCAACGTCAACGCGGGCTTCCTCGCTTTCGGACAGGATCCGAAGCATGTGGAGGAGCTCACGGCCGAGATCAAAAAGATCGCAAAGCAGCCGGTAATCATGAAGCTGACCCCGAACGTAACGGATATCGCTGAGATCGCCCGGGCAGCAGAGGCAGGCGGAGCCGATGCGGTGTCTCTGATCAATACGCTGACCGGTATGAAGATCGACGTAAACCGCCGTACCTTTGCACTGGCCAATAAAACAGGCGGCGTCTCCGGCCCGGCCGTTCACCCCATCGCTGTGCGTATGGTCTACCAGGTGGCCAACGCCGTAAAGATCCCCGTCATCGGCATGGGCGGCGTCACCACCGCTGAGGATGCGCTGGAATTTATCCTTGCAGGAGCCACCGGCGTAGCCGTCGGAACCGCCAACTTTGTAAATCCCACGGCCACCATCGACGTCATCGACGGCATCCGGGCCTACATGGAGAAATATGGAGTGAAAGATATCCATGAGCTGATCGGAGCGGTGAAATAAAAATATTCTTTTCAAAAGCCTTATTATAAAAAACCATGAATCCACAGACGGATTTGTGGTTTTTTTCTTATAATAAACCTCTTGATAATGGAAGTTGATTTTTGTCCTGTCTTGTGTATC
>OLSC01002788.1_pt1 | contig 11030 bp, 7 predicted proteins | sample 1672881 | NCBI WGS metagenome assembly OLSC01 (sample SAMEA3136733, study PRJEB25190) | human gut metagenome | biome: human gut; feature: human-associated habitat; material: faeces | place: Austria | collected 2013
AGCAGCCAGATGGCAGATTCCTGAAGCACATAAAGTTCCGTTTTCCGGTGTATTTCGGAGACAGGGAGACACAGGAACTTTGTTGGGACAACGAAAGTACCGTTGAAACTGTATGCTGCTTACAAAAAATATGAGAAAAGCCGAAAGGGCACTTGCTTCCAGAATTTCTGGAAAAGGAGTGTCCTTTTCTGATTTTTTTTGACTTTATATATCTGATAAGAGCTTTCACCAGAAATATTCCCAGCATCATAAATGTTGTTAATGGTCAATTTCGAAGCCAATCCGGCAGGCTATGTAAAATAAGCTCAGATCAAAACAATGACGGAAGGAGCTTATGCAACAGAATATGGAATTTGAGCGGTGTATTGATTTTCTGGTGCGGATGATCGATAAGTACGGCTATGAAGTCCTCCGGGATACGTCAAGGGATATTTCAAGGGATACTTCAAGGCATATTTCAAGGTATGCCTTTTGGGACCTTTTGCCGTTCTTACATTGACGGAAAAAAGACGCAGAGGTATAATAAAAAGAAGTTTACGGTCTTTTCACTATTAAAGTGGAGAGAGCATGAAATATAAAAGGATGAGGAAAAATGACAACCAAATACGAATTTAGAGACATTCTTCCAGAGGAGTTAGATCAGGTGATTCAGATCGAGCAGATCTGTTTTCCGCCAAATGAGGCCTGCTCTGCCAAGAGTATGAGAGAACGAGTGGCAAATGCACCAGAGACATTTATGGTTGCAGTGGATAAAGAAACAGGTAAAGTTGCCGGCTTTCTCAATGGGGTGGCAACAGACGAAGCAGTATTTCGTGATGAATTTTTTACGGATAGTACTCTTCACAATTCGGAAGGAAGGAACATTATGCTCCTTGGTCTTGATGTTCTTCCGGAGTATCGCCACCAGGGGCTTGCTCGTGAAATCATGACACAATATGTGGAAAGAGAACAAAAAAGAGGCCGCGAATGCCTGTATCTGACCTGTCTGGATAACAAAGTAGAGATGTACAAAAAAATGGACTACACCGACAACGGAATTTCCGGTTCCGCTTGGGGCGGGGAAGAATGGCATGATATGAGCAGGAAAATCAGATGATCCGGCTTCAGATATGGCGGGAGTGAGCAGGACTACCTTATCAAATGTAATAAATGGTAATACGAAAAGAGTTTCCCAGGCCCATGGAATGTAATCCTTGCAGGATTCCTTTGTAGGAGAACTTGTAGGAACCATTCAGATGGAAACTGAAATGAAAGGATACTATGTCATGTTGATCGGAGGGGAGAATATCCAGAATGTGGGAGTGGATGATTATTCAGGCGGCTACCAGATTGGAAGTGCTTCTTATCTGCTTGTTCTGCTTCCAGTGCTGATCGTGTATATTTTCTGTCAGAAATGGATCATGAATGGTGTAGTAGCCGGTGCGGTTAAATAAAGAAAACAAATATAGAATATCAGGAGGACAGCCAGGAAATGAAGAAGAACTGGTGGAAAGAAAGTATTGTATACCAAATCTATCCAAAAAGCTTCAATGACAGCAATGGGGATGGAATTGGTGATATCAGAGGAATTATAGAGAAACTTGATTATCTGAAGGAGCTTGGGGTAAATGTTCTGTGGATCTCACCTATGCTGGAGTCCCCACAGGATGACAATGGCTATGATATTTCAGATTATCGCAGAATTTACAAAGATTACGGAACCATGCAGGATTACGAGGAGTTACTTTTTCAGGCGCATGAGCGTGGAATCAAGGTGCTGATGGACCTGGTTGTAAATCATACTTCAGACGAACATCAGTGGTTCCTGGAGAGCAAAAAGTCCAAGGATAATCCGTACCGTGACTATTACATCTGGAAAAATCCGGTAAACGGAAAAGAGCCAAATAACTGGGGCGGTGCATTCGGCGGTTCTGCATGGGAATACGACAATGAGACACAGATGTATTACCTGCACCTGTTTTCCAAAAAACAGCCGGATCTGAACTGGGAAAATGAGAAAGTGCGCCAGGAAGTTTACGATATGATGAAATTCTGGTGTGACAAGGGAATCGACGGCTTCCGTATGGATGTGATCAGTATGATTTCAAAGGATCAGGCTTTCCCGGATGGAGAAGTGAAAAGCGGCCTGTATGGAGATTTCGGTCCATACAGCGTTCACGGTCCGCGGGTCCATGAATTTTTACAGGAAATGAACCGTGAGGTATTGTCTAAATATGATATCATGACAGTTGGGGAAACTTCTGGTGTTACCATTGAAGAGGCACAGAAATATGCCGGGGAAGACAGTGGCGAGCTGAATATGGTGTTCCAGTTTGAACATGTAGAAGATGCTTCCCCGCATGCGGAGTTTGGCAAATGGACCACTGACAGATATGACTTTAAGGCTTTCAAAAAGACGATGATCAAATGGCAGGAGGAACTTCAGGGAAAAGCATGGAACAGTCTTTTCCTGGGAAATCATGATCAGCCAAGAAGCGTTTCCAGATTTGGAAATGACAATCCGGCATACAGAGAGACTTCTGCAAAAATGCTGGCAACCTGTCTTCATATGATGCAGGGAACTCCTTATGTATACCAGGGAGAAGAGCTTGGCATGACAAACGCATATTTCCATAAGCTGGAAGATTATAAGGATATTGAGAGCATTCAGTATTATACAGAGCTGACAGATGCAGGGCTGATGGAGCCGGATTACATGATGAAATGTCTGATGCTCAGAAGCCGTGATAATGCAAGAACACCTATGCAGTGGGACGGTTCAGAAAAAGCAGGTTTTACAGATGGGGAGCCGTGGATTAAAATAAATCCAAACTGTAAAGAAATCAATGCAGCCAGTCAGTTGGATGATCTGGATTCCATTTTCCATTATTATCAGAAACTGATCGCTCTTCGCAAGGAGAAAGATATTATTGTGTACGGTGAGTTTGAACCTCTTTGCCGTGAGGATGATCAGATTTTCGCATATACAAGAAAGCTGGATGAGGAAAGACTTCTTACAGTCTGCAATTTCAGTGAGCAGTCTGCAGAATTTGAAGTTCCTGCAGAATTTGAAGGTTCCCAGTGCCTGATTACAAACCTTGACCGAAAAGTATTTAAGGGTAAAATCGTGCTGAAACCTTATGAGGCATTTGTGTTATATAAATAAACAGGTTACTGGACGAGAAACGGACAGCAGCATAACCAGACTTAAAGGGGCAAAATTTTTTGCCTCTTTTTTGAAAGACGAGGAAGATTGTTATGATCAGAAAATACAGATACGGAGCTCCTTTTGATACGGAGGCAGTAACAGAGAAGATTGAAACAGCGAATGGCGCTTTTCCTTATGGAAAAATCAGCCTGGAAAAGGGCTTTGATTTTACATATGTGATGGATGAGGATGATATTGTTTATGGACTTGGGGAAGCCAACCGCGGCATCAATAAAAGAGGATACTGCTATATCAGCAATTGTACCGATGATCCAAACCATACGGAAGACAAGCGTTCTTTGTATGGTGCCCACAACTTTATCATTGTAAGCGGAAAGACAACATTTGGACTGTTTTTCGACTACCCTTCTGAACTGACCTTTGATATTGGATATACCAGAATGGACACCCTGAAAGTGACATGCGCAGATGCAGATCTGAATGTGTATGTGATTGAAGGTGAATCTGCCTATGATATTGTAAAGCAGTTTCGCCATGTGATCGGACGCAGCTATATTCCCCCGAAATTTGCATTTGGTTTCGGACAGAGCAGATGGGGATATACCACCAAGGAGGATTTTCGCAAGGTGGCAGCAGGATACCGTGAGAATCACATTCCCCTGGACATGATCTACATGGATATTGATTATATGGATTCCTACAAGGACTTTACGTTGAATCCGGAGAATTTCCCTGATTTCCCGGATTTTGTAAAAGAGATGAAAGACCAGGAGCTACGCCTGATCCCTATTATTGATGCTGGTGTAAAAGTGGAAAGCGGCTATGAGGTTTACGAGGAAGGTGTGGAAAAAAGATACTTCTGCCAGCGGGAGGACGGAAGTGATTTTGTGGCAGCCGTATGGCCGGGGGATACTCATTTCCCGGATTTTCTGAACAAGGATGCCAGAAAGTGGTTTGGAGACAAATACAGCTTCCTTATTAGACAGGGGATTGAAGGCTTCTGGAACGATATGAATGAGCCTGCTATTTTCTATTCCTCAGAGGGAATGGAAGAGGCGAAGAAACTTGCCGGAGAGTTTTACCAGGATAAAGAAGGTAAGATCCACATTTGGAAAATGCAGGGCGAGCTAAACGGACTCGCAAACAACCCAGAAGATTACCGCAGATTTTATCATAATGTGGATGGCAAAAAGATCCGTCACGACAAGGTACATAACCTGTTTGGCTACAATATGACAAGAGCAGCAGGCGAAGCATTCGACCGCATTGATCCGGAGAAGCGTTTCCTGATGTTTTCCCGTTCCTCCTATATTGGAATGCACCGTTACGGCGGAATCTGGATGGGAGACAATAAATCCTGGTGGTCACACATTCTTCTGAACCTGAAAATGCTGCCGTCTTTGAATATGTGCGGATTCCTTTACACAGGAGCAGATCTTGGTGGATTTGGTGCGGATGCAACAAGAGACCTGGTGCTTCGCCATATGGCACTTGGGGTATTTACTCCGCTTATGCGTAACCATTCCGCAATCGGAACAAGAGAGCAAGAGTGCTATCAGTTTGAGAATGTTGAGGATTTCCGAAATGTGGTAAATACGAGATACCGCCTTGTTCCGTATCTGTACAGCGAATACATGAAGGCCGCTTTAAACGATGATATGTATTTCAAACCACTTGGGTTTGTTTATCCGGATGATAAGATGGCAATCCGGGTGGAAGACCAGCTGATCCTTGGAAATGAGATTATGATCGCACCGGTTTACGAGCAGAACGCAAGAGGGCGTTATGTTTACCTTCCGGAAGAAATGAAGTTTGTGAAATTTCTGACAGACGGAAGCATTTCTGAGGAGATTCTGGAAAAGGGCGTTCATTATGTGGAGGTTGCCTTAAATGAAGTGCCTCTGTTTATCCGTAGTGGTAAGTGTATTCCGGTTGCAGAGGCTGCGGAGTGTGTGAAGGATATTGATACTTCCAAACTCACTATGCTGGGATATGAAGGCAGCAGTTATACTTTGTACGAGGATGATGGCGTGCATAAGGAGTACGATAAGGCTGAGAATTATAGAAAATTAGAAAAATAACAGAATGAAAAGATCCCTTGAAAGTCTTTGGAAATTTCACGACGAGGTTTAAAAGATTTTTTAAACAGGATCCAGAAGACAGAAAATCGGAGCTGGCCATCAATTGCCAGCTCCGATTTTTTCAGATACCATATCGATAAACCACACAAACAGAATCAATCCCAGCATGATTGCACCAGCTTTTTCCCAGGCATATTGATTCATGGAAAAAATAAGGGGCGCTCCGATTCCGCCTGCGCCTACCAGACCGAGAACGGAAGCTTCACGGATGTTTACATCAAACCGGTAGAGGATGATAGAGGTGAAAACAGGCTTCAGCTGCGGCAGGACACTGTGGCAGATGGCGGGAAGAGGACGGACCCCCATGGCCAGCAGCGCATGATAGGGACGAGGGTCCAGGGCATCTAGTGCTTCTGTAAATCTTTTGGTGAGAAGTCCGATACTGCATACGGCCAATGTCAGCACTCCTGTGAAAGCTCCTGGCCCGGATACCCGGATGAAAATCAGTCCATACACCAGAAAAGGCACCGAACGGATTACCATGATCACCAGGTTAAAAAGAAAGGACACAGGAGCAGGTACGAAACGTTTGGTATTTAGAAAAGCCAGCGGTGCAGATACAATGGCTCCGATTACCGTTCCAATAAAAGCAATGCACACTGTTTCCAGTAAAAGATACCCAAGCCCATCTTTTTCAGCCGAGAAAAAGAAGCTCCAGTCTGGCTGCAGAAAGCCAGCAAACATATTTCGCAAAGTCTGTGGACTGGTTCTGGAAAAATCCGGCAGGGAAAGGGTAAACGTGCAGATCAGAAACAGGGCAGCCAGAAACAGAAGCAGCAGTCTGGCCTGCTCTTTTTTTATTGTGCGCTCTTTTCGTATCAAGGCGGCCAGATACCGACTGAAATATTCAATCACACACACTGTTAGAAACAGCATCAGCAGAATGGTCCCCACTTTGTCATACTCCAACCAGGAAATCTTCTCATTGAGAAGCAGTCCGATACCGCCAGCTCCCACATATCCTAAAATGGAGCTGTGCCGTACATTGGTTTCCAACAGGTAAAGTGCATTGGTGAGAAATCCAGGAATGATCTCTGGTAGAATTCCATGGATATAAGCTACATACTTTGAAACACCCATAGCCCGAAGTGCCTGGTAAGCTTTTACATCGGCGGCACTTGCATCCTCGTAGGTAAGTTTTGTCATAATGGCAAAGGTGTACAAGGTAATGGCAAAAGTACCTGCAAAGGTTCCAAGCCCGAAAAGAAAGGTAGCAGTAAGCGCCAGAATCAAGGCTGGAAAAGAACGGAGAATCTGGATTACAATTCTAAGTATCCGTCGTATTACAGCTGGAAATCCTAAGTTTGCAGCGCCAAAAGGCGAGAGTACAAGGGCAAAAAAGGTGCCAAGTACCGTTCCGGTAACAGACATCTGAATGGTGTAAAAAAGCGGTAGCAGGATCTTCTGAATATAAGAAAAATCTGGCGGGATCATATCCACGACCAGGTCGGTGAGGTGGTTCCTTCGTTTCCAGAAAGTTACAAGGTCACAGTCTGTGAAATTTGCTGCAAGGAAAAACAAAATCAGAAAAGAAATTGGAACAGCAAATTTTGCCACAATGGAATTTTTGCTTGTTTTGTTATCATTCATAAGCGACACCTCGCTTATTCTCTATCTGAGTATCATTTTTGTTATAAATTTGTGTAGTGATAGAATCAGTCAGATCAGCAGTCTTACCGTCAAATACAACCTTGCCATCTTTCAGACCAATAAGTCGGTCGGAGAACTCCTGGGAGAATTCCAGATTATGGCTGTTCATTAAAATGGTGACACCATCAGTCTCATGAATACTTTTTAGCAACTCTAGAATCTGTCTCCCGGTAACTGGATCAAGAGACGCCACCGGTTCATCTGCCAGCAGGATCGCCGGGTGCCGCATAAGTGCTCTTGCAATTGCCACCCTTTGCTTTTGTCCGCCAGACAGATTCTTAATCGGTTCCTCTGCCTTTTCCAGAAGTCCAACCCGATCCAGCAGTTTCAGAGCTTCTTCTTTACGTGTTTTTCCATAAAGTCCAAACACGCCCTGGAAAAATCCCATATCCGGAAGTCCGGCAGTCAGCACATTCTTCAGACAGGTAGAATTCTCCACCAGACAAAAGTCCTGATAAATAGTTGCGATGGATTTTTGCAGTTCACGTTTTTTCCTTCCTTTTAGAGAATCAAAGCGCTTATCATCCAGAAGCACCTGTCCGCCAGTGCACTCCATCATTCCATTGAGAATGCGAAAGAGCGTTGTCTTCCCCGCCCCCGAAGGCCCGATCACCGAGACAAATTCCCCCTGTGAGACGGAGAAATCCACATCTGCCAGGGCTTTTGTGCCATTATGAAATTTTTTTGCGATATGCTGAATCTGTAAATTCATAGATAAAATTGACCTCGTTTAAAACTACTGCCGAGGCAAATAATCTGCCCCGGCAGTTTAAAATATTTTGTAACTATTCAGAAAAGTTGAAGTCTATTCCATAGACTTCAGCAGCTCCTGCGCCTCTCGTTCGCCATCGTAATTGGAGTCATCGCCCCATTCATATCCAACCTGGCTGAACACGCTGATAATATCTTTTCCCTCGTCCGTATTCGCAATCTCAATAAAGGAATCTCCCAGCGCCTGGCGGAAATCTTCATCCTGCATAACTTCAGAAGTTTTGCTGTAGGCAATCATATCATTGTAAATCTTATCTGTAACTCCGATCACACCAGTCTGATTTACCATATCATCTGTACCTCCGAAGGTCTCTTTCCATTCCGGTGCGTATTTGGTACGGATGTGGCCATAAGAAACCATCACATCAGCCTGTCCGGAAGCCAGACGTGCAAGAGAGGTTGTATAAGAATCAGATTCTACCGCATTTGCCAGATCACTGATTCCCTTTCCATATTTTTCGTTCAGCCATAAGCTTGGATAAATATAACCGGAAGCTGAAGTTGGTCCCATAACAGCCCAGGTAGCATCGTTCAGATCATCCCAGGTAAGCTCTTCGCCGTTATTTACCTTTTCCAGTAAAGCCTGTCCCTTTTCGCTTGGACCTGCCAGAATAATAGAACGGTAATAGGTAGACATCTCATCGGTGTTTTCTTCGATTGTACCATCATTCCAATCTTTCGGATCATCAGAATCTTTGTTGATTCCATAGCGAAGGGCGGTAAGAAGAACGTCACAGTCATCAGAGAAAAGTACGTAATTTCCGCCGGAAATAAATCCGATATCTGCGCTTCCTGCACTTAAAGCTTGGCCAACAGCGGTGTAGCTTGTACCTACTGTCATGTCCACGTTCTCCACGTCATACCCCTTGGTGAGCAATGTTTCCTTCAGTAAATCTTCCAGCGGCTCTGTAGCAGTGGTGATGGTGTCGGAATCTGCATATGGGGAAAATGCAATCTTCAGAGAATCAATGGTTTTGGTGTCCTCTGCAAAAACAGTGACAGTGCTCCCAACGGTAAGTCCCAGGCATAATGCCAGGGAAAGTGCGGATACAATGTGTTTCTTCATAGTGAAATACCTCCATGCTTTTGTTTGATCATATAATGTGTTACTGTGCATTTGAAATGTTACGCAAAGCGAATCGCTGCGAATAAAACGAGCAGTAACTTTATTTCTGCTGGAAGTCGGTTATAACGAGAAAATTGCCCAATTTCTTACTATAGAATGTTTGAAAAAATTTTCTGCAAAGCTGGGAATAGAGATTACAGCAATGGATTCTCAAATATGCCATGGTGAGAAGGGCTCATTATTCATGTAAATAGAAATACATGCCTCCCAGCATGTATCGAAAATGACCTTCGAGCAGATGCTGACAATCCACCTGCAAAAAAACAGGTGAACAGGTTTCGGTCGATCCTAACGGGATCCTCTCAACCCGGACCTACGGGCTCCCTCGCAATCTGGTTTTCGTCATCACAAATCCTGACCGCAGCACAAGGGCGCTCCCCCTGGTGCTGCATTCCGTTAACCGGATAAATTGTATCATACCTGCCCTGGAATTACAATAAAAAATTCTGGCATAGCATTTGTAAAAATGTAAAAATGGAGATGGAGATGGAGATGGAGATGGAGAAGTTATTGTTTATTCGAAGTTCAATAATATGGAAAAAAAACATGGCAGTTCTCCATCGAAAATAATTGACGTGGTATATGCTTTAGTGAGGGAAAGAAAAATCCCCGTAACAGATCAAATTTAAGGTCTGTTATGGGGATTTATGTGTAGGAATAGTTATAAAAAGTGTAAAACTCTATAATTTCAATCCGTTATTGTGGAAAGCATGCAATTATTTAATTGCATCCAGCGCATTGGAAATATCCGCGATCAGATCCTCTTTATCCTCAAGACCAAGGCTGATACGGATCAGCTCTGCCGGTACACCAGCTTCGATAAGCTGCTCGTCTGTCATCTGTCTGTGGGTGGAGGTGGCAGGGTTTAGGCAACAGGTTCTTGCATCTGCTACGTGAGTCTCAATTGCGCCAAGCTTTAAGTTCTGCATAAAGGTGGAAGCTGCCTCGCGGCCGCCCTTCAGACCGAAGGAAACAACACCGCAGCCGCCGTTTGGCAGATATTTCTTCGCTCTGTCATAGTATTTATTAGATGGAAGTCCAGGGTAATTTACGTAAGCTACCTTCGGATGGCTTTCCAGAAATTCTGCTACAGCCTGTCCATTCTCCACATGCTTCGGCATGCGTACATGCAAGGACTCCAGTCCAAGATTCAGGATGAAAGCACTGTTCGGGGACTGCATGGAACCGAAATCACGCATAAGCTGAGCGGTACATTTCGTGATGAATGCGCCTTCTTTTCCAAATTTCTCAGCATATGTAATTCCGTGATAGCTTTCATCTGGGGTGCAAAGTCCCGGATATCGGTCTTTGTGCGCCATCCAGTCAAAGTGACCGCCATCAATTATAGCACCGCCTAATGCTGCACCATGTCCATCCATGTATTTGGTGGTGGAGTGAGTAACAATGTCAGCACCCCATTCGATGGGGCGGCAGTTCACTGGTGTAGGAAAGGTATTATCTACTACAAGGGGAACCCCATGTTCGTGAGCAACTTTTGCAAAAAGTTCAATATCCAGGACGGTAAGTGCCGGATTCGCAATGGTTTCGCCGAACATAACTTTGGTATTTGGCTTGAAAGCTGCGTTCAATTCTTCTTCAGTAGCATCTGGGGAAACGAAGGTTGCGGTGATTCCCATTTTGGCCATGGTAACAGAGATCAGGTTGAAGGTTCCGCCATAAATGGAAGAAGAAGCCACAATGTGGTCTCCGCACTCACAGATATTGAACAGAGCCATGAAATTGGCTGCCTGTCCGGAAGAAGTGAGCATAGCTGCAGTTCCACCCTCCATTGCAGCAATCTTGGCTGCAACATGGTCGCAGGTAGGATTCTGAAGGCGGGAGTAGAAATACCCCTCAGCTTCAAGGTCGAAAAGTTTTCCCATATCCTCGCTGGTGTCGTATTTGAATGTTGTTGACTGAATAATCGGGATCTGTCTTGGTTCACCATTGCCAGGTTTATATCCAGCCTGAACACATTTTGTTCCCATTCTGTAATTGTTCATGATGTGCCTCCTCATCTGGTAAAATAAGCTCCCTGTGGAGAAGTGTTCACAGAGAGCGTTCACATAGAGATATAGTATCATTTTTTTATAAAAATAGCAACGGCTTGGTGGAAATTGTGACGAACATCCTGCAGAAAGGGTTACTGTTCACTCCGTTCACAGTAACGCGCTTCGCGATGCACAGAAATCAT
>OLSC01002789.1_pt1 | contig 11023 bp, 7 predicted proteins | sample 1672881 | NCBI WGS metagenome assembly OLSC01 (sample SAMEA3136733, study PRJEB25190) | human gut metagenome | biome: human gut; feature: human-associated habitat; material: faeces | place: Austria | collected 2013
GGCAACACAAAAATTTTATATTTTTTTAATTGTCTACTTGACGGGATGCACACCACGTAATATTTCCGCTCACCGGCTACAGAGAGTTCTGCTGCTTCTGCTCTCTTTTTCTCCTTTTTGTACAAATTCCAAAGAACAATTACTAACAGAACCAACAATAGAAAGAACAGAAAAGATATTTCTCGTTCCTTTATATATCCCAATATCATACTCATTCAAAATCTGCCCCATTTATAAAATATTTAGCTATTTTCATTGAAATGTCCAACTATCCATTTATATGGTATCACAAGATAATGCAAAACTCAATATTTGACATTTTCTGATTTGCGAAGCAAAACTGATGTTCTCGAAGGGCAGCCGAGCAATAGAACCCCTATATGCCCTATTTCCTAATCACACTAATACAGGTGCCGAGACAGTCTACTTCATCCATTCGCCGAAGCAGCATATCTTTCCCTCTTCCATTCAGGCATTTTAAACAGTACATTTCTCCTTCCATTTTAAAATAGCGGAAATAAGCTTTCATTCCATCTGTAAAGACGGCGCATTCTCCTAATTCAGGAAAACGATTCTCTAATAATATCCTGTCTCCTTTACAATATGCAGGAGCAAAGTTATTATTAGTAATCTCAATAGCCAGATAAACCTTTTTAATCATTGTGTATTCGTCTTCTACCGTACAACTATTGTAATCAATACCATCTCCAATACGGCCTACTGGAATAAAACATGGGATTCTGTGTTTCATTTTACGCAAATTCAATCTTTCTTTTCTTGCTGCCTTACATTCTAACCGGGCAACTAAACGAATAATTGCCTTTCCATGATTCCCACACTCTCTATAATTTTCAAGAAGTTCTTCCTCTATGCCCTCCTGTCCTTCTGAATTCTCCGCCTCTTCCTCTGTCGTACTCATATCTTTTAATAAATACTCAACGGTAACTTCAAGCGCACTTGCTAATTGAAAAGCAGTCGATACTTTTGGATCTTTTACTTTTCTATAATAAATATTACGCAATGTCTCAAATGGAACTCCAGAAAGTTCCGCCAAATCCGTAAGGGATATATCCCTCTCAATCATTAATTCTCGAATCTTATCACTGAACATCTTGTCTCCCACGGGTCATTACTGACATAACTTTTTAAAAACTTTTATAATTGTTATGTTATTCCTAATATTTTATTATGTCAATATACATATTAAAATGTAAAAGATAACAAAAAGGAAGGGGATATAATATATGTCTAACGTTTTTATTGATTTTGCGGGAATTTTCCATGTTAAAGATGACCTTTTCAGATTTATCGACACTATGGAAGATCATCAAAAAGTACTTATTTTTACTATAAACAGTGAAAATGATTTTAAAAATGTTTTACGCATCGAAACCTCAGGAATTCAAAAACTTTTGATGCAAATCGGAATTCCCGCTAATATGCTTGGTTTTTCTTACATAGTAACCGCATTAGAACTTATCGCACTTGATCCTGATTATTTAAACCACATTACAAAAGGGTTATATGTCGATGTTGCTAAAAAATGTTCGAGTACAGCCGCCCGGGTCGAACGAAACATTCGGCATGCAATTGAAATTGGATTTTTAAAAGGTGATTTAGAAGAGATTGAGAAAATTTTTCATTGCTCCTCTTATTCAGATAAAGGAGCTCCGACGAATTCTAAGTTCCTTGCGGAGGTTTATTATTATATGGTGAATAATGAATTGTAGTTTACTGTTCCATTCGGTAAGCAAATGGCTAAACAGACGAATCCATGAAATAAAATAATCCATATCTGCGACTAAAGCCACAGATATGGATTATTTTATTTCATGGATTCGTCTGTTTGTCCGTTATTTAATGAATTAAATCATCATTGTCTATGTTCCACAGAAGCAATCAGTTCTCCACCCTGTTCGTCAATGACAATCGTATCCTGTGGATATACCTCGCCGGAAAGTATCATTCTCGCAGCAAGGGTATCGACATGTTTTGTCAGATATCTCTTCAATGGACGTGCACCGTATGCCGGTTCGTATCCATGTTCGATAACATAACTCTTGGCAGCATCGGTAAGCTGAATAGAAAGTTCCTTGTCTTCAAGACGTTTGTTGACATCGGCAAGCATAAGCTCAATAATGCCTCCGATATTGTCTTTGGTAAGAGGTTTAAACATGATAATCTCATCAAGACGATTCAAAAACTCTGGTCTAAAGTGGGAACGCAGGTCATTCATGACCATAGTTTCTGCATCGGTCTTGATGTTGCCATTTTCATCGATTCCTTCGAGCAGATACTGGGAACCGATATTGGAGGTCATGATTAATATCGTGTTCTTAAAGTCTACTGTTCTGCCCTGAGAATCGGTGATGTGCCCATCATCAAGTACCTGTAATAGCACATTAAATACATCGGGATGTGCCTTTTCTATTTCATCAAAAAGAACAACTGAGTATGGTTTTCTTCTGACGGCTTCGGTAAGCTGACCGCCCTCTTCATATCCTACATATCCTGGAGGCGCTCCGATCAGGCGAGATACGGAATATTTCTCCATATACTCACTCATATCAATACGAACCATGTTCTGTTCGTTATCAAACAGGCTTGCGGCAAGTGCTTTCGCAAGTTCTGTCTTACCTACACCAGTAGGTCCGAGGAACATAAAGGAACCGATTGGCTTTGTCGGATCTTTAATTCCTGCTTTCGAACGGATAATGGCTTCAGTAACCTTTTCCACACCTTCATCCTGACCGACAACTCGTTTATGGAGTTCCTTATCAAGATTCAATGTCTTATTTCTCTCACTCTCGGTAAGTTTTGCTACCGGAATACCCGTCCAGCGGCTGATGATCGTTGCGATTTCATCATCAGTTACAGATTCATGAACCATAGAAGATTCTCTCTTCTTTGCACTTTCTTCCGCTTCCTCTAACTGTCTTTGCAATTCTGGCAATTTACCATATTGTAATTCTGCTGCTTTATTTAAATCATAATTGCGCTGTGCAATCTGAATCTCATTATTTAAACTTTCGATTTCTTCCTTTAACTTGGAAACACGCTCTACTGCGGATTTCTCCTGATCCCAGGAAGCCTTTTTCGACTTAAATTCCTCACGTAATTCGGCGAGTTCCTTTTGCAGATTTTCAAGACGTTCTACACTAAGACGATCCGTTTCTTTCTTTAAGGCTGCTTCCTCGATTTCTAACTGCATAATCTTTCTCTGCACTTCATCAAGGTCGGCCGGAAGGGAATCTAATTCTGTCTTAATCATCGCACATGCTTCATCCACAAGGTCGATTGCCTTATCTGGGAGGAAACGGTCGGTAATATAACGGTTAGATAAAACAGCGGCACTTACTAAGGCACTGTCTGCAATCTTTACACCGTGATATACTTCGTAGCGGTCTTTTAATCCTCTCAAAATAGAAATCGTATCTTCTACCGTAGGTTCATCGACCATAACCGGCTGAAAACGACGCTCCAATGCGGCATCTTTTTCAATATACTGACGGTATTCATTCAGTGTTGTAGCACCGATACAGTGAAGTTCCCCTCTGGCAAGCATTGGCTTTAACAGGTTTCCGGCATCCATCGCACCGTCGGTCTTACCAGCACCAACAATCGTGTGCAGCTCATCAATGAATAAAAGAATCTGTCCATCGCTGGCTTTGATTTCTTCAAGAACTGCTTTTAAACGTTCCTCAAACTCACCACGATATTTCGCTCCTGCTACTAAAGAACCCATATCAAGGGCAAATAATTTCTTATCCTTTAAAGAATCTGGCACATCACCTTTCACGATACGCTGTGCAAGACCTTCAACAACAGCTGTTTTACCAACACCAGGTTCACCAATCAATACCGGGTTATTCTTTGTCTTTCTGGAAAGAATACGAACGACATTACGAATCTCGCTGTCTCGTCCGATAACCGGGTCAAGCTTCTGCTGTTTAGCTCTCTCTACAAGGTCATAACCATACTTCTCCAATGTCTCATAAGTGGCTTCTGGGTTATCACTGACAACCTTCTGGTTACCTCTTACTGTAGACAATGCCTGAAGAAAACGCTCTCTTGTAATTCCATATGCCTGAAACAATTTCTTAATCTCTGTATTCGGATACTTCATTAAAGAAAGGAAAAGATGCTCTACAGAAACATACTCATCTCCCATTGCCTTAGCTTCATCCTCCGCACTCACAAGTACCTGATTCAAAGACTTACTGATATAAGTCTGTCCACCGGAAACTTTTGGCTTCTTCTCAACTGCCTGCTGTACCTGTGACAGAAATGCTTCTTTATTCACTTCCATCTTTTCAATTAATTTTAAAATCAGGCTATCCTCAATCGTAAGCAGGCTATATAAAAAATGTTCCTGATCGATTTCCGGGCTGCCATACTGATAAGCCAGTTTCTCACAGTTATTTACTGCTTCTAATGACTTTTGCGTAAATTTATTTATATTCATATAAGTTCCTCCTAACCCGAAGATGCTTATTTGTTCTACACTTCGTATAACATATATATATCACTATCTGTTAGCCATGTCAATAGACGAGTGCTAATTTTTTGAGATTTTTTGGTGAAGCTTTGATTTTACGGGCTTCACAGGGATTTCTCACTTGCTTTCGCACTCGATTTTCTTGATTTGACCACATTTTTACGACAAGTCTTTGGAAAAATATATTCGTCTGATTTTCTTACCACATTTTACGACACAGTTTTATTGTGGGATAAGAATGTCATTAATGATTAACACACAGATTGCTGGAAATGCGTAATGCAATAGTAAAATATCACAAAAATCGAATGCAAATTTTGTAATGGGTTATGCGCTTAACCTTTGTAAATTCCACATTTATAATGTACCATATAATCATAATATTGCAGAAGAAGGGATGAAAAAGGATATTTTCTTATGATAAAAATGACATCTGATATCAAAGAAATTCCGGTATTTGCATCCATGTGGAATATGGATGGACTGATTCTGATTAGATTTTGTAAAGTTGATTATGAAAATCTTAGAAATCCGATATAATTGATTACCGCAAATTTATATTCTAATACCTTTTCCTGTTTGTTATCACCCAAGTGCCACATCCAGAATCATCATTAAACTAAACCCAACTGCAAAGAAAACCGTACCAATATCCGAGTGCTCTCCCTGCGACATTTCAGGGATTAGTTCTTCAACCACGACATAAAGCATAGCTCCTGCTGCAAAGCTCAGCAAATATGGTAATGCCGGGATTATCAGCTGTGCAGCAATAATTGTCAATACTGCGCCAATCGGTTCGACCACCCCTGAAAGTACACCACCTAAAAATGCCTTTCCCTTACTTTCTCCCTCTGCCCTAAGCGGCATGGATATAATTGCTCCTTCCGGGAAATTCTGAATAGCAATTCCAAGTGATAACGCAAGTGCACTTGTTGCTGTAATCTGTGCATTTCCAGCAAGAAATCCTGCATACATTACACCGACTGCCATACCTTCAGGGATGTTATGTAATGTAACTGCCAACACCATCATTGTAGTACGGCCAAGCCTGCTTTTCGGTCCCTCTGCCTGATCACTTCCAACATGAAGATGCGGAATCAAATGATCAAGTGTGAGTAAAAACAATATACCAATCCAGAACCCAGCAACTGCCGGAACAAATGACAAATCTCCCATCTTCTCCGATTGTTTCATGGCCGGAATTAGAAGACTCCAGATTGAAGCAGCAACCATTACACCTGCTGCAAATCCTGTAAGTGCACGTTGCACTGATTTGCTAAATGTTGTTCTCATAAAAAACACACATGCTGCACCCAGCGTTGTTCCAACAAATGGAATCAATATGCCAAAAAAAGTATTCATTCGCTTTTCACTTTCCTTTCTTTAAAACCGGAATAACTACTATTTTGTAGTCCTTCATACTATTTTTGATATTAGTTGAAACTAACCATTATGTATAAAAGAAACCATGCGAAAGTAAAACTGTAATTCCACACGGTTTTTTTCTGTCTTTTTAGTATATCACTTACGGAATGATATAACAACAGAATTCTTTTTCATTCTGCTATACCTCTGTTATTCTTTTCCCGGTCGCTGACACATCTGCTTACCATCACAGAATTTTCGGATTGTATCCATCAGTTCCGGTACATTTAATGGTTTTGACAGATGTGCATTCATCCCTGCCTCCATCGTCTTTTTTTTATCTTCTGCAAAAGCATTGGCTGTCATAGCTATAATCGGTATGCACGCTTTATCCTTATCTGGCAAATTTCTGATTGTCTGTGTTGCTTTATAACCGTCCATTTGCGGCATCTGGATATCCATGAAGATCATATCATATGTTCCTGCCGGCATTTTCAGTATTCTGTTCACACACTGAATACCATTCTCCACACGTTCTATCCTAAGACCGGCACGCTCAAGTATTGCCTCTGCAATCTCTGCATTTAAATCATTATCCTCCGCTAAAAGGATATTCCTGCCTTCAAGGATTTCATTTCCTGTTCCAGGCTCTTCAATATGCTTTTTTACATAATATCTTTCATCCGCTATCCTGTGTTTTAATGTAACTGTAAAGGTACTGCCCTTGCCAAGCTCACTCTCTACATCTATTGTTCCACCAAGCAGGTCAACATAATTCTTGACTATTGACATGCCCAGTCCGGTTCCTGCGATTTTGCTCTTTGTGGTGTTCTTCTCACGCGTGAATGCTTCGAAAATCTTTGTCAGATAATCCTGACTCATACCGATTCCGGTATCGCTGATTCTGATCCTCACTATCATGTATCCAGACTCATCACAAGGTAATTCATCTACATATACCATAACAGAACCACCTGCTGGAGTATATTTTATAGCATTGCTCAGGATATTGACCAATATTTCTTTTACCTTGGTAACATCTGTCAATACATGCTCATGCTCTACATTCATCGTGTAATGAAGCGAAATATTCTTTTTCCTTGCTTTCTCATCAAATACTGCAAACAAAGATTTCCAGACATCTTCAATCCGGCAGTAATTCTCATCAATCTCCATCCTTCCGCTCTCAATCCGGGCCATATCCAATACATTATTTATGATTGACAGAAGAAGATTTCCAGACTGCTGCAGTTTTTCCAGATGTTCCAAAACTTCAGGTATGTCTTTTCCATTTAGTTCATTCTCCATAAGCTGTGCATAACCCAGAATTACATTCATAGGAGTACGGATATCATGTGACATATTGTTAAGAAAACTGGTCTTTGCGAGACTGGCATCCTCTGCTTTTTTCAAAGCGATTTCCAGTTTCTCATTAAGTTTTTGTGTATCATTTGCAGCAAGCTTTGCGGCAGCTTCTGCTTTCCTTGCCTTGCGTAAAAGTACGAGGATAATAACAATGATGCTGAGTGCAGAGAATCCTGTGGCGAGAAAAAAAGCAAGCATATTGTCTTTTACAAAGTCCAAAAATGTTACCTTATCTGCCGTACTATCATAGATAGCAAGTGCGCTTGTAAGCATGCCAGACGGCATGCCCTTTAAAGTTTTATTCAGGATCGACAAAAGAGTTTCCTCTCCACCTTTTACTGCAAAGCATGCCTCCATTGTTTTTGTAAGTGGAACACTCTTGAAATCTCGATTGTTATCATATACCATCGCCTGACTTGCTCCCATGAGAAAACAGTCTGCTTTTTCATTAGTAATCATTTCAGCAGCCTCCTCAAACGAATCATAATCCACAAGATTCCATTGTGGATAACTAAAGGTAAGCTGCTGTTTTAAAGCTTCTTTTTCCTTTGGCACAGCTACTGTATACCCATTACCCTCGTCAAAATTTTTCTCATCAGTTACTGCCATAAGATTGTAGGTCCAGGCTGTGTTTGTAAGTGCATAGCCTTTTTTTTCTGCAATATCAGGATTTCTGCCGGCATAAAAAATCATGTCAATTTCATGATTCTGCAGTGCCTGAAGCATTTCATCATAATCATCATAGTCCTGTATATTAAATTTCAGCGTCTGATTTCCCAGACAGTCTTTGGCATAGGAGACATATTCTGGTAGCATACCGGTAAGTTTTCCAGTTGTTTCGTCCATGGAAAAGATTGCCGGATCATTGTTCAAAAATCCCATCCGGATGTCACCATGTTCTTCCAGCCAGGATTTTTCTCCACCTGTAAGACTCTGATTATAATCAAGTGTAAAATATTTCTTATACATATCTGCCTTAAAAAAAGGACTATCCTGATCCAGCTGACACATAGCATAGTCCAGCTCCGTCTTGATATCGCTACGCTCTTTATTTATTGCAAAATATATACCTGATTTGCCAATAGTGGTAACAGATGATATTCCCTGTTCAGACCAGATGGATTCCTCCAGAGATACAAAAGCATCAATCTCATGATTCGCTAATTTCTTTTCGACATCATTATCATTATTCACATTTACATGCTCTGTATGTATACCATTTTTATTTTCCCATTCTGTCAGCATAATTTCTGGCTCTGTATCCATGAGCACACCTACACGTTTCCCGTCCATAAACTTAAAATCAGACATCCCAATATCCATATTCGATAAATCAGCATAAAGAATATATTTTTCCTCACCCATCGGTTCATCCGAAAAAAGCATCTTTTGTGCACGTTCATCGCTGTAAGAGATATCACCCATAATATCAATCTCACCATTTTCAAGCTTATCAAAACAGTCAGACCAGTCACATTTCACATACTCAAATTTCCATCCGGTATAACCTGCCAAAGCCTGCATAAGTTCGTATCCATATCCTCGTCTTACACCGTTTTTATCGACATAATTAAAGGTATCCTCAAATGAGCCGACACGGATGATCTGTGACTGCTTTTCATCGTTGTTCGTCTCAGCAGCCCGGCAAGGTACTGTCAATACCATCCATATTCCCAGAAACACAAATATACCTGCACATAGTACGGTTGATTTTTTCCTACTTTTATCCATATTTTTTATTTCCTTTATTTGTGCGGTTTTTCTAATACTCCGGACACCTAATCCAGGTTCTTCTGCAGGATGCTGATCAATTCCTCTATGACAATTGGTTTGGACAAGAACCCATCCATACCACATTTCAGTGCTTTCTTTCTGTCCTCATCAAAGGCATTGGCAGTCATGGCAAGAATAGTAATTCCAGCCAGTGCCGGATTTTCTTTTTCATTAGGATCCTCCTTCTGAGCTTCCTTTGCATTTTTCTATTTTACAATATCAAAATATCCAACGATCCCAATGTATCCATCCTTCTTTAAAGGCGACCACAATGTATGCAATTTCAGTTTGTACATCTGGCGGTCATTTTCCACCCTTGCTTTTATCTGCACAGAGATTTCTTTATTTTGTACAGATGTCTGATGTAATAAAACCTGAATATGATGAACATCTTCTTCATTTACTCCGAATTCTTTGAACAGATCAAAATCCGGATTATTTCTCTGATATAATATCTGCTGTTTTCCGTTTAATATAGTCAGCTGACCGGAACTTGTATTGTAATCAATTGAACCCATGCCGCTGTTCGCTTTGAAGAAATCAACCTTTTCCTTCATGACCCTGAGAATACTCTGTGAATAATTTTGGTTCGGTAAAGATCTGTCGCTGAGTATTTCATTTGAAAGTCTCTGCACTTCATGGTAATAGCTATTGTCATCCATCTCTTTATCAAGCATTTTCGAAAGCTGAAGACGCAGCTCTTTCAGGCACTTAAGGAGGATGGGGTTAAATTGTCCGCATTGCCCATCCAGGATCATCTGGATTGCTGTGTCATGATCAAATGCTTTCTTATAACATCTTTCACTTGTAAGTGCGTCATAAACATCAACAATCGACACCACCTGTGCGGAGATTGGTATTTCTTCTCCTTTCAGTCCATCCGGATAACCTTTTCCATCCCATCTTTCATGATGCCATCTGCAGATTTCCCATGAAGCACGTACCAATGAATTGTCTTTTGGGAAATGCATATCCTGGATCATATCTGCACCAAGTTCACTATGAGTTTTCATAATCCTGAATTCTTCATCGGTAAGTCTGCCAGGTTTGTTCAGGATTTCTTCCGGAATACGGATCTTACCGATATCATGAAGAGAAGATGCTGTTGTGATCAAAGAAATATCTGCCTCTGTCATAGGATAAGCATTTGTTATTTTTACCAGTTGTCTCAGCATCAGTTCTGTTGCTGTTTTAATATGCAGGATATGTTCTCTACTCTCACTGTTACGTGATCCCAGTACATTACTCAGGATCCGGATCATAATATTATTATTTTCTTCTTTTTCGTAAACCTGATCATAAACCACATTGATCAGATGCTTTTGCTTCATATAGAGTCCCAGGGTATTCTGAACTCTTTTCTTTACAATCACAGAATCAAACGGTCGTGTGATATAATCCGTGATTCCCAGTTCATATGCTTTACGCATCGTATCAACAGCATCTTCCGAAGATATCATGATCACCGGAGTTTCTTCTATACACTGGCTTCTTTTCATTATTTCCAAAACTTCAAAACCATTCATCTGTGGCATATTGATATCTAAAAGCATCAGATCAATTCCTATATTTTCTCCTATCATCTGAATTGCCTGATTTCCATTTTCCGCTTCCAGGTAATTATAAGTTTCTCCGAGAATCTCCTTTAACATATCTCTGTTAAATTCTGAATCGTCTACAATCAGGATCTTTTGTCTTTTATCCATATTTTTTATTTCCTTTATCCAATGGGTTGATGATGTTCCAAGCACCTGGTCAAAGACAGAACGTCGTGTCGCATCACTTAATTCGACAGTCCCTTCTTTATTTCTTCAATCATCCTCTCATATACTTCTGTTACTTTTTCCATTGCCTTCGATATCCCAGGCTGCGCTCCGGTTCTATCTCTCAAAAGTTCTGTTAACTCATTACTAACCTCATACAGACGGTCAAAAGAAAGATTCTGACAAACCCCTTTCAGTGTGTGTGCACTGCGGAAAGCATCTTCATAATTTTTATTTTCCAATGCCTGTTTTAACTGTA